>Ga0272441_10007523_pt1 | contig 17676 bp, 10 predicted proteins | sample SSMProp6N_FD_193582 | JGI IMG/M metagenome (GOLD analysis project Ga0272441, IMG submission 193582) | Marine sediment archaeal communities from Little Sippewissett salt marsh, Falmouth, MA, United States - SSM-Prop-6N | ecosystem: Environmental > Aquatic > Marine > Wetlands > Sediment ... | reverse complement strand
CTTCGTTGACGGCGGGATCGAGGACTTCGTCGGGCGCTACGGGCCGGGGCGCCTGCTGTTCGGCACGAACTTCCCGACCGCCTATCACGGGGCGATGATGCTCGCCCTGGCGCGAGCCGAGATCGACGACGACGCCAAGCGGGCCATCGCCGCCGGCAACCTCCAGCGCCTTTTGGACAGGGCCTCGCCATGATCTCAGACAGCCAACTGGCCGAGGCGTTCTGGCGCGACGGGCGGTCCGACGATTGCGAGGTCATCGACATGCACGGGCACATGGGCCCGTGGCGGGGCATCTATTTCCCCCGGGCCGACGCCGACGCGATGGTCCGCACGATGGACGGCGCGGGGGTCCGCCTGCTGGCGTTCTGCCATCACGCCGCGTTGTTCTGCCCCGACGTCGGCAACGCCGCGAACGTCCAGGCCGTCCGTCGCCACCCTGGCCGCCTGCGTGCGTACATGGCGATCAACCCGCATTACCCCAACGCCGTCGCCGCCGACCTGGCCGGCTTCGACGCCCTGCGTGACGTGTACGTCGGGCTGAAGATCCACGCCGCCTACCACGGCCTGGCTTGGGACGCCCCGGCCTACGAGCCGGCGTGGCGTTTCGCCGACGAACGCGGGCTGATCGTCCTGGCCCACACTTGGTCCGGCAGCAGCGTGGACGGTTCCGACCAGGTCCGCCGGGCGGCTGAGGCGTATCCCAACGTGCGCCTGCTGCTGGGGCACAGCCTCCACGGGGCGTGGGACGACGCCATCGCCATCGCACGGGAATTCCCCAACGTCCACCTCGAACTGACGGCCGTGCTCGACGACCGCGGCGTGATGGAGAAGTTCGTCGCCGCCGGCCTGGGCCGGAAACTGCTGTTCGGCACGGACCTGCCGTGGTTCGACCCCCACCACGGGATCGGCGCCGTCCTGTCGGCGGAGATCACCGACGACGACCGCCACGACATCCTCCACCGCAACGCCGAGCGACTCTTGGCCGAGGCGGGCTGATCTCCGGCAACGCCACGGGACCCTAACGTCCGCGCAGGTGGGATCGAAAGTCACGTCTGGCCAATCGAAGGTCTGTTAGAGCCCGTCGGCTGGCGCCGTGGCCGCTGGCGGGGGCGTCAGGTGCAGATACCGCACCGATCGGACGTCCAGGACGCACCGGTCGGCGGTGATGGCGATCGTCCCGGGCTTCGGGGACGGGTCCTTGTAGTCCAGCACCTTCCGGCCAAAGCGGTACACCTCGACTCGCTTGCCGTCCAGGACGACCCGCCAGGGCTCGGCGCAGGTGGTCGGTATGATCTTGCCGGTCTTGGCCAGTTGCGGCTGCCGCCGCGTGGCGGTGCCCTGGCAAGCGCCAACCTGGTTGGGGTAGCAGACGACGTAGATGCTGCGCCACGCCAGCCCCCCGCCGCACCGCAGACCGAAGGTGTACGGGCCGTCGGTACCCTCGCGGCGATGGACCTCGAACGCCACCATGCCGTCGGTGAACGGCTTGGCCTTCAGCAGGACGGTCGCCTTGCCGGCCCGGCCGTCGAGGCGCATGGCCCCGTCGGCGACGTGCGCTTTGCCCTGGACGGGCATCCAGCCGGCGAGGCTCTTGCCGTCGAACAGGTCCTGCCACGGGCCGAGGGCGTGGGCGGCCTTGGAGTTGATGGTCGGGTCGTTCGGATCGACGCACCCCGCCGCCGCCAGCGCCACTGCCGCCAGAAGGATGTTCAGGCGCCACGTCATTCCGCCGTCCTTCAGCCGGGCGGGCGACCGACCCGACGACCAGCGCCTATCGACAGCCGGTTCGCCCGCTGCCGGCCATTCTATCGGCGCGCCGCCCGCTCGCAAGGCCGGCCTCCGGCCCGGCGCCCGCCCGGAACTTGTCCCGCTCCCGAAGGTGGCCGACCAGATCGGCGGTGATCTTCAGGCCGACCAGGATCACCAGCGGCACGATCCGCAGGCCCGTCGCCAGCGCCAGCATCCCGCCAATGATGATCGTCACGTGCATCACGACGATCCGCCCGTAGGGGCGCATGAGCAGGGCGTTGCTGGTCACGCGCTTGTATTCGCCGCTCTTGATGAAGTTCTGCCGATACGAGATCCCGTGGCTGACCCACAGCATGCCCCAGGCGACCAGCAGGCCCGCCCCGTCTTGCCCGAACAGGTCCGCCAGACGCGGACCCGAGCCGGCCTCGGGCGCGGCCCCGGCGCCCATCCCGGCGGCGGCGGGCGACGGCCAGACCATCCCGAACAGGATCACCACGAACAGCAGGTGCCCGAAGACGAACATCCCGTAGTGCACGCAGAAGAAGGCGATCAGTCCCCACTTGGTGCCGATGCCCTGGGCCGTCCGCCGCAGTTCGTCCAGGTCGCACCGCGCCCGGCGCATCCGAAGGACGTTGTAGAACCCGATGACGACGTTCTCCAGGCTGAACAGCAGCAGGATCGGGAAGACCCCCCATCCGGCCAGCAGGACCCCCAGCAGCGGGACGAGGTTGGACACGACCAGGGCCATGACCGACAGGCGAGGCCATCGGATCTCGCTCGCGCCGCCCGGAGCCGGTTCGGCAGGATGTGCCTGAACCCCGTTCAAGTCCATCGCCTCGGTTGCCCGGCCCCGCCGACGGGCCGGAGGCGACCGTCATAACCTCTCGGGCCGGTGCGGGCAAGCCCCGGGACCGGCGCTGGCGGAGGCCGATCAGGCGTTCTGGCCGGCGCATCGGCCGAAGCGAAGGACCCAGACCGCCCCGATCAGGCTGACCAGGCCGAACCCGCAGGCCGGGAGAATCAACACCATCCACAGCCACGGCTCACCCAGGGACTTGGCGAGTACGCCCATCACGTTAGCCAGGGCGAACGTTCCCAGCCCGGCCCCCACCGACATCATCCCCAGTGACGCCCCGAACCGTCGCCCGTCGCCGCCAGCGAGGGTGGACAGGATGGCGGGAAACTCAAAGGACCAGCAGAAGCCGCCCAGGACGTAGCAGGCGGCCGTGGCCGACTGGCTGCGCGACAGGACGCCCGCCAGGAACAGCGCCCCGCCGACCGCCCCGGGCGCGATGATCATGACCCGCCGCCCGAAGTGCTCCGGCAGCAGGCTGAGCAGCCCGCGCGCCAGGACGTAGGCCACCGAGAACCCCGCGGTCACCACCCCCGGCGGCAGGGGGCGATGCAGGTAACTGCTGCTGCCGAGGACGCGCGGCATCCAGAGCATGGCGGAGGTGTCGCAGGTGCCGTGGACCGCCAGGGCGCCGACCAGGAGCATCGCTCCGGGGACGTGCAGCCGGCGAGAGGCCGGGCCGGCCGGAAGCGGCGCGGGTTTGGGCCTGGCCAGGGACTTTCCCGGGCGGTAGAGCACCACCGCGCCGGCCAACAGCACGGCCACGACCGCGAACGGAACGTGAAGGATGGTCCCGAACCGCACCGCCGGATGCGTCCGGTGCAGGTGCAGCAGGCCCTCGGCCAGCAGGGGCACGGCGATCCCGGTCAGGCTCATCGCCACCAGGCTCAGGGACAGCACCCGCCGCCGCCGCGTCGGGAACAGCCGGACCAGATAGGCCTGCGATGCGATCCACAGCGGCATGGCAAACAGCGCCGTCAGCGCCAGCGCCGCCAGCAGCAACAGCCAGCGGTCCACGAGGCCGGCCATCGCCAGCCCGGCCGCGGCCCCGACCAGACAGACGCGGAGGACGACCCTCGGCCCGTGGCGGTCCACGAGGCGCCCGGCCAGCAGCGACCCGACCATCCCCGTCACCGACCCGATGCTGATCAGCAGCCCGAACTGGTCGATGGAGATGTCCAAGTAGGACTGCAGTCCGTCGCGGAAGACCGACAGGGTCCCGCGGATCTGCGGGAGGGTCCAGATAACGATGGCCATCGCGGCGTAGGCCAAGCGCCGGCGTGTGGGCCTCCGCGGCCTCAAAGCCATCGTCGTCTCGGCCGTCGGGATGCCCTGAGGTTCACGCATGCATTGCGCTCGGCGTCGCGCCCGGGCGCGGCCGGCGCGCCACGGGGGGCGACGAACGTGAACCTCATAGCCTGCCGCCCCGGCTGAAGCAAGCCCCTGGCCCGGCGGCGGCAGCGTCCGCGCGTCAGGCGGCAGCGCCCCGGCGGCGCCGCAGCGTCACGACGGCGCCGACACCCAGCAGGACCAACGTCCCCGGCTCGGGCGCCGGCGGCGAGGCCGTCGTGCTGCCCCAGTAGAACGCCAGGGTTGACAGGTCCGCCAAGTCCACGTCGGCGTCGCCGTCACAGTCGCCCATCGCCCACGTCGCCCCCGCCGGCGTCTGCCAGTGGAACGCCAGGGACGACAAGTCGCCCAAGTCCACGTCGCCGTCGAGGTCCGCGTCGCCGTGGAACAACTGCTTGATGGCCCCGCCGTTGCGGTAGTAGACGTTCAGGTCGGCGCCTTTGGCGACTCCGACGCCGCTCTGGCTGAGGTCCAGGCTGTCCAGGTACAGCGCGCCTCCGGGGACCGCGTTGCCGTCGCCCAGAACGGCGCGGGCCCCGGCTTCGAGCCGCAGCGTGCCCCAGGCGAAGTTGGCGGCGTAGCCGGCCGGGACCGGACCCAGGTCCGCCCCCACCAGCAGCACGTCGTGCGGACCCGCCCCGTGCAAGACCATCTCGGCTAAGGCCGTATTCCAGTCGGTGGCGCGCTCGCTGTGGTTCAGCAGGTCCCCGCCGACCCGCCAGACGTCCCCGGCCCCGCCGACCAAGTAGCCGGTCGCGCCGATGACCAGATCGGTGAAGCGGTTCTCGGCCGGGTCGCTCAGGTACGCGCCGTTTTCCGTGTACGTCCCGGCAAAGGTGACCGTTGTGTCAGTGACCTTCACCGTGCCGTAGTTGGTCACGTCGCCGGCGAACAGGGCCGGGTCGTATAGTATCCGCATCTGCCCGGAGGCCTGGTTGGTCAGATCCCCGGTAACGGTCGAGGCCCCGCCGGTCAGGGTCAGGTCGCCGAGGTTCGTCAGCCCGCCCGTGCGGAGTGTCCCGTACCCGCTGATCAGGCCGGCGCTGGTGAGCGCCCCGCCGGCGGCGTCGAACGTCCCGCCAGCCAGATGGATCGTCCCCTCGTTGTCCCCCAGGGAGCCGGTGACGACGATCTTGGTACCCGCGGCGGCGGTCATCAGGCCGACGACGCTGTTGGACAGCGGCCCGCCCAAGGTCAGCGTCCCGCCTATGGCCTCGATCGTCCCGGCGTTGGTCGCCTCATTGCCGACGTTTCCTTGGCCCTCAACGACGCCGGTATTGTTCAGGTGCCCGCCGGTGAAAACCGAGGTCGCCGCCGTCAGACGGATGATCCCGCCGTTGTCGAAGTTGTTCACGACGTTGACCGTTCCGGCCGGGACGAGAAGAAGACCGGCCGTGTTGGCGAACGGGCAGACGATCGCACCGGCCCCCTGGATCGTCCCGCCGGCGGCGTTGTCCAGTGTGGCCGGGCCCGCCAGCAGCGACTGGTTCAGGTCCAGCGTGCCGTGGTTGGTCAAGGCCCCGCCCGCCAGGCGCAACTGGCGGTAGGGCGTCAGGACGATCTGTCCGTAGTTGGCATTGGCGCCGGTGTTACTGAGGGTCATCAGACCGGTCGGGAGGAGGGAGCCGTTGTTGACGAAGCCGGCCGATCCGGCGATGGTCCCTGTGCCCTCAATCAAGGCGTTATTGACCAGGGGCCCGTCGCCAGCGAGCGTGCCGCCCATGGTGATCGTGCCGGAGTTGTCCAGGCCGGTGCCGTTACAGGTGACCGTCCTTCCGGCGGGCACTTCCACCAACGTGCGGTTGTCGATGCCATTCGCGGCGGTGAAGTCCGCCGCCAGGTTCACCACACCCTCGTTGATCAGGCGGGCATTGAATGTACCGCTGTTGTAGTTGAAGACGCCCCGGTTCTGGAGGGTACCGTGGACCGTCCCGCCATCCTGATTGAACGTGGTGAAGGTCAGGTCGCCGCCGGCCTGCGTGAAGGAGCCGCCGGCATTGAGTTGCACCGTGGCGGCGTTCAGGATGCCGGCGCCCGACAGGATCACGGCCCCACTGGCGCCCGGATTGGCCGCCACGAAGAGCGTTCCGTCGATCCGGCACGTTCCGCCGGACTGATCGAAGGTCCCTTGCCCGTCCTGACCGACGGTCAGATCGCCGCCGACGGTCAGTGAGCCGTTGTCCAGTTGGTAGGCGCCGCTGGCCGTGTCGAACACGCCCAGGACCAGGCCGTCTTCGACGGCGTGCGTTCCGGCGGTCTGATGGAACGTGGCCGGCCCGGCCTTGCCCAGCCACTCGTCCCGGGCTTCCAAGTGCCCCGTGCCGCCTAGGTTGTACGTCCCCTCGGAGGTCAGCACGCCGCCCATGGTCAGCCACGCGTCCACGCGGACGGTTCCGCCGGTCTGGGCCATCGTGCCCGCCCCGCCCCAGTCGGCGATGGTAAGGAAGTTGGCCGCGATCTCGTGATCCCCGGACCAGTCGAACTGCCCGACACACCCGGCCATGCTTCCCACAGCCAGTCCATTGACGACGATGTTCCCCGTCACGTCCGCCGTGCCGCCGTTGATAGACAGGTTCCCTCCGATCGCCTCGCCGGGCGCCGGGGCGATGTCGCCGCCGACGGTAAGCGTGCCGCCGGTCAGGTAGTACGAGGCGCCCGAGGTGGAGTACAGGTACAGATCGTTGCTGATCGTGCAGGCGCCGCCGGTCTGGTCGAACGCGCAAGCGTTGTCCGTGTCGTAGCCGATGTGTGCCTCGTCGGCGGTGAACGTTCCCGTGCCGCTCAGCGCGTAGGTGCTGCCCAGCCCGCCGACGTAGAGCGTCGCGCAGGAGGCGGAGCCGCCGCTCTGGTTAACCTGGCCGACGCCACACTCGCCGACGACGAAATCGCCGACGACGACATGGCTGCCGGCGGTCTGATTGAGCGTGCCGAAGCCTTCCCAGCCCAATACCGTCTCGGCGGTCAGCAGTTGCCCGGTCCCGCTGAGGTCGTACGTGCCTTCCGAGCCGAGCCCGTGATTGCCCAGGCGGAACGCGAAAGACACGTTGACCGTCCCGCCGGTCTGCGTCATCGTGCCCGTCCCGCCGTAGTCGCCGACGGTCAGGTAGGCCGTGGCTACCGTGCCCGGCCCGGACCAGTCGAACGTCCCGGTGCCGCCGCTGTCGCCTATGAGCAGCCCGTACAGGGTCACGTTGCCGCCGACGGTCGCCGTGCCCCCGTTGATGACCAGGTTGCCGCCCGCGGTATCCCAGGCGGGCTTGGTGATGTCTCCGGTGACGTTGAGCGCTCCGCTGGAGAGGTAGTACATCCCGGCTTGGCTGATATACAGGTCGTGGGCGACCGTGCTGGTGCCGCCCTCCTGGTTGAACATGCACACGGTGTCCACGAACTCCCGAGCGACATAGACGTAATCGGCCTCCAACTCCGCGTCGCCGCTGAGGGTGTACGTGCAGGCGATGCTGTTGCTTTGATATCCCACGTAAAGGGCTGTGCAGGTGTTACGCCCGCCGCTGTGGGTGTACGTACCCACCCCCCCGTACCCGAGATACTCTTGGGGCGCCGAGACTGTTCCGCCGGCCTGGGTGAACTGTCCGCCCCACTTCAGGTACAGCCCGCTCCCCACGTCCACCGAACCGTCCTGGAGATCATACCATTCGCTGCTGGCGGGATCGGCGCTGCCGATGACCAGCGCGTTGTCCACCGTGTTGGTCCCCGACCAGTGCTGGAACGTCCCGGCCCCCATGTAGCCGATGTTCTCGTCAGCGGCGTGAAGCCAGCCGTCGGCGGCGAGGCTGTAGGCCCCGATGCCGATAACGTTGCTGCCCAGACGCATCGCCCCATTGATCGTGATGCTGCCGCCGGCCTGGGTGAACGTGCCCATCCCCTTGTTGCCCACCAAGACGTCGGCATTGACCAGCAAAGGTCCTGTGCCACTGTAGGAGTATGTGCCGGCGCTGTCGGCCTCCATGGCCAGGTTCAGGAAGGAAACCGCCACCGCCCCGCCGCTGTGAAAGAACGTGCCCGATCCGTACCGCCCCACCTCGATCACGCCGGGGACGTTCAGGTCGCCGCTGGTGACGTTCACGCTTCCGAACTGCCCGGCCGATTCGGCCAGGACCAGCCAGGAGCACGTCTCCCCCGGCTGGGTGACCTGGGCGGTTCCGGTGTTGTTGATGTGGGCCACGTCGAACTGGCCCGGCTCATTGGGGTTCCAGACGCCATCCCCGGACCAGTTCGCGTCACCCGCCTGCCAGTACACGTCTCCTGCCGACGCCGGGCCCGCCACCATCGTCAACACGATCGCCATCTGCAGTCCACAATGAAACGCTCCCGCGGTCTTCATTCTGTGCCTCCTTTTCCCCAACGCCTGTGTGGCGCGGCGCAGGTATGCCAAGTGGATTGCCGGACAACCCCGAAAACGAGGCATGCACCCCGTTCGACGCTTGCCCGTTGCGGCCCGGGCCCCACAGACGAGCCCCGCGCGTCCCTAAGACCGCAAGTTAGTATTATATCTATATTTCCTGAATCAACAAGAGCGAACCGGCCGCTCCCGCGGGAAAGTCGCGGCGGGCGTGATTGCCCTTGGAGGGCGCCGGATAGTCGGGCATAATGGTAGTGTTGTGTTCCTGCCTTTGGCATTGGCTCGGAGGTCCGGCATGCAGAAGTCGTTTCCCTTGGCGGTTGTGACTGTTCTGGCGTCGTGGTGTCCGGCCGGGGGACAACAGATCGAGGCCTATCCGATTCACACCTCAGCGGAGATCGCTGTAGGCAAAGACGCCCGTCGGCGCGCCGGGCGGGCGCCGAAGGCGGAGATGAAGGTCCTGTCGGTCGTCGCGCCGCGGAACGGGATCACGGCCGGGCAGATCCTCCTCAAGGCCAAGTCCGCCCCCGCGACGACGCGCGTGACGGTCTCGGCCCTTCGCGGTCCGGGTGGGGCGGTCCTGCCGGCAACGGCCGTGCGCGTCCGCTACGGGCAGTACATCGACAACGAAAAGAGCCTGTCGGTGTACGGATGGCAGAAGGACATCGCCGTCTCGGCCGACGCCGCCGAGCCTGACGCGGGCAAGTACGACGTCACGAAGGGCTATTGGCGCGTGGACGCCCTGCTGCCGACGGCCCGCTGCCAGGTCCGACCGAACATGCCGCGCTGCGCCTGGCTGACGTTCGAGATTCCCCCCGCCGCAGCCCCGGGCGTGTACAAAGCCAAGGCCGCCATCGCCGGCGCCGACGCCGACGTGCCGATCGAACTGGAGGTCGTGGACGCCGTCGTGCCCCCCCTGGCCACGTCGGCGATGAGCAACGACATCCGCCCCATGTGGGAGGTCCTCGCTGTCGGCAACGGCATCGCCCTGAAAGACTGCTGGCGGTCGGAGGCCTTCTGGAAGATGGCCGAGGCGTACCTGGCCGCGATGGGGCGGATCCGCGTCAACACCTGCGGCATCGTGGTGATGGCGCCGTCGACCACCAGCAGCCTGGGCATGGTCAAGTGGACCCGCACCGGCGACAAGTGGTCGTGGGACTACACGGTGATGGACAGGTTCATCGCCGCCTACCGCAAGGCGGTCGGCGAGCCGCGGGTCGTCGAGGCGACGGCCTTTTCGCACGACGACCAGCGCTGCGGGCTGGTGATCCTCTACACCGATGCCGCCACCGGTCGGCAGGCGGTGGAGGTCCTCCGCGACGGACCGGCCGCCGCCGAGGTGGCGTCGGCGTTCGTCAAGGACCTCCGCGCCCACCTGGCGACGATGGGGCTGGCCAAGAAACTCGCCGTGGGCGTCTGGCACGACAAGATGCGGCACACCGGCGGGACGATCCGCCGGCGCCTGCTGAAGGACTTCCCGGACCTGAAGTTGTCCCTCTGGGCGCACAGCGACGGGTGGGGCGCGCCCGTCAAGGGCCGCGTCGCGTCGTACATGGCCAAGTGCCACGCCGGCGGCAGAGGCCAGCGCGGGCTGGAGGACGCGCGGAAGTTCCCCTACGCGATCAAGACCGGCATGCGCTCGGCCCACGAGCGGTCGGTGGCCTTCGGACCATTCGCCTGGGACGCCATCGCACGGCACTTCGTCGGGCTGGGGCAGGTGGACCTGGCCAACTGGTCCGAGATCCGCCGGGCCAAGGAATACACCTACTACGGGGCCGGCATGTTCACCTCGTACCAGAAGCAGCTGGTGTACCCGATGCACAAGGGCCAGGTCGTCACGGGCGTCCTGTATGAACTGATCCGCGAGTACGCGCAGGACTACGAACTGCTGTCGATCATGCGGGCGCGGGGCGTCAAGACCGGCTTCCTGGCCGATCCGGCCGCGGCGATGGCGACGATGACGGGAATTGATTCAGCCGGCGGGCGGCTGGACGTCCGACCGGCCACGCCCGCCAAGGTGGACGCCATGCACCACGCCATCCTCCGCCAAGCCGGCGCCGCCAAGGCCCGCCCGGAGGCCAAGTGACGTGACACCGTGTCGGAGACCGTGGCGAATGGCGGCGGTCTTGGCGGCGACCGTGCTGTCGCAGGTGCCGCCCGCGCAGGCGCTGATCGACCCGGAGCGCCCGATCTCCTGGCTGGTAGGTGAGTGCCGGGCCGTCGCGGCGCTGAAGGTCTCCGCCGTGGGCAAGCAGTCGGCGACGTTCGCCGTCACGAAGGTCCTTCTGGGGAAGGTCGCAGCCAAGACCATCGTCGTCCGCTGGGCCGCCACGCAGAAGCCCCCGGTGGACACCGACTCACTCGGCGCCGAGGCCGTGCTGCTGGTGCCGAAAGATAAGGACCAGCCGGCGCTGGTCCACGTCAGCCCGGAGTACCTTTCGGTCCGGCCGGCGGGCAAGGCGGCCGGGACCTACGAGTTCCTCCGCCCCAACGGGTTCGTCAAGGGCAGTTTCAACGGCGCCTCCGGCGACCTGATCGCCCTGATCGCCGACATCGCCGCCGAGCGGGCGTATTTCCCCATCTGGGCCGATACGTCGTTCGCTAAGGCGCGCCGGATCGGCGACCTGCCGGCGCCGGCTGGCGCGCTGGCCGTCGGCGACCTGGACGGCGACGGGACCCTGGAGGTCCTGGCGTCCACGGCCAAGGGCCTCGTCGCCTTCACCCGCGACGCCAAGGGGCGATTCGCCGCCCTGCGCCTCTCGGCCCCCGCCGGCGGGGCCGCCGAGGCCCTGGCCGACGCCAACGGCGACGGGCGGTTGGACCTCCTGACCGATTCGGGCCTGTTCCTGCGCGCCGCCGATGGGCGGTTCGCCCCCGCGGCGCCCCTGGCCGGCCGTAAGTGGACGAGCCCGCGCTTCTGCTATCTGCCGGGCCGGACCGCCCCCGCCATCGCCTGCATCGAGGCCGGAAGGGCGCGCCTCCTGGCCCGGGACGCCCAAGGCCGATGGGCGGACGTCACCGGCGCGATGGGCCTGGACAAGGCCCCCGCCGGCATCCTGGCCATGGACGTCGCCGACGTGGGTGGGCGCCTGGCCGTCGTCCTGGCCAGCGCCGATGCTGTCACCTGCTGGCAGGCCAGCAAGGGCAACGTGCTTCAGAAGACCCAGACGTTTTCCCTGGTCGAGGCGGACGCGCCGGCCGTGCGCAACCTCCGCGTCTGCCAGGCCGACCTGAACGGCGATGGCATCGCCGACCTCGCCTGCGCCTGGGATGGCGCGTCGCGGATCTTCCGCCGCCAGGCCGACGGGAGACTGATCGAGATCCAGGACTACCTCGGCGACGTGCGGAACGTCTTCCGGACGGTGAGTGGCCTGGGCGGGCTGATCGGCGAGGACTTCAACAACGACGGCCTGACGGACCTCGTGGCGTGGGCGGGCTCGCCGGCGCTGTCGCTGGTGATGAACCGCGGTTACCACAACCTCCGCGGGGGGACGGAGATCTTCGACCTGCCCGCCGCCGCCAAGCCGCTGTCGGCCGCCCGCGCCGCGGCCGCCGCCGACATCGACGACGACGGCGACTTGGACTTCCTGGTCGCCGACGACAAGGCCCTGCACCTGCTGGCCAACACGTTCGAGACCAAACCCGACGAGGCCAACGATCGCCCGCGGCGGCCCCTGATCAAGGTCCTGACCCCGCGGTTCGGCGAGCCGGTTCGCCTCGTGGACGCCGCCGGCAGGACGCTGGCGGCCCGTCGCGTCGGCACCGGCCCGGTCGCCGGCGTGTTGTACTTCGCCTGGCGCGCGGGCAAGAAGCCGACCGTCGTGCTGACCGCCGGCGACGGGAAGGTCCAGCGGAAACCCGCCGACAGGATCGTCCGCTTCAAGTAGCGAGCCCGCCATGACCCATCGCACGATCGCGCTGATCATCACGTCACTGACGGCCTTGTGTTTCTCCGCCGGCTGCGGCCGCGGAGACGGGCGCGTCGCGCCGGGTGACTGGCCCGCCTTTCGCGGCGGCGTCCGCCGGCTGGGGACCGACGGCGAGTCGGCCTTGCCCGACCGGGCGCCGGCCGTGGCGTGGGTCTTCGCCGACGGGCGGGCCAACTTCCCCGTGACCTTCTGGTCCAGCCCGCTGGTCCAGGGCGGAAGGCTCTACGTCGGCGGCGGAGTCGTCTCGCCGTTCGGGACGCGCGGGGACATCTACTGCCTCGACCCGACGCGGACGGATGCCGCCGGACGCCCGCCGATCGTCTGGAAGCACAAGGTCGGCCGACTGGTCTTTTCTTCCCCAGCCCTGGCCGGCGGGGTGCTGGTCTGCGGGGAAGGCACGCACACCGACACCGACACCCGCCTGTACGCCCTCCAGGCCGACGCGACCGACCCCCGCGGCCGGCGGCTTTGGGACTTTCCCGTGGCCGGGACCTTCGAGGCCTCCCCCACGATCGCCGGCGGGAAGGTGTACGTCGGCACGGGTGACGACTTCTACTGCCTGGACCTTCGCACCGGCAAACCCCTCTGGCGGGCCGTTATCGTGGACGTCCTGTCGTCGCCCGCCGTCGCCAGCGGGATGGTGTACGTCGGCTCGGGCCGGAATGAGCAGGCCAAGGACCCCGCCCGCCGCGGGCAAGGCCAGCGCCTCGTCGCCCTGGACGCCGACACCGGACGAGTTCGCTGGAGCAAGCCCCTGCCGTATGCGTGCAGTTCGCCGATCACCTATGCCGACGGGCGCGTCGTCGCCGGCTGCGGGCAGGGAACGTTCGTCGCCGCCCGGGGCGGGGGCGCCGCTGGCCAGGTCGTCTGCTACGACGCCGCCACCGGCAGGCCCCTGTGGGCCCGCTCGCTTCCCGACAACATTCTCGCCGCCATCCCCGTCCAGAACGGTCTGGTCCACGTCGCCTGCCGCAACGGCCGGTACTACCTGCTGGCGCTCGCCGACGGGCGGGTGGTCTGGGAGTACAAGGTGGATCGGTCGCTCCTGGCGTCCCCGATCGTCGCTGGCGGCCGGGTGCTGCTAGTGTCCTGCCGAGGGGTCGCCTGCTGCCTGGACTTCAAGGCCAGGAAACTGCTCTGGCGCATGGACCTGCCGAAGGCCGGCGGGGTGAAGAAAGTCTCCGACGTGTTATCCTCGCCGGTCCTGTCGGCCGGGCGGATCTACGTCGGCCTAGCCAGCCGGGGACTCATCTGCCTAAGCCAGGACGCGTCCTCAGCGGCGACCGCCCCAAGCCAGCGCGGCGCAGCGCCCTAGGGTTTTTCGTGCGCGCCGCAGTCGGCGCGTTGCCCGGCCGGTCGGCGGCGCCCGAGGATGTCCTCCGGCGCCTCCGGCAGCAGCGGGACGCGGTCGATCGCCTCTTTGGCCTTGCCCGTCAGGAACAGTCTTCCCGACGGGGCATCCTGGAACCACTCAGGCGGGATGGCCGGGTCGGCGAGGTTACCCGTCGTGTCCACCTTTCGCGCCCGGGTGCGGTCGCTGAAACGCCCGCGGATCAGGTTGCCCCGAAGGACCAGCCCCTTGGTGGGGATGGCCTGGCGGTCGTAGATGTCGATCGTCCGCGATTCCGGGTTGGCCGCGTACACCGTGTTGTGGACAAAGTGCACGTTGCGTACAAAGCCCAGTTCCACCGCCCGCCAGCCGCCGGGGTGGTACACGAAGTTGTTGCGGACGATCCCGCCGCTGACCTGGTAGATCCCGTCGGGGTTGTGCCCGTTGCCCAGGCAGATGGCCGCCCCGCAGTTGACGATGACGTTCCGCTCGATCAGCGGGTTGACCGACCCGATCCACATGAAGATCGCCCCGCGCCCCCCGCCGGTGGCGCCGCGGATGTTCTCGAAGCGGCAGTCGCGGATGATCCAGTCGCGGGTCTTCATGCAGTCGATGCCGCCGATGTAGTTGTTGGAGTCCACCGGGTGGCCGGGGCGGCGGAGGTACTTTTCCGTCTGCGTGCAGTGGACCTTCTCGATGAGGACCCCCACGGACTCGTCGCGGCTGTAGACGGCCTTGATGTGGCGCGCGCCGCAGTTGCGGATGCGCAGGTTGGACAGCACCAGTCGGTCCGGCAGGACGCGGGCCGGCTCCCGCCCGGAGCAGACCACGCCGTACTGCCAGAAGTCGCTGATCGTCAAGTCGCGCAGTTCGATGCCATCGTCCGCCAGACGGAAGGCCACGTGAGGCCACTCGGGACTGTTCATGCCGGCTCCGTGCAGGACGACCTGCTCGGGCTTGCCCGTCCGCCCGCGGATGACAACGTGGGGCTGGTTGACCTGGAGGGTCCGGCGGAGGCGGTAGCGTCCGGGGTCGATGACGATCTCGTCGCCCGGCTCGCAGCCCTCCACGGCCAGGTGCAACTGCTCGACCGTCTCGACGCGCCAGACGCCCTCCTGCTCGCCCCCGCAGCCGCTCAGCCACGCCACGCACACGCCCGCCGTCACGACGACCAAGACCCGAATCACTGCCGGCTCCTCTGACGGGCCCTTCCGGGCCGGGGACTACCCGCGACGACCGGCAGTGTAGGCTCAGCGGTGCGGCGATGTCAAACCGCTGGCCGCACGGGGCCGCCACGACGCTTGCGGCCACCGCGGCGCCGGGTAGAATCCTGGGTGATCGCCATCGATTGGCGAGACGACACGGCAGGAAAGGGGTCGCCATGTTGAAGCCTCGACACGTCGCCGTTCTGTGGGTCGCGTTATCGGCGTCTCTGGCCGCAGCCGGTCGGGCCAAGGCTCCGCCGAAGATCAAGATCGCCAAAGACACGACCTTCATCACCCAGCCGCTCAAGGCCGACGGCACGCCGGACTACCTCGGGGCGATCAACCGGCAGTTCGGCGCCGGTGCAACCGGCGCCAACAACGCCGCCATTCCGCTACTGCGCGCGCTGGGGCCCGGGCGGCTGCCGGCCGAGACCGGCAAGCAGATCTTGAAGCGCCTGGGGCTGACGCTTCCTGCCAACGGGGATTACCTGCGGTTCCCGCCCGAGGACACCGCCGCCGGCAAGCACCTCCGCTCCGGTTGGCGGCGCCCGTGGGCGTCGAAGCAGCACCCGGAGTTCGTCAAGTGGCTCAGAGCCTACGACAAGCCGCTGGCGTTGATCGTCGCCGCCAGCAAGCGCAGCCGGTACTACCTGCCGGCCGTGGCGGGCAAGAGGCAGCCCGCCCTTCTTGGCATGGAGATCCCGAACTACCTCCCGCTGCGCCAGGCCATCCGGGCGCTGCGGGTTCGCGCCGCCCTGGCCGCGGGCGAAGGCCGGGCCGACAACGCCGTCGCCGACCTGAAGGCGGCCTACCGGTTGGGCGCGCTGGTGGGGCAAGACTACACGCTGGTCGGCCGCTTGGTGAGCACGGGCATCATGGGCGAGTCCATGGAGGCCATGGCGGCCCTGGCCGTGGTGGAGAAACTCTCGGCCAAGCAGGCGCTGGCACTGATCGACGTCCTCCGGGCCGGGGCCCCGCCGTCGCCGGCGCCGGCGCTCCAAACTGAGCGGTACGCTACTCTTGACATGGCGATCTGGTTCGCCCGCAAGCCCAGCGTAGCCAGGCTGGTGAGCCTGGCCAGGAGCATCACCGAGGCACAGCAGGGCACCATCGCGAAGGGGCCTCTCCCGGCAGGTAGACCCGAAGACACACTCTTCAGACAGGCCGACTACAGCGAAGTGCTCCGTCGCGCGAATGCCGTGTTCGACGCGACCGTGGCCGCGGCCCACCCGGCGACGTTCGCCGACCGCCTCAAGACCGCCGGGGCCTTGTCGCCGGTGATCGGCGCCATCAGGGCCGGCGCGGCGAAGGAGCCTGATCTCCAGGCGAACAAGGCGACCGCAACCAAGTGGGTGTCGGATAACCTGCTGGCCGCGCTGCTGCCCAATCTCGGCCGGGCCGTGGTCATCATGGACAAGGCCCAGGTGAGGCGGTCGGTGACCGCGGTGGCGCTGGCGCTGGCGACCTATCGGGCGGAGACGGGCAGTTACCCGGCCGACCTGAAGGTCCTGGCGCCGAAGTATCTCAAGCGGGTGCCGATCGACTGGTGCAGCGGCAAGCCGCTGATCTACAAGCGCACAGCCAAGGGCTTCTTGCTCTACAGTGTCGGCGAGAACATGCGCGACGACGGGGGGCGCGACCGGTCAGACAACAAGGCCGAGGACGACGATTACGACGACATTGTCGTCAAGGCGCCCCCGGGCGATTGACGCCGGCGGATCAGCGCCATGCTGCCCAGCGCCAGCAGCGACACCGTCATCGGCTCTGGAACGGGTAGGCTCCCGACCGACTGGTTCCAGTGGAACGCCAAGCCTGACAGGTCCGCCAGGTCCACGTCCCCGTCGCCGTCAAAGTCGCCCATGTCCCATGTCGCGCCGGACAGAATGTTCCAGTGGAAAGCCAGGGTCGAAAGGTCCGCCAGGTCCACATCTCCGTCGCGGTCGGCGTCGCCGGGCAGCAGCGGAGTCAGCAGGAACCCGTGCGTCAGGTTTGAGGGGTTTTTCCCGTATCCGGTGATCTGTCCGCTGTCATTGATGTCCCAGGCCTCCTCGAGCGTCCAGCCGGAAGTCGGGCTGATCAGGCCATTCAGATCGTCCATCTGGCCGTCGCCGTAGATGAACGCGTGGATGGCGCCCGCCGCGGTCTGAGCGTATCCGACAACGTTCCCCTGGCTGTTGATCCCGTGGGCCCCGCTCAGATCGCCGCCGAAACCGTATGGGTGAAGGTCCAGCATCTCGCCCGCGTCGACCTGCCAGTTGGGCGTGGTGTCCGTCCAGACGAAGGCATGGTCCTTGGATGCCGCCGACTGGGCCCGGCCCACCACCTGGCCGGCGTTGTTGATCCCGTAGGCCTCGCTGGCGTTGCCCCCGAACGTGCCCAGATCGGCCAGTTCGCCGGCATCCACAACGCCGTCGCCGTCAGCGTCATGGAAGGCGAACGCGTGGTTGTACGTTCCGGCCCTGGAGTATCCGACCACCTGGCCGACGTCGTTCAGGTCCCGGGCGTAACTCTTGGACGTGGTGTTGCCGTCCAGGGCCAGCAGTTCAAGAACCTCGCCGGCATCGACGACGTTGTCGTCGTTCGCGTCCGTCCATCGGAACGCGTGGTCGTAAGACATTAGCGTGTACTTTCGCGGGGCGACCCCGGCCACCTGGTCGGCGTTGTTGATGGCGTAGGCCCAACTGGTCGAGCCGCCGAAGGCCGGATCGATCTCCACCATCGACCCGCCCGAGTAGAGGAAGGCTCTGGTCTTGCTATCGGCGTTCTCGGCCTTGCCGACGACCTGGCCGGCGTCGTTGATGCCCCAGGCCTCGCCGAACTCGTGCCCGAGGCTTCCGGGGGTCTCAGAGAGGTCATGCATCTGCCCGCCGGAGTAGAGGAAGGCGTGCCGGAGATGATAG
>Ga0272441_10007522_pt1 | contig 17676 bp, 20 predicted proteins | sample SSMProp6N_FD_193582 | JGI IMG/M metagenome (GOLD analysis project Ga0272441, IMG submission 193582) | Marine sediment archaeal communities from Little Sippewissett salt marsh, Falmouth, MA, United States - SSM-Prop-6N | ecosystem: Environmental > Aquatic > Marine > Wetlands > Sediment ... | reverse complement strand
TGTTGGTTTTCTGTTTGGAAGGTGTATACGGTTAGATTGCTATGAGGCGTCAAATACGCGGTTTTGTAGCTTGGTTTCTTCAACCCCAAAATTTAACAGTTAAACCTTGATATTGTTAAGAAAAGGAGGAGCGACAAACATGTTAGGAGAAGTATTGGCTTGGCTTATCTTGTCTTTAATTGCGGTAATAGTTGTTCTGATGTTGCCCAGTATGTTGTACGTGGTTAAGCAATGGCAGACTGTGACGGTGGTGCGTTTTGGACGGATCATTAAAACTGTTCACGGCGGCATCCACATCAAAATGCCGTTTATTGACTCGTTAATTAGGCTAGATATGAGAGTACAAACTTTCGATTTACGAGGACAAAGCGCCATCACTAAAGACAACATTACTGTGAAGATTGACTCGGTGGGTTTCCTCAAAATTGAAGATGCTGAAAAACTGATTCTAGGCGTGGAAGATTACTGGTCCGCTATCAGAAGCTACTCCCAAACATCTCTGAGAAACATTGTGGGAGAATACAGCCTAGACGAACTATTGGAGAAAAGGGAAGGGATAGCGGAGAAGATGAAAATGATTGTAGACAGCTACACGAAAGAGTGGGGTGTAGACATCCAAAAAATAGAACTGCAAGACGTAGTTTTGCCATCAGATATGCAGAGAGCCTTCGCCGTGCAAGCTGAAGCGGAAAGAGAATCCCGCGCTATAATTATCAAAGCTAACGCAGAACTCACAGCATCTAAAGTTTTGATGCAAGCTGCTGGGAACATGGAGAAAAATCCAATATCGCTGCAACTCAGAATCCTAGAAACTCTCAGTGACGTTAGCAAAGACCAAAGTAACACCATCCTGTTTGCTCTGCCTACAGAGACTTTGAAGAGTGCAGGTTTTCAGGGATTAGCTGCTGCCGCATCCATAAACAGCAGTGCCGCAAGAGACCGAGTCAAAACACAAGAATAACCTTCCACTCTTTTTTTGTGCGCATGAGCACCAAAGTGTTTTCAATGAAAACGAAATATTTCGCCAATCTACTTCTTGACGGCTAATTTAGCTCCGCAAACAGAGCATTTCCCGTCTGCCGTTATTTTTGGCTGCTCTTTTACTTCTGCGCCGCATAAACCACACTTTACCAAAACATCACCTCCCCAATTACCGCTCTCGGCATCTAACGTGATGCCTTCCTTAACAACTACCTTACGTTTTAATTTAAAATTATGTGACTGTGAAGCTGTAACAACAGTTGCTGTTTAAAGCCTCAGCTACACCAAAATTTGCATCTTAGTTGAAGACGCCGTTTAGTACTCGCGTTTTCGTTTCAGCCACGCTTCGTGTTTTTCTAGTAGGCTTCGTATTTGTTGTTCGATGAAGTCGTCGGCGCTTAGGAAGCTTGTGTCCAAGTCTTGTACTGCTTGTTGAAGTTTATCGTAGTCTTCTTTTGGGACTTCAATGTATTCGCAGTTTCCGTTTAGGGCGCCGAGTTTGAATCGTATGGCTTCGCGGATAAGTTCCTCGCGTGTTGTGTAGCCTAAGTGTTTGTTTTCTTCTATGAAATTCTCGATTTCTAAAAGTAGTTCTGGCGGCATCATGACTGATGTTGACAGGAGGTTTTCTATGGCGTCGGTGTACGTCTGCATTTTCATGGTTTGCGCGGTGATTTCTCCGAGCAGGGCAGTTAGTTTTTGGTGGGCGTCGTCTGATACGCGTAGGGTTTTCATGCCTCTCCCTTCAGGTTATATGGGTTCCAGTAAAGCTAATAAAGCTTTTTAGTATACCAAGTATACACAGTATACGAGGTTTACGGGTTTATGAAACACAACATAAGTATAACCATGGACCAAAAACTCTTCAGAGAACTAGAAAACATCCGCGGAAGAGAAAAACGCAGCACATTCATCGAACACCTAATCATCCTAGGCTTAAAAAGCTACAAAAATAAAAAGGAGGAAAGTAGAACTAAGCACCGCAACGCATCACTGACAGTGGTTTCTCCGCTGAACTTCAACAAGGCGAAACATCAGGCCGCTACTTGATACCCCACTTCTTGGTTACTTTCACCAGAATAAAGATTACAAATGCAACGATGATGAAAGTAATCAAAGCTACCAGAAAGCCTCCAACACCGAACTCCTGAGTGCCAACTGGAACTTTCAGAGTAGACAAGTTATCCATGCCCGGCAACGCTAAGCCTATGACTGGCATTATCAAGTCTGTGACCATCGATTGCACTAGTTGACCAAGATACAAACCCAAAATGAAAGCAACAGCAAGACCCATAACCTTGTAGTTTTCAATAAAGCCCTTGAATTCATTCCAGAGTCCTTTTGGCGGTGGCGGCGGCGCAGGCGGTTTAACTGCAAGCAATTCTCGTATCTTCTTAAGCTCCTCTAGCATTTCTTCATCTTTAACCAAAAATAATCCTCTCCCTAAGAAGTAATTCTCACCCTTTCACTTTATAAGGTTTTAGAACCACCAGACAACCACACACTCAATTTCATGGAAAAATTCAAAGCAACCCCCATTATTCAACTAAAAAACACCCACTAAAACTGCAAACTAAAAGATCAAAAAAGGTTTAGTTCATCAAGTTTATGTGCGGTAAATGGTGGGCCGAGCCGGATTTGAACCGGCGACCTTTCGATTATCAGTCGAACGCTCCAGCCGTGCTGAGCTACCGGCCCGCACTACAGCGAACAAGACTTAATGACATGTTAGTTAATAAGAATTTTCGTAAATCTTTTAATGGCTCACCGTAATTCTTCTCTGTACAAGAAGGGTCCGTAGTCTAGCACGGATTAAGGCGTCGGCCTTCGGAGCCGAACATCGTGGGTTCAAATCCCACCGGACCCGCCATTATTCACAAACCCATTGTATGTGTCTCGCAGAAAGCGTTACTTAGATATTTGTGAAAGTGTTAAGGGTATATCTGCAAAAATCGTGTGAGTGAGTGTTAATCTTGCCTGTTAAAACTTTGCTGTGTGGATGTGTTTATGAAGAAAACGATTGGATGCTTGTGCGGATAAAGGAGTGCGCAAAGCATCGTAAGCTACGAAACCGAAAAGTAGAGTATAGACCAAAAGCTGAATGCAACAGGAACGACACTAGAGGCGAATAAAACGGTAGACAAAGTGTTTCAAGAAGCTATCCGCGTGATAAGCAAGGTTTTAGCTTGGAGGTTTGTGTGGTGACTGTTCATTTTGTGAAATGGGACACTTCGCGGGATTTGATGAAGGAGGCTGACCGCCTTTATGATGCGGCGGGCACTTTTGACTGTGTGGAAAAAGGCGACTTGGTAGCCGTTAAGTTGCATGTGGGCGAGTTGGGTAACCCGTATTATGTGCAGCCGTTCTTTGTTCACGACATAGTTCGCAGGGTTAAAGAGGCAGGCGGCAAACCGTTTCTAACTGACGCCAACACTTACTATAAGGTGCAACGTAACAACGCTTATGACCACATGGTTACGGCGTTGACGAACGGGTTTAACATGGCGCCGTTTATCGTGGCGGATGGGCTGCGCGGCGAGAACTACAAAACCGTCAAAACCAAAGGCGTACTTAACAAAATCGAGGTGGCAGGCGCCATCGCTGAGGCTGACGCCATGATCGTGGTGTCGCATGATAAAGGTCACGAACTCAGCGGTTTTGGCGGCGCCATAAAAAACTTGGGTATGGGCTGCACGTCTCGGATGGGTAAGCTGCGGCAGCACAGGGCAGTGGGCTTGGAGATTGACGAGTCAAAGTGCATCGGCTGCGGCAAGTGCAAAGAGGCTTGTCCGATGGGGTTGCCTGAGATTTTCGGGGAGAAAGCGCGTAATATTTCGCCGTTGTGTATGCGGTGCCCCTTCTGCGCAGAGGCGTGTCCCACGGGCGCCATAAAGCTTGTGGGTAAAGAGAACATTTGCAGGGCGCTGGCGTCGGCGGCGTACGGTGTGCTCTCCACTTTCAAGAGCAAGAAGGTGTCGTACGTGAGTTTCGCCAAGGACATCACGCAATACTGCGACTGCATGCCAGGCCCCGGCGAAGTCGTAATGAAGGACGTGGGCATTTTCGCTTCTGACTCGCCTGTTTCCATTGACGGCGCGTTCCTCAAAAAGATAAACTACAAGGTATTCAACGATGCGTACCATGTAGACTGCATGTTACAGGTCAAAGAAGCCAGAGTCCTTGGCATCGAGGGCGAAGTGAAACCGAAGATAAAGAAAATAAGCTAATTGCCCACGCCATCGAAAAACCGTAAACTGGTTACATTAGGGTTTTTTGTTTTTCTCCCTTAACAAAGTTTGAAGCTCTAACTCCGATTAACCTGATTTTTCGGTTCTTTTCAAGGTACGGGTTAAGCAGTTTCCTTGCTGTTTTCTGCAGGTCTTGCGGGCGGTTAGTAATGTAGGTTAGTGTTTTGCTACGTGTGTGGGTTTCGAAGTTCTCGTAGCGGACTTTCACGGTGACTGTTTTGAAAAACAGTTTTTGCTCAGCCACTTCTTTGGCGACTTCTGCGGCGAGAGCGTTCAAGGCTTTCAGTACTGCTGTTGTGTCGTCGGTGTATTCTTCAAAAGTGGTTTCGTGGCTTACGGATTTAACTTCGGTTCGGGTTTCCACTGGGCTTCGGTCTATGCCGCGCGCTGACAGGGGCATTTGCGTGCCCATTACGCCGAACGCTTCAGCTAGAATGGTTGGGTCGTAACGTGCCAAGTCGCCGATTGTGTGTATCCCCATGGTTTTGAGTTTAGCCTCTGTTTTGCGTCCAACCCACAGCAATTTGCGAACGGGTAGGGGCGCCAAGAACGCTTCCGCCTCGTCTTCTTTGACTACGGTTAAGCCGTCTGGCTTCTGGTAGTCGCTGGCTACTTTTGCGATGAGCTTGTTTGGTCCTACACCTATAGAGCAAATGAGGTTTTCTTTCTCTTTCACTTCGCGCTTGAGCTGCTGGGCTAACGCCGCGGCTTCCGCGTAGTTTTCAACTCTTGTGCTTACGTCTAAGAAGGCTTCGTCGATGCCCCACTGCTCGAACTTGTCCGCGTACTTTCGGGCTATTTGCATGATTTCTTTGGAGACTTTGATGTACAGGGGAAAGTTCGGCGGTAGATAAACTGCTTCTGGACAGAGCTTCCACGCTCGGCTTATTGGCGTTCCCGACTTGACACCTGCTTTTCTGGCTTCGTAGTTGCTTGTGCTGACGACGCCGCGTCCTTTGCCTTCTTTAGGGTCAGCGCCGACAACAACGGGTTTGCCCTTGTATTCAGGGTGTTCGCGTTCCTCCACTGCAGTGTAGAAGTGGTCCATGTCCATGTGGAGGATTACGCGTTTCTTTTCGCTCATGAGATGTCACTTAGGTTTTGGTGTGTTGGCGGTTTAAAATTTACCGCTGAAGGGTTATGCTGAATCGGAATCCGAATTTGGCGTTCATAACGTTTAAGGCTACGCGGTGCAGAGTGTAACTACTAATAGACCTTGGAGGAAAAGTTGGATTATGCCTCAATTGTCAAAGGAATCCGCCAGTCAGATAGCCGTTGAGTTTATGAAGCAACAAAAGAACACGGACAAAATTGACGTAGCTGTTATTGAAGAGCAAGATGATGGCTGGATGGTCAGGGGAACTTGCCCGATAGATTTGGAAGGTCACCCGTGGGTTGAAAAATTTGCAGTCGTCGTAGACTGGAAAGGAAAAATCAAAGAATCAGACTGCGGATTACTATAAAACGTAACTCCCAAGTTTTTAATCTTCCAACACTAGTGGCGCGTGAATTCCAGACCACAACATGCAGAACCGAACCCAGAGAAAATATTAAACCTGCAGCGTTACACCCTTAGAAATTTCACTTGCAAACTTTTGGCGCAAGTTACACAAAATTTTAATCTCTAGAAACCATTAGATTATATGAGGAGATTAGAAATGCCGAGAGCCTATGTTTTAATAAATGTGGAGTCAGGTTCAGAAGACGAAGTGCTGAACGAACTAAAATCAGTTGAAGGAGTAGAAGAGTCCTACTTCTCATACGGAGTCTACGACCTCATCACAAAAATCAAGGCCGAAACCATGGACAAACTAAAAGAAATGGTAACCCGGCGAATCAGAACCCTCACTAAAGTCAGATCAACACTAACACTGATAATGATGGAAGAATAAAGCAGACTCGCAGAAAATAGCTTTAAACTCAAAAACTCCTTATTTCTCAACCCTTTCTTTTTAGCGAAAAAACAGGCAAATCGCAAGAAAACATGTAACTACTTAAAAAACAAACTTTTTTTAAAAAAATAAAAGAGGGTATGGCGCCCTAAAAAAAGCGCCTTCGCATTTTTCGTTGTGTCTCAGTCGAATTGCATCAGTGGTTGTGGAGACGAAGTTTCCTTGTCTCCTTTTGCTGCACTGTCGTTAAAGCCATTTCTTGCCGCCCATTTTCATCTTGATTTTGGCTACTTCCAACTCGAGATGCTGAACTCGTTTCTTCAACTTTTCAATATCTTCGAGGGCAGTTTCGGGCATTTCTGGCATCTTTTTTCCTCCATTTTTTTCCTTGTTTTTTATCACGGGAAGTCTTTGTCCATCATGTCTTCGGGGTACGCGTATGTCTTGTGCTCTGCGATGTCGAGACCGAATAGTTCTGCGTCTTTGTTGGCTCTAAGCAACCCTGCTTTGTTAATCACCCAGAACAGCACGAAGCCTGTTCCAGCAGTCCATGCGATTATAGATAGTCCACCTACAGCCTGTACTCCGATCTGAGTGAGCCATGCTTCGATTGTTGATGTAGCGTATATGGGGTGTCCTCCTAGGAACGTTGTGCCGAAGAGTGCTGCTGCGATTAGGCCCCAGAAGCCGCATGCCGCGTGTACTGGGACGCAAACTGCTGGGTCGTCGATGTGTAGTTTGAATTCTAAGAGTCCTTGAACAAAGGTCATGATTAGCCCTGCGATTAAGCCTGTTATGAACGCGAACAGCGGGTGCATCATAGAGGCGCCTGCGCATATTGCCACTGCTCCAGCCAGTAGACCAGTCATTGATGTCAAAGCGTGTCCTCTTGAAGTTATTGCTGCTCCGAACAGGCCGCCTGCCATTGCCATTGCCGTGGTAACTGCTACCCACGCCAGTTCAATGTTGATTGTTTGGGCGTCGGTTGCTACACTTGAGCCTACGTTGAATCCAAACCAGCCGAATACTAGTAGCCATGCGCCGATTGTTGACAGAGGCAAACTGTGACCGAAGAAGGCTCGCGGTTCCTTTTTCTTACCGCCGAATTTGCCCAATCTCGGCCCAATGATATACGCCGCCATCAAAGCTAACATGCCACCTGTCAAGTGGACGACACCTGAACCTGCGTAGTCAATGAAACCTATTTCGGAGAGCCATCCGCCACCCCACACCCAGTGTTCTATTACAGGGTACAGGAAGCCAACTACTACTGCGGAAGCTACTACCCAACCCCAGAGTTTGTCGCGTTCTGCTGTTGCGCCAGGAATGATTGCAACTGCTGTTATAGCGAACATTGCCATCTTGAACCATAATGCTAGGTCGCCGAATCCGAAGGGACTCGCGGCGAGACCGTAAGCACCAGTTTCAGATAGAGCAGCAGGCAATGGGTTTGCGATGGTTGGCGCTACTTGAGGTAGACCCAAAACGGGGTTGGTGGTGTAGTAGGCTATGGGGAAGCCTATTAGGAAGTACATTACTAATGCCAGCGTCCATCCGATGTTCAGCATGATTATGGTGTGAGCAACGTTCTTCTTCCGCACTAAGCCAGCGTAGAGTAAGGCGAAGCCTGCGGTAGCCATTATCAGTATGGCTACTGGCGCCCAGCCGACAACGAATGTCTGCTGTATAGCTGCAAAGGTATCGTCGATAGGCGTTGCCATTTACATCACCCTTACAGCTTGCTTGCGAACCAGACTGGTTTCAGCGAGATTGGAATTTCTTCTACTGACAATCCGCCGCTTTCGATGTTGAGTTTGAGTATCTGTGGTTTTAGTGGGCAGCTTCTTGATTTTCTTAGGATGAAGACTCTGGTCCAGATTACGTCGTGCTTGTGGTAGTCAAGGTATATCAAGTGGTCAACGAGGTATTCTGTGATGTTGGGGTCTTTCGGGATGCCTTCTGCTGAGAATAAAGTGGTGGCTCCACGTTTTTTGACTTCGAGTAGGAGTTTCATGAATACTTCTCTGAAGTCTGTTGGGTCGACGAGTCGTCGTTCTAGTGATGAGAGTGAGTCCATGACTATTCTGGTGGCGTCTGGTTGAGCGTCTAGGCCTTTCATTAGCATTTCTATGGCTTCTTCCTTGTTGATGAGTGCGTAGTCGCTGGCGTATGATGCGCCAATGGAAAGGTCCACTATGGCTACTTGCCCATTCGTAATCAGGGAGGGGAAGTCGCTCCAAAGTTCCCTTCCAGTTCTCATAATTGTTTGGGGGGTTTCTTCAGTGCTGATGTATACGCATTTTTCGCCTTTTTTTGCTCCTGCATGTGTGAACTGAAGACAACAGATTGTTTTGCCTGTTCCTGGTTCGCCTCTTACGAGTATGGCGTCGCCTTTAGGTAAGCCTGGAATGAAGTCTGTTAGTCCTTCGATGCCCATGTCGATCCATTCGATCTTTCTTTCTTTTGACAATTCTTCTAGTGAAAGTGCTTCTACTTTTTTCATATAGATGTTCACCTTGTTGGTTTTTTAACGTGTAAGTGTCTAGCCTTCTATATAAGTGTAGTTAAGATTTGTTCATACTCTTTATGAAAAACTAGAAATATGGCCAGAATTACCATGAAAACCTGCACATTTGTTGCAGGGGTTTAACGCTTAACGGTTACTCTGAGCTTAGCCAAGTTCTCTTTAATCTCGGCCTTAACACCCATACCCGCGAAGTATTCTTCAAGGAAAATCCGGACAAAAGTCTTAGGAAGCTCTGAACCCAAAACCAAAGTAAAATCTTCATCCGAGTTTTTAGTAACCCTGAAAAAGTTACAAGCTTCAAGCCGCTCTAAAAGCTCCTCCGCCGAGAGGACTTTAGTTTTCAACTGATCCCTATGCGACCTAGCAACATCCCTGTGTTCCGCCCAAAACTCTTCCGCGGAAGGACACGACTCAACCAGCTTCAGAAAAAGAAGCCAATGATCCACATCTAAAATAACATGTTCACCGGTAAGCAGCAAATCCATGTAAGTGTAGATTTTTTTTCTGGTTTCAGCGTTTTCTAGCATTCGGTTGTCAGAATAGAATCGAAGGGCACGCCTCATTATCTCGCTCTGTGAAAGCCCTGCTTCATTACTGATTTTCTCAAGCAGATTAGCCGTCAAAGAGTCAAAAGCAACTGTTATTCTTGTTGGGCTCATCGCGTTCTCTCCTTAACAAACTACATATTGTCTCTGCTTTGTTTAAAGTTTATAGTTTAACCTCGGGGTCTTCTTTGATGACGTTAAGGGCAATATGGGTAACGGTTCTTTTGATGTGTGGCAACGATAGAAGGTTTTTTATGAAAGCGTTCAGGCTGGACCTGTCCTTGAATTTAGCGATTGCAACAGCGTCGTAATCACCTGTGATGTCGTAAACAGCAATGATGTTCGCGCTCTTGGCTATTTCAGTTTCAACATCAGCAAGGAAGCTGCCTTCCGCTTGAATCATTATTATAACTGTTAAAGCATAACCTAATTTTCCCGAATCAAGCGTTAAAGTGTAGCCGCTTATTATGCCTTTTTTCTCCAAGCTTTTGACATGATTGAACGCTGTGCCCACGGATATGCCAAGTTTTTTCGCTATCTTGTTGAAGCTTAAGCGGCAGTCTTCCTGCAGTAGACTAAGAATTTTGAGGTCTACATACTCGACGCGTTCAATCCAATCGGGCTCCAGTTTTAAACTCCTCACAGCACGGTTTTCCCAAAACCTCACCTTTAAACGGATGTTCAATTAGCCAAATATTATATAAACATTTCTCCACAAAAATAGAACGTTTGTACACGCAAGAACAATTAATTAAACCCACTACTGAACAAACGTTACAGAAGAAACACAATGAATGAAAAAATCAAAACCGAAAAAAAGGCAAAGAAAACCCTAAACAGAAACAAAGAAACCGTTTCAGCGCAGGCTTCAAGCCTCACCCTTGACGGGCTCAACAACAACCGCTGTCCCATAAGCAGAAAACAAAGTCGCCATACCCTGCAAAATGTCGCTCGTTTCAAAATCCGCAGCAATCACCGCGTTTGCACCCATTCTCGTAGCAACCTCAATTAAACGTTCCAAAGACTCCCGCCGCGCCTTCTCAGCCTCTGAACTGTACGAAGTAACCTCACCGCCGAACATCCCTTCAATCCCAGCCACAAACTTTCCACCCACACCTCTTGTGCGAACAGTCAAGCCGTGAACAACACCTAAAACCTTCACAACCCTGTAGCCAGGCAACGTCGGAGTAGTCACAACCATCATATGCGTCTGCTTAGGCGACTGAACATTTGACTGAACATTAAGTGACGCTCCACAGTCAGGACAGAAAACAGCGTCAGCAGGCGCTTTTTTTCCACATTTCGGACAGTACAACTCGCTCATGGTGATTCCAGCTTCTTTACGTGAACACCTAATTTATTCTTTATGCACTTTCGAAGTGCCTTGGTTCAAAAACACAAATCATATAGCGATAACCTTGCAAACAGTATAACAGTACGGTGAAGCTGTATTCATGCAGAGGTCTTACTCGCGGTTACTAGGCGTAATCGGAAAGCCCAACACGGGCAAGTCAACGTTCTTCGGCGCTGCAACTCTGGCGCCAGTTGAAATCGCAAACTACCCGTTCACAACAATAAAGCCTAACCGCGGCTTCGGCTACGTGCGAACACCCTGCGTCCACGAAGAATTCGAAGTGCAAGACAACCCTAAAAACAGCCTCTGCCTCGACGGCGTCAGGCTTATCCCCGTAGAAATGATAGATGTTGCAGGACTCGTTCCAGGCGCATGGGAAGGACGAGGATTAGGCAACCAGTTTCTAGACGAATTATGCAGAGCAGACGCCCTTGTCCACGTAGTTGACGCGTCAGGCAGAACAGACTGCGAGGGACGCATATGCAAACCCGGCGAACATGACCCCCTTGAAGACGTGCAATTCCTGGAACGCGAAATCACCATGTGGATGGCGTCAATAATCAAAAAAGACTGGGCGAAAACCGCGCGAACAGCCGAAGCCGAATCAAGAGACCTCCACGGCATGCTCGAAGAACGATTAAGCGGCTTATCCATAAGGCGTAACCACATTTTTGAATCCGTCCGAAAAACAGGGTTAAACGCGGACAAACCAACCTTGTGGAGTGAAGAAGACTTCCTCCAGTTCGTGGATACGCTGAGGCGAATTTCAAAGCCCATGCTTATAGTAGCCAACAAAATGGACCTACCTGAAGCTGAAGCAAACTTGGAGAAGCTAAAGAAACTCAACTACACAATTATCCCTTGTTGCGCGGAAGCTGAACTTGCACTTAGGCGTGCGGCTGAGAAACACTTGATTGATTACAAGCCCGGTGACTGCAACTTCAAAATACTGCAACCTGAAAAACTGTCCCAAAGCCAAATCGCCGCGTTGGAAACCATACGCGAAAAAGTTCTAATCAAAAATGGCTCCACAGGCGTCCAAGACGCTATAAACAGGGCTTACTTCAAACTCTTAAGCATGATAACCGTGTACCCCGTTGAAGACGTGGAACACTTATCCGACCACAACGGTCGAGTTTTGCCAGACACCTACCTAATACCTTACGGCACAACCGCACGCCAGTTCGCTTACATAATCCACACTGAACTCGGAGAAAGCTTCATTTACGCCGTAGACGCCCGACATAAAAAACGAATCGGGGAAAACACGGTTTTAAAAGACCGAGACGTAATCTCCATCGTAAGCGCCAAAAAACGTGCTTAACCAGCTATTTGCCGTATCGTCGTTTGCGCGTTTGAAAAGTTCGGATAGCTCGCAAGAGGTCGATTAAACGGAAGTCAGGCCAGTACACGTCTAAAAAGGCCAACTCACTGTACGCGGATTGCCAAAGCAGAAACCCGCTTAGCCTTTCTTCACCTGAAGTTCGTATAATCAAGTCGGGTTCTTGATTGGGCATGTGCGCGGTGTACAGGTACTTTTCAAAAGTTTTTTCGTTCACGTCATCAACTGTTAATTCGCCGTCTCTCACCTTCGCCGCGATGATTTTGGCTGCGTCAACGATTTCTGCTCTGCCACCGTACGCGAAAGCGAAATTCAAAAACTGGCTATCATAGTTTTCTGTGGCTTTCTCAACGTTCGCGATGAGATGCTGCAGGCTTTCCGGCAGAAGCTGGGTTCTACCTATGACTTTCACGTGAACTTTGTTTCGGTGTATGCGCTCGTCAGTTAAGAGTTTGCGGAATTTTTCCTGAGCAATCTCCATTATCTCCGAGATTTCTGCGGGTGAACGCCTGAAATTTTCAGTGGAAAAAGTGTAGAGCGTTACAAATTTCACGTCGAGTTTCCAGCACCAATCTAAAAGCTGCTCAACTGTGTCAGCGCCTTTCTTGTGACCCAGCCACGGGTTCAGCTCTTGCTGCGAAGCCCACCGCCTGTTTCCATCCAAAATTATGGCGATGTTCTCAAGTTTCTCGCCGCTCTTAACCTGTTGCCACAGCCATCGCTCATAGACTTTGTAGGCACCGATAACGGAGAGAAGTTTCTTGAGCACCAATTGAACTCACGTGACCCGAGTTTTTTTTATGTACCAGAGTAAAAAGCCCTGATTGCTTCAATTAAAGCTTGCTATTTTTTTCGTGCGGAACGATGACAACGTTACTGCGGGGTTTCCGATGACGAGCGCTCGTTTTCTTCAAACTTGTCGACATCCTCATCGGTTTCTCCGAAGAAGTCTTTGGTTGACCTGTGGACAATTATCACCAACAGGACTGAGGCGATGCCTATGAGTATCCCGACAACTATGGTGAACACCAACATGGAGAAAAACTTGTCCTCGAATCCAAAGCCAGGCTCGATAAGGATGTTTGCGGTGGCGTCGAGAATCCAGCGGGACCAAGCAATGGACACGATCAAAGCGACGTTTCTAAGCAGTCTGGGGTCGCGTTCGAAGTACAAGCGCAGGCTTCTCCCAAAAAGCACGATGCCTACGCCCACAACCATGAGGTCCATTAATCCTTTGATGAAGAAACCTGCCATGTCGGGAAGAGCGGTGATCCAGCCATTAAAATCAGGGGTTTCTACTGTTACGTTGCCGGTGGCGCTTATTGCACCTAAATAGACACTTACGGCTACACAGAGGACTCCAGCTATTATGGAGTAGTTGGAGATTTGCACGGGAAGGGGCGGTGGCGAGTATTCTTTTGCCCAGATGTAGATGTTTCTGGCGCCTCTGTCAACTCCGAAACCTTTGAAGAGCAGAAAACCGCCGAGAATAAGCACTATAGCTATAAGGTAATAGTTAACGTATCCAGATACGTAGAATATTCCATACAGAAAGAATAACAGTCCAGGTATTCCTAAGGCTATGCGGGCGTATCTAGGGTTTTCCCATATAAGCCGCATGTAACGTGAAAAAAGCGCTGCGGTTTCTTCAATGGACTCGCTGTGCTTAACAACTATTCTCCTGACTGACGAAACGGGAACTCTTGACTCCACAAGCGGCAAGACTGCTTCATCTGAGTAGCCGTCTGTAACCAAAATAACTTCGTCTGCGCTAAATGAATCCAGTAAATAGCTTAGTTCTGCAACCAGTTTTCTGTCTGCACCGACTCCGCCGCGTTCCAACCCAGATATAGTTGCAACCTCGAAGCTTTCGGTAGGTTGTTTTTCGGTTTCCAAGCGGTCAAAGAGGCGGACGGCTTCGAACATGGCGTTAGCGTCGGGTTCCTCTGGGTCCCGTAGCGCTAAAGAAACGGCAGCGTCCAAGTTTGCGGTTCTCCCAAGAAGCGGCGTGGATATGCCTGCCTTGGTTTCTATATCCCCGTCTCGGTCAACGCATAGAATTAGGATGCGGCTTTTGATCTGCTGCTCCGTCTCTTTTTCAGTCATCTACTTTCTATTCCTATGTCCGTACAAGTTTAACTTTAATCTTGTGTTTGTGAATCCTCCGAGTTGTCGTCTGCGAGTAGTGCAAACTCGTCCCAACTCACCTTTTCGCCGCGTTCAAGCTTATCCTTCGCCTGCGAACCAATCTTTTCTTTAAGTGCTTGCTCTACACCCTTCTTCCGTTTTTCGTCTTCTTCTCGCGCAACAGCCTGCAATTTTCGCTTTTGCACTGTCAACTTCTTGATTTGCGCATGTAAAGGTCTAACCTGCTCTCGCGCTTGGACGTAAACGCTGTGAAGGCTGTCAGCTTCGCTTTTCACTTCTTTTGACTCGGCGATTTTAGCCATCATGTTTGCGTGTATGTTCTGGCTTCTTTCCGCGATAGCAGTTAGCTCATGGTGGGCTACATCCGCCTCGGCTTCAAACGGTTCAAGCGTTTTCCGCAGCTCAGAGAGCGTTTTGATGTGCTGACCAATTTTTTTGTAAACGCTCAATTGCGTTTCAAGCTGCTTCACGCGTTCCATCAGTCGTTTTTCTTCTTGAACTTCAAGCGGGGTTGTTTGAATTTTCCATTCAATATCATCGAATTCCTGCTGTAGTTCGCGGCGGTTTTCTCTCGGTGTCTTCTTTTTCAACTCGGCGATTTTTTCGTTGTGCTCTTTTATCTTTTCTATGAACGCCCTGATTGTGTCACGTGTATCTTCGCGTTGCTGTTTCAGGGTCTTCACTTTATCGTTCAGGTTGTCACGTTCAGTTTTGAGTTCGTTTATTTCTTGCCGCAGCTTCTTGAATTTCTCGTTAAGCTTATCTCTTTTCTCAACGTGTCCTTTCGTGTCAACACCCGCGTTGTTTACCTGTTCCCTTAACGCGGAAAGTTCCCTGTCGATTCTCGCGATTTCAGCTGTTTTATCCTTCTCTGTCAAGAGTTACCCCTTCTATTTGTGTTTCAATAATAAACTTGCGAATTCTAAATTAATATTCGTTTCAGTTCCATTCTACCCAGAACCATGATTGGACCACCTATTTCGTTATTACCTATTTTCTTGACCCCAGCATTTAGACCCCAATAGAGTCCATTGCAGAAAACGAGGAGTGGTTACTGTGGTTGCCTATTTAAAAGGGAGGGGGTCTATCTCCAAGTCTATTGCCGCAAAAAACTACAGGGAACCTATCGTATTGGCGTTTTTCAGCGTCAATAACATGTTAAAAATGGGTGTGGGGTTTATTCTTGTTCCATGATTTGGTTTTCATGGTTCAGGAATTGTTTGTAGACTGGATGTTCTTTGAAGCGCAGGGTTGTTTCAGAGCTTTCTATTGTTCCGCTTGGTAGCCGCATGCAAATTGACTGCACCACTGCACCGTTTGAGATGAAGCGCACGCCGTCTAAAAGTTCACCTTTTGTGATGCCTGACGCTGCGAAAACCATTTCGTTTCCCTTTACCAGTTCGTCTTGCGTATACTCTTTGTCCACGTCAACCCCCACCTCTTGTAATCTGTCCATTCTTTTTGCATCGTCTTTTTTGTCCCGCCAGACATTCACAAGCATTGTTCCCCCCAAGCACTTCACGGCTGTAGCTGCAATTGTTGCTTCTGGACCCGCACCAGCGCCTACAAGGAGGTCAACACCAGACTGCGGAATGCACGAAACAACCGCACCTGCAATGTCCCCGTCAGGGATTAGTATAATCCGTACACCAAGCTTTCTCAGAGTCTTCAACATTTCCACGTGTCTCTCGCGCTCCAGCATTATCACCGTCAAGTTTGAAAGAGGGCGATTCTTCTCGTTCGCCACCGTACGCACGATTTCTTCAAGGGACATGTCAAGTGAAAGCTTGCCAAGACAACGCGCATCAGTTGCAACCTTGAAGTAGTAACCGTCGTCAGGAAGAACCTGAAAACGCCCCGCAGGAGCACAAGCCAAAGCTGAAATCGCGTCTTTCCTTCCCTTGGACGTCGCGGTGGTGCCGTCTACAGGGTCCACGACAAACTCCACTTTTGGTCCTCGACCTGTACCTACTTTTTCGCGGGTTGTGAATGCTGGTGCATGGTCTTTTGGGCCTTCACAGCAGATAACTGCGCCGTCTATGTCTGTTTGAGCCAAGACAGCTCTTGAAAACTCTACTGCTTTCGCGTCTACCAACTTGCAGTTTCCTTGCCCGATGTGCAGTGCAGCTCCAACTGCCCCCGCAACGGTAATCCGTGTTAAAGAAGGAGCTAAAGCTCTAAACGAAACCATGGCGTCTTTTCTCCATAGCTCTATACATTGAAACCCCACTAATTAAAAGCTGTGCATATCCCAATTGACATATGAATAGTTAACAGCTTAAACAACGCTAAGCCAGGCTCCCACGTACTGTCCAAAATAAACTAGAAGAGCAAAAATGATGAAGCGGGGTAAAAAGCTCAAGGCTATGAAAACGGTTAAACTTGTTTTGAGGAAGCCGCAGATGAACGAGAGCAATTCCACAGGCAAAACAGGGATCAAACCGAATAGGACGTATATTACCCAGCCCCATTTGTTCCAAACAAACGTTATTTCTTCAAGGTGTTCAGCGGAAACTCGTTTTTGGATGTAAGGTCTTCCAAGCTTATACGCCAAGCCATAGTTAATTGCCATGCCTACTGTGAAGCCAGAGGTAGCAACCAAGATGAGTAAAACGGGGTTAACGAAGGGTGCTGCAGCCACAACCAAAGCAGGACTTCCCAAAGGCACAAGGGTCCCAGCCAGAATGGTTACAAGGAAAATGCCTAGAAGCCCGTAAGCTGTAAAAAAGCCGCCTACGTCAGAGAGTAACGGGGTTCCTGCAATGTTGAAGAGCTTCATAAGCCCGATGATGATTACACCTGCCACCGTTGCGATGAGGGCAAGTTTTATTGAGGACCGCATCCACGAAGCCCTAAGCAAATCTGATAAGCCATAGTTTGCTTTTGGGTTTTGTTCTGACATGGCAACCACTAATGGAAATAGAAGAAGCCTTGGTCCTTCTAAAAAGCATTTGTAAACAAGAAAACCGACGCCGCTCAATTCACCCTAAAAAATTTACGAAACTTTGGTTTCCTCAATGTTCCGCAACAATTCTTCCAGCGTCTTGTGGCACTTGCTACACTCAAGCATAGCATTACCACACGAAGGACAGAAAACCTCCTTCTCAATTAAGCTCTTCAGAAGAGCAGCCAACGCCAGCCTATTATGCTTTGCACGCTCATCCTCTACTGCCTCTTCAAGTTCCGTGTTGCCTTCTTCGCTTGCTGGCTCTGGCTTTTCAAGTGCGACTACGTCGCGGTAGACTTTCGCGATGCTGGTTTTTCCTTCCCGAAGCTTCTGTTTTTCCTCTTCACTGGCCTGCTCCAAGATTTTTTTGCCCCGTTCAAAAGTTCGAGTTGAAACCCCAACTTTCTTGGCGACCGCCTCTGTTGCTTTGCTTTTCGAGAGCACAGGCTTAGCGTCATCTGGCGCTAACCCCAACTGCATGTTTCGCCCCATTTTACCTCCGTCGACTTGCCGTTTTTTCGCTAACTCCTTCTCAATCTCCAGTAAGGGTACCCCTAACTCTACGAGCTGAAACTTTGTTAAGTGCCGTCGCCGCAGGTTTGCTTCTATAACAAACTTTTTTTCAATCAGCTTATCTTCAAATTTTCGCACTTCAAAATCTGGTTCGATGCCCAGTTCAGTGCAAGCCTTAA
>Ga0272441_10007521_pt1 | contig 17676 bp, 13 predicted proteins | sample SSMProp6N_FD_193582 | JGI IMG/M metagenome (GOLD analysis project Ga0272441, IMG submission 193582) | Marine sediment archaeal communities from Little Sippewissett salt marsh, Falmouth, MA, United States - SSM-Prop-6N | ecosystem: Environmental > Aquatic > Marine > Wetlands > Sediment ... | reverse complement strand
GATGCAGACGGAAACAAAAACTCCAAGGACTTCGGAATCGGCGTGCCCCAGCAGGCCGAGGGCTTCTTTCTGAAGGGAGCCGGGCACCTCGACTGGGGCATGAAGGACCGCCTGGCGCGGGTCTTCAACCCCGCCAGCGGCAAGACCGTGATGCTCGCGTTCGACCACGGCTACATCATGGGCCCCACAAGCGGCCTGGAGCGGATGGACCTGACCATCACCCCGCTCATGCCCTACGCCGACTGCCTCATGTGCACCCGCGGCGCGCTGCGGCAGATCGTCCCGCCCACGATCAGCAAGCCGATCTCGTTGCGGTACTCCGCCGGGTCGACCGTGCTGACCAAGCTCAACGACGAGTGCGTGATGGACATCGAGGAGGCCGTGCGCCTCAACGCCTCGATGCTCGCCGTCATGGTCGCCGTCGGCAGCGAGTTCGAGGCCGTCACCATCCGCAACCTCACCGAGACCATCGACGCAGGCAACGCGTGCGGCATTCCGACGCTGGGCGTGACGGCCGTGGGCAAGGAGCTCGTGCGGGATGCCCGGTACCTGTCGATGGCCAGCCGGGTCTGTGCCGAGAACGGCGCGCACGTCGTCAAGACGTACTTCTGCGACGAAGACTTCGAGCAGGTGACCCACTCCTGCCCCGTGCCGATCGTCATCGCCGGCGGCAAGAAGGTGCCCGAGCCCGACGCGCTCAAGCGGGCGCGAGCGGCCATCGATCAAGGCGCCGCGGGCGTGGACATGGGCCGCAACATCTTCCAGGCCGAGGACCCCGTCGCGATGATCCAGGCCGTCCGCGCCGTCGTCCACGACAACGAAACGCCCGAGAAGGCCTACGAGCTCTACCAGACGCTCAAGAACGAGAAGTAGTCTGACAGTCCTCCGGCTTCACACACAGAAGCCCGCGCGCGATCGGTGACGCACGCGGGCTTCTGTGTCGTTCACGGAAGGCGGCTCATCCGTCCGCTTCGTCGGATTCGCCCGCTGGGGCCAACTCCGGGTGCTTCGACTGGAGCCACGCCTCGTACTTCCCACGGCAGAGCACGGTCACGTAGCCGTAAACTTGCCCGACCAGGCAGGAGACCATGAGGTACGTGCCCGCCTCGAGGTAGTGCAGCCACTGGGCGGCTCGGGGGCTGTCCGAGGCCCACTCCCAGCCCGTGTAGATCGACATCACGCCGAAGAACACGCCCGCCCCGACAAACCAGGACGGCACGAAGTTGAACCACGGGACCCGTTCCGCGGAGATCACGCCGATCACGACGAGGAAGACGGCAATCGCCAGCGCCGACGCCGCGCCCAGCGACGGCGCCAGCGCGCCGGTGAGCTCGAAGATCGCCACCGACGCCACCGCGCCGCCGAGGTAGCCCAGCATCACCTTCACCCCGCCCTGCACGGTGCATCCGGCGAGGAAGTACATCGCCCACGCCTGGAACGAGATCCACGTCCACAGGAACGGGACCGGGACGGGGAAGGGATCGGCGAGCATCACCAGCGTCGTGGCGAGAACGGCAATCATCAGCGGGATGGGGAAGAACTGCTTGAAACTCATGCGGCGCTCCTTTGGGCAAGCCTTTCCTTGGGGGGATGGGGCGCAGAAGAAGCCCACGCGGATGGCCGTGTGGGCTTCCTCGGCTCAGGTACCGGCTGGTACGATCAGCACGCCTGCATGAACTCGATGGGCGCGCCGTCGTGCAGGATGAAAGCGACCTTCAGGCCGGGCATGGCCTCGAACGGCTCGATCAGCACGTCCTGGCCTTCCATCGCGGCCGCCAGGTCGTCCACCTTATAGGCCACGTGCGGGATGGTCTTGAGCTGGTCGGGCATGGGGCTGTCGGGCTCGAAACGCAGCCACTCGATGTGGAAGGGGCACGCGTCGGCGTCGGTCACCCAGACCTTGCCTCCCTCGACAAGCGACTCGTTCTCTCGCTTCTGATCGGTGGGAATGCCAACGTGGTGAAACTCCATCGCGGGGATCTCCTTCGATTAGTCTTAGACCGTGGACTTCTGCGAGACCGCACGGGGCTCGCGCCGCACCGGCGCGGCCCACGCGAGAGGATAGCAGACTACCCGCGCCTTCTGCAAAGCGCAAAGTCTGCTGTCACCGGCTCTCGCCATAGCAGACCAGCCGCCCGTTCTCACAGCAGACGTACACACACCCGCCGGCAACGACCAGGCCGCACTCGGTTACCCGGGCGGGCAGGTCGATGGTGTACAGCCGTTTGCCGGTCCCGGCCTCCAGCACCTGGACGAAACCGGACGAGCCGTCGCGGGCCCCGCCGGCGGCCAAAAGCCTCTCCCCGGCCAGGACCAGCGCGCTGTAGGACTCTTTCTTGCCCATGTCCTCCCACGACCGCGACCAGACCCGACCTTGCTCGCCGCCCGTCCCGTCCCGACGGACCGACCAGACGACGCGTCCCGACCGCCGGTCGCGCTCGCAGATGTCGACCAGGCCGTACGCGACGGCCCCGGCGTTCACCATGCGGTGCCCGTTCAGCGGCCGGGCCTTGCCAGGAACGCGCATCGCCTGCTTCCAGCCGTGGGTCGAGCCGCCCCGCCCGCGGTTCGTGCGGTAGCGGAGGCGCGTCCCGTTCCGGTCCAGCTCCATCGGCGCAGGCGGGTCTTCCCGACCGTTGGGCAGATCCGTCAGGTCCAGCGAAAGGTGCAGCCGCCTGCCCCCGAGCCAGAATCCCCTGCCGTCGGCGTCGGCCACCGGCACCGCGTTGGCGACGACCTCCGGCTGGTCCGCGCCGACCGTGCGGCGTGCCGTTGGCCGGCCCGTCGCCAGGTCCAGCACCCAGCAGTGCAGGCCGCCGATGTCCGTGTGGTGCCCCGCAACCGCCACAACCCGTCCGCCCAGGACCAGCACGCTGCCCGGCACGGGCCAGGCCGAAGCCAGGTGACCGTGGTGCATTGCCACGCCGTCCGTCAGTGCGGCCCGGAACCGCCAGGCAAGCCGTCCGTCCACGACGCGGACCGCGTGGACACAGCCATCGTCACAGCCGAAGACGGCCAGGCCGCCGGAAACCGTCGGCGGGCTGTCGACCTTCCCGCCCGTGGCGAAGACCCAACGCTCCCTGCCCGTCTCCGCGTCGAGGGCGATCACCTGGTGGGTCTCTGGCGCGGCCGCCACCACCACCCCCTCCGCCACGACCGGCCCGCTCAGTGCCCCCAGGTAGCGCTCGCTGAAACGGCGATCGGCATCGACGGCGTCGGCCCGCACCTTGACCGCCTGCACGGACCAGCGGCACGCGAGCTGCTCGGGCGGGTCCATGGCGACACGGCCGCGGCGCTGCGGATCGCCCAGGAACACCGGCCAGGCCGGCCCGGACGGGTTCGCCGGGCGCGGCGGCGCGGGGGCGCCCTGCTCCAGCCGTCGGGCATCGGGGATTGCCCGCCCCGTCACGGCCGACGCCAGGGCCTGCCACCCGCGGACGTAGTCCCCGCAATCGCAGGGCGTCGGGGGCACATAGATCAAGCCGTGGGCAGGCACGACGCCCTGCCCGCACGCCCCGCGAGCGCCGAAGCAGGTCCGCGGCCGACCGTCGGGGCCGACGTACAGGTACCCGTTACACATCAGCCAGTCCACCGTCGCGCGAGAGGCCGTGCACGCGCCGTTCGCCCGGGCGTTCCGCCGAATGCCTGTCTTCCGCAGCGGCTCGCCGAGCGGCTTGCCCGTCCGCGCGTCGTAGCGGTAGGCGCCCGTCCCGTCGAGCACGATCGCCTCGCCGTCCCGCAGCACGGCCCGCTGGGAGCCCTGCGTATAGAGCTGCTTGGGCTGGAACTCCACCCGCCAGAGTTCCCGGCCGGCGGCGGCGTCCAGAACGGCGATGCTCCCGCCGGCACGGAACTGGTAGCTGCTGGCGTGCAGCAGGACCAGGCCGTCGGCGGCGCTGATGGGCTTGAACTCGGCCCGGGATTCAAACGCCCGTCCCTTCTCCACCACGCGGCGAAGCGGGTGCACGCGCTCGTTCCGCCATTGCTGCTTGCCCGTTCGCACATCCCAGGCAACCACCGCCCGGACGTGGTCCGAGCCGTCGTGTCGCCCGCGGCGGGCGGGCGTGACTGCCTCGGCGGCAAGCACCAGGTCTCCCGCGGCCACGGGCGAGAACCACGTCGCGCCGGCAAGCCGCTGGGCCCATCGCCGCCTCCCGGTCGCCCGGTCCAGCACCACCAGGTCCGCCCCGTAGGCCTGGACAATTACGTCCTCTCGGACGATGAACCACGGCGCGGGGCTCTGTTTGCGTTTCCGCCCGCCGGCCTCGTACTCGATCGCCTCCGCCGTGCCCGCCCGAATCGCCTGGTCGTATACCTGCACGACCTCGCCCGACGCAAGGTCCACCGCCACCAGCGGGCCGTACCCCAGACGATGGCGCTTCTTCGCTTCCGGCGTGGCGTCGGCGTCGTGGTAGAGGTACGCGCGACCGGCGTGAACGGCTAGACCCTCGTAGACGGTCAGTCCCAGTGGCGACCGCCACAGCAGGCTGCCGTTGCCCGCGTCCCGACAGACCAGGTCCCCGCTGGTGGCGTCCACGAACACGGCCCGGCCGCCGGCAACGTGACAGATGCGCCCGTCGGCCGTGCCGTCCTCCATCGCCGGGCCATGCTGCCACTGCACGGTGCGGGGAAACCCGGCCAGGCGGTCCCGGCTGACGGCGTTGCCCGTGGCGTCGTAGAAGCGATGCGTCCAGCCGTCGATGCGCTCGTCCTTCGGCCTCCGGCGCCACTCCCACTTGCCCCGCCGCTTGATCTGCGCAACGCCGCGAACGGCCAGGACGCGCTGCGCCTCGCCCGGCTTCAGGGCCATCTGGCCCGAGGCGTCGAGATCGGCAATCAACAGGTTGACGAACCGGTCCGGATGCGGCAGGCAGCCGGCCGGCCTCGGTGCGATCACCACGCGACCGCCCAGGCCCCGCCGGTCGACGACCTGTCGAAGCCTATCGACACGCCGGGCGTCGGGGCACAAGAGATGCACGACCATCCGTCCCTTGTCGGCCAGGTCGCACGCCAGGCCCGCGTCATCGGCAAGCACCACCGCCACGCCCGCGTCGATGCCCGTCTGTCTGCGAGCTTCTTCCGCCGTGGGCACGCCGGCTGCCGGGGACAGAAACCAAAGCACGCCCGCCATCATCACGGCGCGCAGAGACAACCCGCTCCGCACCATGGTCATCCACACCTCTTCCCGCACCCGGCGCCGGCCGGAGAGCAATCAGTACTCCAGGATCTCGATCGCGTTGATCTCCGGGTTCTGGGTCTTCGCGACGAAGTCGATCCGGATCTTCCCACCGCGGACCTTGAGGTTGTCGATCTCCTTGACCAGCGGCTTGGCAAACCCGCCGGCCTCCTGGAGCACGTCCAGGTCCTTGAGGACGTCCTCGCCGTTGATCCGGACGCCGAAGACTCGCTGTCCCGCGGCGGTGTGCCGTTCGTACGTCTCGGCAAAGTGCAGGCGTACGAGGTACAGGCCGTCCGGCACATCGAACTCGTAGGCCTCCATGCTGTACCGCTCCGTGAGGTACAGGGGCGCGAGCATCCCATCCATTTCCAGGCCCGTTCGCACGATGGTCATCCCGCCGACGGCGCCCCACTCGGACCCGGCGACCCGTTCCCGGTCGGCCAGCCACTTCGCGCCGTCCGGGCCGACGAAATCCCTCTCACTGCCGCAGTTGACCGTGACCACTCGCCGGGCGCAGCCGCCCGCGCACACCAGAACGCTCGCGGCGAACAACCAGAAACTTGCACGTCTCATGCCAAACTCCTTTCCCTGTTCCGGGCCGGCTCGCAACAGCGCCGCCGTCCCACCTGACGCCACACACATCGCAGATATGCCCCCAGCGCCTTCGCCGGGGAATCGGTGCGCCCGCACTGTGCGCCATCTTTACCGCGGATGCAACTTCCGTTACGCTCTTCGTTTGCTCGTGGGCGCCAACGGGCGAAGGCGAGGTGGCCGTGAATTCGGTGGACAAGCCGGAAAAACCTGGATGGCTTCGGCGCCTGGTCAACCTGCTGGCCGGACTCGTGATCCTGCTGATCCTGCTGGGACTGGCGGGCAAGTGGTGGATCATCCCGCAGGCGATCCGCTCCGAGGTCACCGCGGAGCTCGCCAAGTACTGGGGCGGGCCCATTGAGCTGGCGGAAGTGGACTTCAGCTACACCGGCGACCGGCCCATCCGCATGGGCGGCCTGTCGCTCCGCGACGCCAACGGGCACGAGTGGCTGCACGTGGGCAGCGTGGTGCTCGCCCTGCGAGACTGGCCCGGCCCGCACCCGTACCTCACGGCCGTCGAGGTCGATCGCATCGACGTGAGGATGCACGAGGGGGAAGGCGTTGGCGATCCGCCGCTGCGGGCACCTCGGGGCGAGCCGAGCGGCCCGTCCACCGCGGCGGAGTACGTGGATCTGCGGGACATCCGAATCGCCGAGCTCGTTGCGTCCGTGCTATACGGCGATGGGCGGGCCCCCGCCCGCGTGCACTTCGCCGCCTCCGCCGAACGACAGGCCGGGTCCACGTATGCGGTTCGCGTGGACCAGACCGTCCCCGAGCCGGCGGACAACCCCGTCCTTCTCGGCCAGATCGACTTCGCCACGACGCGCGCCGACCTGCGATTCCAGCTCGTCGGCCGGCCCGGCGTGGAGGCCGAGACGCTTCTCCGCCGGGCGGCGGGCATCGGCGGCCTTCGCATCACAGCCGGGCGGGCGGTGATCGACGGGGCACTCGCCGGTCGGCTGGACCGCCCGGACACGCTGACCTACGACGTGCGGGCCCACCTGATCGGCCTCCGGCTGGACGCCGACGACGCGAGGCTCGTCGACGACCTCACCGTGCGGGGGCGTTTCACGGACGCCAACGCGGTTCTCACCGTCCTGGAGGCTTCCGTGCCGGCCGGGACGCTCCGAATCGGGCGAACGCCCATTCAGTACAGCCCCGCGACGGGGGCGATCAGCGCCCGGATCGAATCGGCTGAGCTGGTGGCCAACGGCAAGGCCCCGAACAACCCCTACTGGCAGGCGGTCCTCGGCGGGACCCGCGCCCGCGGCCGGATCGAACTGGCCGGCCCGGTCTCGTACGATCCGAACCGCGGCCTGCCGATCGACTTCGACCTCGCCGTCCGCCCCGCGCTGGCCGAGGTCCGCATCCCCGGCAAAGTCGAGCAAGTCCTGCGCAACGTCACGGCGGGCGAGCTGAAGCTGCGGCCGACCGAGGTGCACGTCAAGGACCTCGCCGCCGAGTTCGCCCGGGGCCGCGCCCGTCTGAGCGGCACGCTCCGCCTCGCGCCGGACAACAAGACCGGTGCGCAGAATCTCGCCGACTGGGCCCGGCCCGAGCGACTGGTCGGCGGGGGGCACCTGGCCATGGACGACGTCGACCTCGTGACCGTGCCCTTCCTGGCCGACCTGCTCCAGGCCGTGCAGGTCCTCCCGAAGGAGCAAAAAGGCGTCAGCGACCTCCACGCCGTCTTCTTCCTCAAGGACGGCGTCGCGACCATCGAGGAAGCCAAGCTGGCCAATCCCGTCTCGGCCCTGTCCGCCGAGCGCGGGGGTACGATCGACCTCGCCCGGGGCCGGCTCGACCTCAGCGTGGTCGTGATCGCCGTTAAGCAGACGCACGCCCTGCTCAAGTCGATCCCCCTGGTCGGCCTGGCCGTCAATATCCGGGACAAGCTCACCCGCTTCCGCATCCGGGGCGCGTGGGACGACCCACCGGGCAAGCTCGTCCGCAAGGAGCCGCTCCGCGATCTCGGCGAAGGCGCCGAGGAGTTCTTCAAGGGCGTCATCCAGACGGGCGGGCAGCTCGGACCCGGCATCGTCCGCGGGATCGGCAGCCTGTTGAACGAACTGGACAAGGGCCTGCGAGGCAAACCTGACAAGCAAGCGCCCTCCGGCGCAACACGAGAGGAGTACCCATGACCGCACAATCGACACGACGCGAGTTCATCCGCCACACCGCCGCCCTGGGCGCCTCGGCCCTGCTGGCCGGCACGCTCCCCGAGGCCCTCGCGGCCGGCAAACCCGGCTCGAAGATGCGCTTCGGCCTCGTGACCTACCTCTGGGCGAAGGACTGGGACCTGCCGACGCTGATCGCCAACATGGAGAAGTCGAGGGTCCTCGGCGTGGAGCTGCGGACCACGCACAAGCACGGCGTGGAGCGCTCGCTCGACGCCGCCCGGCGCGCCGAGGTCAAGAAACGCTTCGCCGACAGCCCCGCCGTGCTCGTCGGCCTCGGCAGCAACGAGCGGTTCGACCACCCCGACGCCGGCGGCCTGAAGAAGGCCATCGAGGCCACCAAGGCCTTCGTCAAGCTCAGCCACGACGTCGGCGGCAGCGGCGTGAAGGTCAAGCCCAACAGCTTCCACAAGAACGTCCCCCGCGAGAAGACCATCGAGCAGATCGGCACGAGCCTCAACACGCTCGGCGCGTTCGCCGCCGATTACGGCCAGGAGATCCGCCTGGAGGTCCATGGCCAGTGCTGCGAGCTGCCGATCATGAAGCAGATCATGGACGTGGCCACGCACAAAAACGTCGGCGTCTGCTGGAACTCCAACGCCCAGGACCTGCAGGGCGCGGGCCTGGCCCACAACTTCCGGCTCGTCTGCAAGCGGTTCGGCGCGACGGCCCACGTCCGGGCGTTCGACGAGGAGAAGAACACCTACCCGTGGCAGGAGCTGATCGACCTGTTCGTGGGGATCGACTACGCCGGGTGGGTCATGCTGGAGGCCCGCGCCAAGCGGAAGGACTACGTCGCCGCCACCGCCCGCCAACGCGAGCTCTTCGAGCAAATGGTCGCCAAGGCGCAGCGCGGGTCTCGCCCGCAACCCAGGACGTAGCCCGCTGAGGGAACCAGGAATCAGAAATCACGCCTTCGGGTCGAACTTCGGGACGACCACGTCGCTCCAGGCTTCGGCGAAGACCGCCTCGTCGCTGCGCCCCTCGCCCTCGCCGCGTACGATCAGGTAGCTGCCCTGCTTGCCCGGCTTCCTCGCCCCCTTGCCCGGCCGGCCGCCGGCGAAGAACAGGTACTTGTGGTGCTCCTGCCGGCCCTCGCCCGACAGTGTGGGCACGAAGGACAGCCCGTCGATCGGCGCGGGCGCCCGGATGCCCGCCAACTCCGCGAACGTCGGCAGGAAGTCCCAGAATGCCAACAGCTCGTCGCTGGTCCGGCCCGGCTGGACTCGCCCGGGCCAGCGGGCCACGCACGGCACGCGCACGCCTCCGAGCTGGAACGTGCCCTTGCCGCCCGGCAGGCCCCCGTTGCTGTTGAAGGGCTTGACGCCCCGGTGCGAACCGTTGTCGCTCGTGAAGATTACCAGCGTGTTGTCGTCCAGGCCGTGCCGCTTGAGGCGTGCGAGGATCTTCCCAAGGTCGCGGTCCATCCGCGTGATCATCGACGCGTAGACCTTGTCGCTCGCGGACCAGTCCGCCTTCTCGGCGTAGGGCTCCAGCTCGGGGATCTCGAACTTCGCGTGCGGGACGGTGTACGGGAGGTAGAGGAAGAACGGACCTGTCTTGGCGGCGTCGATGAAGGCCAGGGCCTTCTCCGTCAGCAGGTCGTGACTGTAGTGCTTCTTGCTCTTGGCGTTCCCGGGATACGGGACCACGTCGAGCCGGCGGCCTTCGGTCTTCTTGCCCACCAGCCCGTACCGGTCGTACTGGTACATCTGGTTGAGGTAGTAGTTGTGGACGTACGTCTGGTTGGGCTCGCCGAAGTAGTAGTCCCAGCCGTGCTTGTAGATCGCCCCGTCGCCATCGACGTCCTGCCGCTTGACGACGCACCCGACGTACGTGTCGCCCAGAGACCACTTGCCGATCATCGCCGTCTTGTACCCCGCCGCCCGCAGGACGGCTGCGACGGTGGTGTCCTCCTCGGCCAGCGTGGGGTGGTTGCCCCCGCCCCCGTTGACACGGCACCGGCAGTGCCCGGTGTGCAGGCCGGTCATCAGCGTGCAGCGCGAGGGCAGGCAGACGGGGAAACCCGCGTGGAACCGCGTCAGCCGCAGGCCCTCGGCTGCCATCCGATCCAGCACGGGGGTCCGGATGTGCTTCTGCCCGTAGCAGCCGAGGTCGCCGTAGCCCAGGTCGTCCACGAGCACCAGGATGACGTTGGGCCTGCCGGCCTTGCCCGTCGCCGCGGCCAGCCCCCGTCTCGGCAGCGCCGCATACCCCCCCGCCGCGGCCGCGCCAAAGCACACGTTCAGAAAGTCCCGCCGCGAGAGCCGTTTGCCGTTCACCATCTTCGTCCTCCCCGGGCCTGTCGGCCCGTTCTTCGGGTTCGCCGTGCCGGGCCCGGCGTCATCATGGCGTCGGCGGCACGGCCGGTATCATAGGGGAGACCGAAACGCCAGACAACCTGCCTCGGGCCCGCGCCAACAGCGCTCTTCCGATGCCTCGGGGCTTGCAGCCCCAGGCGCAGCGGGGTATTACCGTACCGTCGCCGGCGGGCCGGGCCCGTCGCGATTGGCCGCTCTGTGAAAGGTGCGCTGTTGACCCCGCTGGCCCATTCCATGCTGAGGACGCTTCGCGACGTGCTGATCATTGTCGCGGGGGTGTATGCCGTGCTCTGTACGGTGCTGTACTTCATGCAGGCCGGCCTGGTCTTCCACCCCGATCCGGAGATCGAGACCACGCCCGAGCAGATTCACCTTGCCTTCGAGGACGTGACCCTCACCGCCGGAGACGGCGTGCGGGCTCATGGCTGGTACATCCAGGCGGAGCAGGCGGTCGGCACGGTGCTGTTCTGCCACGGCAACGCGGGGAACATCTCTCACCGGATCGACACGATCTGGACGCTCAACCGCCTGGGCATGAACGTGCTGATCTTCGACTACCGCGGGTACGGGCGCAGCGAGGGCACGCCCACGGAGGCGGGCACGTACCTCGACGCGGAGGCGGCCTGGAAACACCTGGTCGAGGCGCGGGGCATCGCCCCCGGGCGCATCATCATCCACGGGCGGTCGCTGGGCGGGGCCGTCGCCGCGCACCTCGCCCAGAGCCACACGCCCGCCGGGCTCGTGCTCGAATCGACGTTCTCCTCGATCCCGGACATGGGGGCGAGGCTGTACCCGATCTTCCCCGTGCGGCTGCTGTCGAAGTTCTGCTACGCCACGGCGGACTACGCCGCAACCACCCGGTGCCCGATCCTCTGCATCCACTCGCCCGACGACGATATCGTCCCGTACGAACAGGGCAGGCGAGTCTTCGAGGCGGCCCGGGAGCCCAAGCGATTCCTGAAGCTCCGCGGCTCGCACAACAGCGGGTATCTCGAGTCCAGCGACGTCTACGAACCCGCCCTCAAGGCCTTCTTCACCGAGTGCCTCCCCGCCCCGGCCTCGTCGCGGGCAAAGTGATCGGCTCGCGGAGGAGCTTCGCGAAGCCGGGCGTCTGGGCCAGGTGATAGTCGTCCGGCCCGCCCATCACGACGAGGGCCTCGATGCCCGAGTCGGGATCGATGCGCTTCAGGCCCGCTTCCCCCAGGACGCTGAGTGCCGTCGCCCAGCCGTCGGCGAGGGCGGCGGTCGGGGCGACAATCGTGACCGACGGCGCGGTGTCCACCGGCATGGCGGTCCGGGGATCGACGATGTGGCTGTACTTCTTGCCGCCGATCACGCTGTACCGCTCGTAGTTGCCGCTGGTGCACACGGCCAGCCCGGTCAACTCCAGCGTGCCGAAAAACTCCCCCCCGCCGGGGGCGAACGGGCTGTTGACGGCGATGCGCCACTTCCCGCCGCGCGACGAGAGGCCGAAGCAGCGGATGTCCCCACCCACGTCGACCAAGCCGCCCTGGCAGCCGGTCCGCAGCATGGCCTCGGCGGCAAGGTCGATGGCGTACCCCTTGGCGATGCCCCCCAGCCCGACGCCCGCCTCGGCGACCGCCTTGCGCGCGCCGTCGGGCAGCAGCTCGAACTTGTCCCATCCGCTGGCGGACTTCGCGGCGGCCAGCTCCTCGGCGGTCGGCAGGCGCCCGGCCTTGCCCGCGCGCGCCCACAGCCGGAAAACGGGCAGGCAGGTCACGTCGAACGCCCCGTCGGTCTGGGCATGAAGGTCCCGTGCCAGTCGCAGCACGGTCAGCGTCTCCGGCGAGAGCTTGACGACCTGCCCCGCCGGCGCGGCGTTGAGTCGCGACAGCTCGGTGAGCTCGATGTACGTGCTCATCCGCATCTCGACCTGCCGGAGGGCCTGCTCGGCGTCTCCGAGCGCGCGGTTCATGCGCTCGTCGGCGTCGCGTCCGGCCGCCACCGCCTGCAGGCCGCATTCCGTGCCCATCACGCCGCGGGGGGCCGTGCTGAGCGAATACAGCGTCCCGGCGGGCGGCCCGAACGCCTGGCGGATCAGCAGGGCGATCAGCAGCAGGCCGGCGAGGCCCACCACGACGACGGCGAGGCGTCGGGGCTTCATGCCGTCTCGCCGCTTTCGTACGAGGCCGTGACGGTCGAGTGCATGCCCCCGCGCGGCGTGAACAAGCCCGTCACCTTCATCCGCCGCGGATGCACGGCCGACACGAGATCGTCCAGGATACGGTTGACCACGTCCTCGTAGAACACGCCGACGTTGCGGAAGCCCTGGAGGTAGAACTTGAGGCTCTTGAGCTCCACGCAGCGCTGGTCGGCGACGTACTCGATCTCGATCGTGCCGAAGTCCGGCTGCCCGGTCTTCGGGCAGACCGACGTAAACTCCGGCGCGACGTGCTTGATGACGTAGTCGCGATGGGGATGTGGGTTGTCAAACGTCTCCAGTTCAGACACGGAGTCGGTCTCCTTGAACGGCAAATCCGAAATCCGAAGCTCGAGGCCGGAAACACCGCGGCGGTTCCTGCAATGGTCGGCAGCCGTCTGGTATTCGGGTTTGATCGGGACCATGGTCTCTCCCCGGCATTCTACAGCGCCTCCGCCGGCTTGTGCATCCCCCGCCGGGGGCGATACGATAGGCTTGGAGCGGACAAGTGCGGTGGAGCAGACACATGCGTGGTACTCTTCCTTTGGCTGCATTGGGAGCGTTGGCGATGGCGTCTTTGGCAAACCCGGGCGCGGCGGTGGCCGGCGAGGCGGCCGTCTGGCTGGAGGCCGAGGGGTTCGCCCAGACGGGCGGCTGGTCGAACGACTCGCAGTTCGTCGACCGGATGGGCTCGCCGTACCTGCTGGCGACGGGGCTGGGCAAGCCGGTGGCCGACGCGGTCACCACGGCGAAGCTCCCGAAGGCCGGCCGGTACCGGCTGTGGGTGCGGTGCAAGGACTGGCTGCCGAGCCACTCGCCCGGGCGGTTCGGCGTGCTGGTCGGCGGCAGGCCGGCGGAGGCGGCGTTCGGCAAGGCGGCGAGCGACGCGTGGCAGTGGGTCGATGGGGGCTCGTTCGACCTGCCCGCCGGGCCGGTCGAGGTGCGCCTTCGCGACCAGACCGGCTGGTGGGGCCGCTGCGACGCGGTGGTTCTGGCCGCGGGGGACTTCCGGCCGGCGGATGACCACAAGGCCCTCGCCGCACAGCGGTTGGAGCACGGCGGCGTGAGCCCCGAGGCCCGCAAGATGGGCCCGTACGACGTGGTGGTGATCGGCGGAGGCCCGGCGGGGTGCGGCGCGGCCGTCGCGGCGGCGCGCCACGGCTGCCGCGTCGCGCTGATCCAGGACCGCCCGGTGCTGGGGGGCAATGCGTCGTCGGAGATCGAGATCCCCCCCATGGGGTACCTGGGCACCCCGCCGGACCGTGTGAATGTCACCGGCCTGGCCGATGAGTTCTTCGGCACCCAGGGCGGGCGGAACCTCGCCGACTCGAAGCACATCGAGCGGATCGTCCGTGCCGAGAAGACCCTCTCCCTGTTCCTGAACACGCGGGCCGTGGGCGTGGAGATGGCCGCCAGGGACCGGATCGCCGCCGTGCGGGCCCTGGATGTCCGCAGCGGGCAGAGAATGGCCTTCGCCGCGCCGCTGTTCATCGACTGCACCGGGCACGGGTGGATCGGCTACTACGCCGGCGCGGAGTACCGCACGGGCCAGGAGGCGCGGGCCGAGTTCGGCGAGTCGCTCGCACCCGTCAAGCCCGGCAAGCGGACGATGGGCAACAGCCTGTACAAGGCCGTCTTCCGCATGCACCCCGGCGGAGAGGCGGGCGAGGGGTGGATTCCTCCCGCGGCCGGGACCACCGTCACGTATGCCGACCGGGACCGCGTGACCGTCACCGGCGACTGGACGCACAGTACGTTCCACGGGGGGGACTATCTCCATGACAAGCAGAAGGGCAAGGGCACGAAGACGGTGGCCTTCGACCTCAAGGTCGCCAAGCCCGGCCGGTACCACGTGTTCCTGGGCTACTACGCCTTCACGAACCGCGCGACGAACGTGCCGGTGACGGTCGAGCACGCCGAGGGCAAGACGGCCGTGACCGTGGACCAGACCCGCAACGAGGGCGGGTGGCGAAAGCTGGGCACGTTCCAACTGGCACCCGACGGCCCGGCGCGCGTCGTAATCTCCACGAAGGGCACGGAGGGGTACGTCGTCGCCGACCGCGTCCGCGTGCTGGCCGAGGGCGAGCCGGACACGCCGCCGAAGCCCCCCGCCAAGCCGGCCCGGAAGGACGGCGTGCCCTTTGATTGCCCGCCCTGGGCGTACCCGTGGACGAAGTCCTCGGACTTCGAGCCGCGCGGCTCGCACCGTCGTATCAGCACGATCACCCGCCCGCCGAACTTCGACGCCCCTTCCCGCGGCCGGGGGCGAAACCCCGGCGACGACGTCAACGGGGCCATTCACCACGCCTGGTGGGTGGAGTACGGCGGCGTGGTGGACACGATCGACGACGCGGAGAAGATCCGCGACGAGCTGTTCCGCATCACGCTGGGCCTCTGGAACTACGCCAAGAACCACAACCCCAAGACCGTCGAGCGGAACAAGTTCCGCGAGCTGGTCTGGCTGAACTACGTGCCCGGCGTCCGCGAGAGCCGTCGTCTGGTCGGCGACCACATCATGACCCAGCGGGCGTACGACGAGCAGATCGTCCACCCGGACACCATCGCCTTCACCGACTGGGGCATCGACATCCACCACCCCGAGGGCTTCTGGGTCAAGGGCAACGACTGCATCCACGTCTACAAGGGCCGGCGGACGAGCATCCCCTACCGCACGCTCTACTCGCGGAACATCGCGAACCTCCTGATGGCCGGGCGGTGCCACTCCGCCACGCACGTCGCTCTCGGCGGCACGCGCGTCATGCGTCCGATGTGCCAGACCGGGCAGGCGGCGGGCACGGCCGCGGCAATTGCGGCGCGGTACCGGACCGCCCCGCGCGGCGTCTACCAGAGCCATCTCTCCGAGCTCCAGCAGGCCCTGGTAAAGGACGGCTGCTACCTGATGGGCATCCGCAATGCCGACGAGAAGGACCTGGCCCTGCGGGCCACCGTCACCGCGTCCAGCGCCGCCCCCGGCGCAGCCGCGGGCAACGTCATCAACGGGTGGAACCGCGTCGTCGGCAAAGCCCGCAACGCCTGGGCACCGGCCCCGAACGCAGAGGGCCCGCAGTGGGTGCGGCTGGACTTCGATCCGCCCGTGAGGATCGACATTGTGCACGTCACCTTCGAGCGCCGGGCCGCGGCCTGCCGCCTGGAAGTCCCCTCCGGCAGCGCCTGGAAGACCGTCGCGGAGATCCCCGCCGGCGGCCCGAGGCGGCACGTACTGCGGGTCCGCGCCGCGATGGTGACGAGCCTTCGTCTCCGGGCCGCGGAAAAGGCCGACGACCTGGCCGTGTGCGAGATCCGCGCTTACCGAGAGGGCATTGCCCCGCGTGATTGATCACTGCCCCAGCACGCCAAGGCCTCTTCCATGTCCCAGAAATCGAGCAAACTCGCCGTTGTCCTGCTGTCGGGCGGCTTGGACTCGGCCACGGCGTTGGCCATCGCGATCGAGCGGGGATTCACCTGCCACGCGCTGAGCTTCGACTACGGGCAGCGGCACCGCTTCGAGCTGGACGCCGCGCGGCAAGTCGCCGCCGCGCTCGGCGCGGCCAAGCACCGCATCGTCCGCCTGGATCTCAGCGCCGAGGGCGGCTTCGGCCACAGCGCCCTGACCGACGAGATCGCCGTCCCCAAAGACCGGGCCGACGGGCCTGAGATCCCCGTGACCTACGTTCCCGGGCGAAACACGATCTTCCTGAGCATCGCGTTGGGTCTGGCGGAGGTGATCGGCGCGTTCGACGTCTTCCTGGGCGTCAACGCCGTCGACTACAGCGGCTATCCCGACTGTCGGCCGGAGTTCATCGAGGCGTTCGAGCGGCTGGCCAACCTGGCGACCGCGGCGGCCGTGGAGGGCAAGGGCCGCTTCCGCATCCACGCCCCGCTGATCCGCATGACGAAGGCCCAGATCATCCGGACGGGCCTGTCGTTGGGCGTGGACTACGCCCTGACGCACAGTTGCTACGACCCCTCGGTCGACGGGGCGGCGTGCGGGCACTGCGACGCCTGTCGCATTCGCCTCGCGGGCTTTCGCGACGCGGGCACACCCGACCCGGCGCGGTACGAGCGGACCGACAGGGATTGACGGAACGGCCCCGCCGCAACACAAGCCGCGGCGGATCAGCCTAGAAGTCGCTCTGCTGGCCTTCCCGGGACGGCTGATGGCGGTCGACGGCCAGCTTGCCGCGGATGGACTCGAGGGTCTGGGCCTTCCTCCCGATCCGCCCGACGAGCATCATGATCGGCAGCCGCCGGTTGTCGCGGAAGGTGATCACGATCCGTCCGAAGCCGAGGATTCGCTCCAGGAAGTCGCTGGTGTCCACCCGGGTGTTGTAGTCCTCCCGCGAGATCTGTTCCCCGGTCTCGGTCAGTCCGACCTGGATGTTCATGTAGTTCGGCGTCACCGCGACGTAATGGAACAGCCCCTTGATCCACGAGGCGATCACGCCGATCGAGAACAGCAGCGCCAGGAACAGGAAGCCCATCCAGCTCATCGAGACCGAAACCCGCCCCAGCACGCGGAAGAAGCCGCCCAGCCAGCCGAGCAAGTGCAGCCACAAGACCAGCAACAGCGTGAAGAGGACGATGATCGCCAGGACCTTGACGCTCATCTCGTACTCGTCGACGAGGAAGCACAGCAGGAAAACGCCCACCCAGACGCCCCCGACGATCTTGCCGAACAGGTTAGCGGCCGTGCCGGCCTGCGTGGGCTCGCCGGGAATCGCGCCGAGGTCGATCAGGATCATGACGGCCGCCCCCGCCAGCGACGCGAGGATCGCGGGGACGTACAACACCTTCCGGCTCCAGTTGAAGATGATGAGCCACTCGTTGATGTCCGGGTCTTGCGTGAGCTGCGTGGCCACGCGAATCCGCGTTCGCAAGGTCCTGCGGAACAGCACGAAGACCAGGACGGTAATGCCCACAAGCAGGAAGGGGATGCTGAAGATCGCGTAGTGCTCCCAGCCCCAGTTCCAATCCAGATTGGCAAACATCGGCAATCCTTTCATTCGTAGCCTCCAGGAACCGGGAGCCTATCCGAGCGGGGAGGCCCAGGCAAGCGTCCTCTTCGACGCGGCCAGGGGCTTTCCAGCGTGAGACGTCCCGCGCGGGGGGTTTATTCACCGGCCTTGGGGCCCGGGTCCGAACGGTCACTTTCCGCGCTGTTGCCTCTTGGCTTGGCGGCGCTGACGGCGGGTGCGGTCGGCCCGGCGCAGGTCGTTGCCGCCCTGCCGGCGAACGCGAACCCCTTGC
>Ga0272441_10007520_pt1 | contig 17678 bp, 13 predicted proteins | sample SSMProp6N_FD_193582 | JGI IMG/M metagenome (GOLD analysis project Ga0272441, IMG submission 193582) | Marine sediment archaeal communities from Little Sippewissett salt marsh, Falmouth, MA, United States - SSM-Prop-6N | ecosystem: Environmental > Aquatic > Marine > Wetlands > Sediment ... | reverse complement strand
AGAAGGCTGATTTTGGCTTCTATGACCATATTTTAATTTATAGGTATCCGCACCGGCTGCCAGTCCCAATATCTGAGAGCCAAGACATACACCCAGAATAGGAATATTCCTGGAAAAGGCTTTTTTTGTATACTCTATGGTTTGCCTGCATTGTTTGGGATCTCCCGGACCATTGGAAATAATGACACCATCGGCTTTTTCCTGCAGAAAATCATAATCCCAGGGAACCCTTATTATGGTAATATTTCTCTTTAGAAATGCTTGAATAATACTATTTTTAACACCGCAATCAACCATAATAATTCTTTTTTCACCTTTTTCATATCTGATTGGCTTTTTAACGCTTACCTCTTTCACCAGGTTCATTTTATTGGGATCCATTAATTCAATTTTATTGTCATCTGTATCATAGACAATCTTCCCTAACATCGTCCCCGTTTTTCTTAATTTTTTAGTTAACTTTCGTGTGTCTATCCCAAATATCCCAGGAATTTCGTTTTCTTCTAACCATTCTGCTAATGATTTTTCGGCATTCCAATGACAATAATTTTTTGAATAATCTGTAACAATCAATCCATTAATATGAATTCTCTCTGACTCAAAGTTTTTCAAAAGTTGGTTTTCTCTTTCTTTGAACGGAATACCGTAATTTCCAATCAGGGGATAAGTTAAAACTAATATCTGTCCGCAATAGGAAGGGTCAGTCAGGCTTTCAGGATAGCCAACCATCCCGGTATTAAAAACAACCTCCCCTATTGTCTCTTTTTCTGCACCAAATACATAGCCCTGAAAAACAGTTCCGTCTTCTAGTATTAATTTGACCTTTTTGCTATTATCATTCATACTGATATTCCCTCCAAATAGGAAAATAAAAAAATCCCGTCCCAAATAATCCGTAAAGATTACCTTCAGGGACGAGATTTATCATTTATATTCTCGCGGTGCCACCCACCTTGAATAACTTCTTTATCTTACAAAGCTTTCTAGATATGCACCTAAAAAAATCCCGTCCCCCGGCTATTCTTATAGCCACTAAAGGACGAGATTAACTCTCGCGGTGCCACCTGGAATTGGATAAATAAGTTACCCCACTCATTTTCGGTTATTAAAGCTAACCAAGCTATTAATTACGGGCTTCTTTTCGGTTACCTTTACCTAAGATATTTTCACCAAAACATATCTCTCTCTGACAAAAAAGGATGAACCTATTTTTTTCCTCTTTAAAAATATTAATTTTAAAAATAATAATAAACAAATTATCAGCTTATGTCAACTAATTTTTTAAAATATTTTTAAACTTTTCAATTTCAATTTTTACCGAAACAATATTCTGTTTCCCCTCAATCAGTTAATTAGCAAGAAATGATTCCAGTTTACCTCTAATCTCGCCAAAATCCATACCAAAAGAAGCGGCATAATCCCTGATATTCATATTCTTGTCCTCCGGAACCTCTAAACCTGTTATTTCCTGAAAGGTTTTATCATCAATGCCCATTGATAATATATCAGCAATAGTTGTTTTTCCAACAATCGTTACTGGTTCATCCGAAATTTCTTCTTTTTGTGGTTCTAATCCCTGGTAATCTGAATTAGCTTCTTCTTCAACAGGCTCATCTGTTGTTTCTTGTTTGATAGGAAATAAATCGAAGGTGTGATTGATCCAATAATTCTGTTCTTCTTCTGTTAATTTGTCTTGATTTATAAGATATTCTACAGCGTGTCCGGGCAGATGATTCGTTTCCTCCGAAACATAGGGAATACCTGAATAAAGAGATACAAATACTTTTACTGTGTCTGTTTCTACTTCATACATTTCTCCTTCAATTTCAACCGGTTGATAAATTTCCTTCAAATCCTTTAATTGAAATGTTGACGGAGATGTATCATTGTCAAGTCTAAATGCCTCAAAAATTGCCTCTGGGGGAACCTGATAATATTGCTCTATTTCTTTCAGAGTGAAGGATCCTCTTATATCAGCAATATTATAAACATCAGCACTCTCATCTAATCTGCTCGGTTGGATTGATCGGCTGGTATCAAACAATCCTACCTGGCTGGTTCCTAATACACCGCCTCCAATAATAATTATCACAATTATTAATATGTGGATATAGCTTATTCTCATTTGCTTTCCTCCTGCAGATTATTAATATTTTTCTCCCCTTGTTTTCTTAAAAATGAAAAATTTAATGTATCTTTAACAGGACAGGTTACTTCATCAGTACAGAGTAAACACGAAATACACTGATGGTTGCGAATAATTGTTTTATCTGAAATTTTAATATTCATCGGACATACCAGGTCACATTTTTTACATTTAATACAGGTATCAGCATTTCTCTTTAAAGGACTTAAACGAAATAGATTAAATATACCTAATAGTGCTCCTAACGGACAAAGATATTTACACCAGGGACGTTCCATAAATAATGAAAATATCAATACCAATATTAGTATGGTGAGGGCAGATGCAGTTACCTCATCTGACCAAAAATTAAACAAGGCAAAATACGGATCATAATCCAAAAAAACTAAAGTACGCTCTCGAGCAGTAAAAACCACCACCAAAAATAGCACTATATAACGAATATATCTTAGCCAATTATTGATTCTTGAAGGGATTATATGATTATAAATTTTAGGGAATAATTTCCTACCAGATTTCCCTATCAACTCTTGCACGGTACCTAAAGGACAAACCCAGCCACATAGTACTGGTCCTAAAAAAATGGTTAACAAAAGAACTAACCACATCAAGGTAAATGATGATTGATGAATCTTTTTTACAAATATCCCCTGGGTAAAATAGGTATAAGTAGTTACTACTCCCCCAAAAGGACAAATGGCATGCAGTGAAGGTGAGCTAATCAGAATCGTAGCTAATCCTTGCTCAACCCTATAGTGGTTATAACTAATTAAAATAATTAAAAATAAAAAAAATAATTGAACCAATGTCCTTAACCAATAACTTTTGCTCTTTTTTCGTGGCATTGTAATCAACTCCTTTCTATTTTTAGATATAAGATATAAAAGAATAATATTTGATTACATCATACAATATTTCTAATTTATTGAATAGAACGATTTTGATTATCTTCCCTACTAACTCGTTGATGATATTAATTTCTTAAATCATTATATTCACAATAGTCGCAAATAGCCAGGAAGTAAGCTTATAGCGTATTTATTTAAAATTTTTGACCCATTGTACAGGTAGTGAAATACAAATACTTAGATGCCTTGTAAGGAAAGTAATTTTCTTTTGTAATATCTTTTTTGAAAAAATTATCAAAAGAACAAATACAGTGAGGATTTAGTATTTTACCAATACAGGCTGAAGCCAATGCGGTCAGGGATTTTCCAGTTAAAAGATAATTTATTATTTACTTTATAAACCAGTTCTTTTTTGTTTTCTTCCCAATCCTTCAAATCAAAGAGGTGACTCTGTACGCCATAATTAAACTGTAGCTTGTCAAAATCCATCTGTATGCGGGTATGAAGAAAGGGCTCAAGATTGTTATTCTGATATTCTAATCCGGCTCCGGCCCACAACCTAATGACATAAGAGCTGTAAAAATCATACTCAAATTTGCCGCTATAGCGTTCATCTTCAACGCTCAGCGCCACATTCCAGCGATAAGCCGGAGAAAGTGATAATTCAAATCCGGGAGATTGTCTTTCTTTGATGTCTCCCCAGAAAGAAAGGGAATTGAATTCTCTTTCCGATTCAACATTGTTAAAGTCCAGTGCCGGTATGCTGATTAACAGTTCGTGCAACCAAATTTCTTCTAGACCATAAAGATGTTCTAGCTCATTACCTAAAAGTAAAATGGGTACCATCAAATCCTTACCGGTAAGTCCGCAATGACTGGCAGGATACAACAGGTTAAACCAGGGTATTTTGGGAGGATTAATTACCATAATCACATCTCCTGCCATCTCATTTAATAAAAGATTGTAAATATTCGGGGGGACTGCAGGAAACCGATTTTCTTTTGTTTTTGATAACCACTCTGAAGCTTTCAGCCATTCACCCTGATAACCATCCAGGTAGTATCCAAATGTATCCTCCCCTTCATATAAATATCTTATTCTCTCATCTGCTCTTCCTTCAAAAATCATTTTGCCCAGCCTGGAATAACCAACAACACAGTTAGAGCTTTCTCTATAAAAAGCAAAATCAATATCAGAATCATTAACCAGTTCCTGTGATACCAGATCTTTTTTGTCAGGATCTTTTAAATATATGCTGGGGTGACGATATGCTATGAGGTTTTCTCCAACCACTCTTTTAATCTGTTCTGTTTGGGGAGGGTCTACAAATTCACCAAAAGCCATCCCGTGATCTGCATAAATGATGATATTCGTTTCATCCAGATTTAATTTAGATACCAGTTTACCAAAATAACGGTCAAATCTCCTGGTACTGGAAAGGTACAAATCTTCACCAAACTGATGAGCTAATGAATCTGTAGCAAACCAGTAAAACTGTATAACACCATATTTGTCGAGTAACTCAGGAATGTTAACCATAGGCATAAAGTTAAAAACATCTAAAAATGGAATGCCATAGATTAAACCGGCTCTTGCCCGCCGTGGTATACGGGAAAACATATGAAAAAATGTATCAATCTGGGGAATGATTTTCTGCTTATCTCTGTCATAATACCTCCAGCCGACTGCCCCGGTAGAATTATCCAGACCTTCTCTGATTCGCGGGACAATTGTTTCCGTTCCTCCAGGATACAGGCTTAACCCATAAGGTATAATATGACCATCAGAGAAAACCTTTTTCATATTTGGAATATAGCCCTTGTCTAGATACTGGAAGAATTTTTCCGAGGATATTGCATCCAGGTGAATAATTAGGAATTTTGGTTTATTCTCAGCATATGATGAAGAGGAAATTAGCAGTAGGAAAAGCAATATAAATATAAGATGAATAATTATATAAGGGGAAACTTTAAATCCTCTTCTTGTGATAACTAAATGTCTTCTTCCAATGTTCATTTATCGTCTCATTTTCTTTTATATTAATACTTCATATAATTCTATATTCCCAAATTTTCCAATAAATAATCTCATTATTACCAATGAGCTAATATGGTGTCAACAAAAAACTATTAAAATTTTACCTCCACATTTTCTCTGCTTTCTCCCTCTGCCTGGAAATAAGGACGGCTTTTAAATCCAAAAAGACCGGCTACAATAGAAACAGGAACTTTGACAATATCAATGTTATATTTCATGGCAGTATCATTATAGAACTGTCGAGAAAATCCAATCTTATCTTCCGTATCTTTTAGCTGATTTTGTAGATCTAAAAAATTAGCGCTGGCTTTCAAATCAGGATAGCTCTCAGCTACAGCAAAGAGTCTGCTTAAGGCACCGGCCAGTTCAGAATTTGCCTGCAGTTTCTCATCGGGAGTATTTGCTGCCAGATATTTTGTTCTGGATTCAGTCACCTTTTCTAATGTTTCCTTTTCATGTTTAGCATATCCTTTAACTGTATTCAGCAAATTAGGAATTAAATCAAATCTTCTTTTCAGCTGGACATCAATTTGCGCCCAAGCATTATCGACTCTTCCTCTAAGGACAATAAGTCGGTTATAAGTAACAACTGCCCATAGAGCAACAAGCACTAAAAAGACTAATACATAACTCATTATATTTCTCCTTTATCAATTCATCTAATTTGAAACTATCAATTCCCTGGTTTTAAAACTTTTTTCTCTTACTCTATTTAGATTAGAACGCACCGGCTCCGCCTCCGCCGCCTCCTCTTCCGCCACCGGAAGAGAAACCGCCTCCGGAACCCTTGGATGTGCTGGTTCTGACCAATGAATGACTAAAGGCTTTGTCAAAAGAGCGGAAAACAGATGCGTTTAAATGGCCATTTCTATCAGTCATATGATAAAGTAAAGCTGAATTTCTCATATTGATATTCTGGTCAGCCAGCACCACTCGTAACTTTGAAATAACCTTTTCTGCTATACCCAAAGAAATCGCATAAACCAGGTAATGTTCCCAGATAACCAGAGAAGGGATTTCATAGTCTTTTATATTGCTGAAATGTAATAAAAATCGCTTGAATGCTGACCACTTATGGTATTCATTTACCCCTTCCTGAGTCTTTTTCCTGATTAGTCCACCGTAGACTACCAATCCTACCCCGGTAAAAATAATTGTCAACAATAATGGTATTAATACCAGCCAAAGCACTCGCAACAACATTGCCGCTAATACCAATACCAAAAAAACGGCAATTTCCAGTAAAACTGTCTTTAAAGCCACTTGTAACCCTTCTTTCGATTTGCCAAAATAATGATATTTTTGAAATTCTTTTTTTACTGCTTTTTGCCATTGCTGATACTGATGCCGAAAAGAGCTTTGAGTTCTGGATGCTTTGGAATAATTCTCGATTTCTTTTAAACTGACTGACTCTCCATTTCCTATACTATAGAAAAACCAGTTGATTAAATTAACCTCATGCGACTCTAAAGAACTGGTATCCTTATTTAAAAGAATAAACTGATAATCCTTCTTTTTCAGCCATCCGCCACTTGTTGTTTCTTCTATCTTTAAATATTTTTTTCGGGTCAAATCCATCAATGTTGCCATAATATCTTTGGTTGTTGTTCCCTGTACATTCATTAAATGGCTCAATACTGCAGGGGTAATATCTGCAGGCAATTCCCGGTAATAATCCAATTCCATTTCAGGTTTTAGCTCCCGGTCATATTTAAAATAAAGCCGGATACCGGTAATGATATTAAGAATTATAACTATAGGTATTAATAAAAAACCAAAAATCATCAACAAGTTTTCCCGGTCAGATCTTTTAGCCCAATTCAATTCTTCATTCATTATTTGGGAATATTGATCCTTATTAACTACTCTTTCAGAATCTGGAACAAATCTGGTAGGAAACAAAACCCTGGCCTCTACCATTTCATTTGCTGGCAAACTTTCAACTTCATACAAAACTCTCCCATTATCCTGAATAGTTACCTGTCCCTGTGATGGACCATGGCCAAAAACTTTTAAATCTTCTTCATTAACCATATTGCCAGGGAAAGAAATTTCAATTTGTACTTGCTGAATAGGTGAGCTGTTACTCTGGTCGAAAAATTTCCAGTAGAATTCTGCAATATCATTATATTTGGTAATGACGTTCTTTAGTTGATATTCCAGTAAGAAGGATTTTTTTTCATTGGAAGACTGTTCATAAATCCGGAAGGTAGCCATTTCACCTTCCATTTCCCGGGTAGTTTCCAAACTTTTTTGCTGGGGGGAATATTGAGTAGCTCTAAAATATTCCAATCCATCTGAACCGGTAAGCCCAATACTCCTGATAATACCATTAAAATTGCCGCTAAATTCATAAGTAAATATTTCGCTGATCCTAACATCTCCATTTTCTAAAATTTCTACATTTGCCTGGTAATCAGTAATCTGAAAACTGCGCTCCTGCTCCGCATAACCGACCAAATAACAGGAGAAGAGTAAAAAGAAAACAATAAAGATTAATGGATACTTATTTTTGAAATAAAATGTTTTTATTTTTGCTTCCTCCTAATCTGAATTGATATAAAAAATAGAACTGCTGTTTCAAAATATAACATATTTTTTCTAAGATATATTATACTACAAAAAAGATAAAAGAAAATATAAAAATAAGAGACAAGGACTCTTAATTAAAAAAGCCTGTCTCTTATTTGACTTACTAAAATATCCTTATGTTAATTAATGTATTATCTCAAAAACTTTGATACAAAAGGTGATGTTTCCCCTCGACGTAAAAAATGCCCTGAAGGGCCTTCGCCCAGAAACTCGGAAAACCAGGATTCATGCTCAATCTCTTCATTAAGAATTGCCAGTGCTAAATCATAGGTGCGATGATCCTTCCCAGCAGTCATATCACAAATTTGAGTATACCCTTTGACAGCACATCGCTCAGCCTCTACTAAAACCTTGATAATTTCTTTTGTGTTGTTCGGATCACTAGGTAGATTTGCCGGTGGGCAGGCAGAAATATCATGAAATTCTTTCATGTCATCCGGTAATTTACCTCCAAGCTCATAAATGCGCGGTACAAGAGCTTCAAAATGATTACGGTCTTCAATCCTCGCTGTTTCAGCTATTTCTTTTACTCCTTCACCTTCCAGACCGATTAGATTTGCCCGAAGTATTGTGTAATAATAAAATGTGGTTAACTCAGCAGATGCATTTTTAATAAGTAAATCTAATAACTTGTCAACATCAACTCCAGCTTTCTTTACCATATCGATTGCTACTTTAGCCATTTTAAAATCCTCCTTATCTTAATTAGATAATAAATTTTTTTACTAAGTAAAAAGATTTATACATAATAGTTGATAATACTACTTAGTATTTATTACTATAAATGAAATATTTTTATTTGTCAATACTTTGCTGGTTCTCCCTTATTTTCCAGATGCAGCCAAACCTGCAAAAGGTCTTCGGTAAGGTGCATCGCCCCAATTAAACCAGCTGTGAATAGGATTTTTTACCTTAAATACTTTTTCTTATTAATTTTAAAATATTAGCATTAAAATTACATATGACTTTCTGATAATCAAATTTCATATCCCATCACATTTTCTTGATAGTAAATATCGCACCCATAAGGTGGGTGGCTTTAAGAAGTATCTAAAAGAGACTTCTCTTTTTTTTAGTTATTTTTCTATTCTTTTCAGGATATTCAAGGGGGATCTTTCTCCTTGAGAACCCCTGGGATACTTACCTGTACTATGCTTAATCTTAATATCTTACTTCATATATATTTGGGTCTTATATTAAGAAATCATATTAACTTAATAGTATCGCTTTATTTCATAATTCCGATATGATTAAGCTAATGTGATTAAAAAAATTCAAGGTAAAAAATATTTAACTACTAACCTTGGATGCTGAGATTCGATTTCTGACTCTAAACTGGCAAACCCCTTTCCTCCATCAATACTCTCTTCCTCAGGGTCCTTAAGAACGATCCCATGGTTATCTACAAGATGATTATGCCAGTCCTGAACAATAGCGGTAATATCCCACCAAACGAAATCCATCGTTAGCGATGCCGGAACGGTAGTAAAACTAAAAGGTTCAGAAGCTATTCCAGGTTGTGAATCCCATGTTATGCTTTCTTCTTGCCATTCTTCCAATACCCGGTAAACATGTACTTCTGCCGGTTGCTCCGGATTACCATCACTATTAAAAAATAAACCGAGCTTGGCTTCCAGTAAACAGGCTTCCCAAGGAATCTTTTCTAAATCAAACTGCAAATAACTTCGATAAATCAAATTCTGGTATGGATTCAGATTACTGCCAACACCCAGTGTATTTTCTTGACCATAATTTCCATATGGATGAAAAGCCAGAACAGAAGCATCTTTTCCATTGGTATCATCGAGTTGAATAATAATTTTCTGTATTTGGGCAACTATTAACACTGCCAGGATTTTCTGTCCTTCCAACTTTTTAACCTGAATTTCTTCCTGCCAATCATGATAACCATCTTTCTTAAAAGTTATACTATGTTTACCGGGATAGATCGGTAAACTGACAGGAGTTTGATATCCCATGTATTGGTTATCAATCCATAGACTGGCACCTGCCGGTTTCGAATCAAAAAATACCTCGACCTCGGGCAGGACCGGGCAACAACCATCTATCCATAATAGCAAAAAACTCAATAAACTAAGACCGGTTATTAATTTTTTTCTCAAGATACGATTTAATCTCAACATATCCATACCTGGTAACTCAGGGAATGTAATACGAAATAATTAATTTTGGTCGCTCTACCCCAACAGGTTCTGAGGAAGAACTAAAAAGTTTACTATCATCTAGGGTCGTCTCATCTTCATCAGACAATCTTATACCATAATTGGATTTCGTTCCGGAAACCCATCCCTGTAACAGACTTGTGATATCCCAATAAATATACTTATCCCCATCTCCTGCTAACGTCTGGACATCTTCATATAAAGAATTGGCAGCAGGCTGATTATTCCAATTAAGGGAAGCCTCATCCCAATATCCTTTTACTTCATAAACAGCAAGGGGGACCTCAACATAAATGGGAATAGAAACATAACTCATCGGATCCTTGAAAAAGAGCCCAAGTTTTGCTTCTGTAATGACAGAATTGCCTGCAATTGCACTTATATCAAATTGCAGGTAAGTACGTTCAATGATACCTGATTCCCATAATGTACCTGCAGCCAGATAAGGTGCTCCATCATAACTCATTAATGGATTTTCGTTTGTGACAAATGTATCTTTTGACTGACTTTCATTTGGAATCAATATTGTTCTTAGCAAAATCTTTATCGTAATTGTGGCACTGGAAGAGCCTGCACTGTTGCTAGCAGTCAGTGTATAGGTGGTGGTTTCAGTTGGGGATACGGAGGTGGAACCGGATAAGGCAACTATCAGTCCACCAGGGTTAATTGTGACAGTACTGGCATCAGTCACTGACCAGCTTAAGGTTACACTTTCTCCTTCATCAATAGTGGTATCATCGGCAATAAAGGAGCTGACAATGGGAGCAGAGGGAGTAGTTGCACTACAGGAAGATAAGAAATATATTATTACGATGATCATTAGAAACTTAAAATAATATTTTAAACTTAAGATGATTCTTTTCATCTGAATAAACCTCCATATTTCAGAATAGGAATGGATAATTATATTGGTCATCTTTTTTTTATTGAACGAATTATCTTTTTTTATTATACTATCGTTTACTTTTAACAAAGTAAAATTTTTAACCTGATAATTCCATTTTTATGTTAAGTGAAATGTAAATTTCTTTTCGACCAAATTAAGAAAATTTTAGCAATTAGCAAAAGGGCCAGCTGTAAAGGCTGACCCCTTCTTTAAAACTATTTTCACACAAAATACCAATTAGTATATTACCTCAGTCTTACAGTAATGGCGTGGTGAGCTATGACCTACGACATGAGATAAATCATAATCAGTAGACAATCCAAGCCCCGGGTTGGCACCAACCGCTCCAAAACCGGCTTCACATATTAATACTGAAGTCACCGGTACACCATAGCTACTTGCCATGCTCTGTATTGTGCCCAGCCGATCTGAATTATTGACAATCAACTCCATTGCCCTAATCAAGGAGCTGGTCCATTCACTGCCTGTATCAGAAGAATTAATATCATTAAATGAACCCCATTCATCTACATCTGTTGTTGCACCTTCATCTGAGGCACAGGCAGTCTGAACAACACAGACATTGTCTAGAGTATTCAAATTATTAATAAAACTTCCGCTATGACAGGAGCCTAAGATAAAATTAAAAGTAACATCCGGGTATTCTGCCATCTTATTTCTAAACTGGTTTGCAGAATATCCCAGTCCACCTAGTTTAACCACATCCACATTTCCATGAGCAATTATAAAGATAGTAATAATTCCCCTACCTTCCTCAACCATGGTGTCAATGGTATCTAATACCTGAGTAGCATCGCTTTGCACCAGACCTTCAACCCGGGAAAAGGCATTTTTATAGGCATTAAAGAAATTAATCCCATTCAGATATGTCTTGTTGGCATCTCCAAAACAGTTTTCACCAGGCATTAACCCCTGTACGACAATAAAACCTTCCATGAGCTGGCTGATAATCTTATCAAAAACATAATCAGGAATCGTTCCAACAGGCTTTTTTATGGTGATATTGGATGCAATAATAAAATCTTCATCAGGAGCATCCTCGGCAATGATATCCGGTATCTTATTGTTAATCTTTGGCCACCATTGAGCATCATGGATCTGATGCTCTCCCTGTTGATCAACTAAAATGTATTTTACCGGATGGGCATAATAGCTGCCCGGGGCTAAATCCAGATAAAAGAAATACATTTCTTCCACTAAAGTCATATTTATTGGTGCCTTAAAACTTGCCAGTGAATCCTCTTCGATTTGTGTACCAGCCGGTAGGGGAGATTCTAATTTCCAACATACATAAGGATCTCCTGATTTAATTTCCGGAATATCGGGAAGGATCTCTTCGATAACCACCTGAATTGCTTCTCCCATACCTGCTCCTACAGTTATAGTGACATTGGCAGTTGTTGAACCGGCACTATTGGTAGCAGTCAGGATATAGGTAGTAGTTACAGTAGGAGACACAGCAATAGACCCGGACGGCTCAACTGTTCCAATACCCTGGTTTATGCTCACAGTTGTTGCATCTGTTACTGTCCAGCTAAGTGTTGAATTATTTCCTTCAGTTATACTGGCAGGGTTAGCAGCAAAAGAACTGACAGTAGGACTGGCAGGGGTAACTCCTCCACAAGCATAAAATAATAAAGAAAAAACAACCATAATAAAAAATACAATAGCAAATTTTTTATAGTTTAAAATTTTTTTCACTTCAACAAACCTCTCTTTCTAAAATTTTTAATAAATAAAGAAAATTGCTCGCCACCTCCTTGTAATTTACAGTTAATATTTTTCAGTTATAGATAAATAACAAAAATCGTTTATATATAAAAAAGGACAGGGTAAGATATTTCTTCTGACTCTGTCCTTTAGACCTGAAAGATTCTTCCGGAGGGATTAGGAATCACACTTTTGACAAACCCTGATTGACCTTCCTAAGGCCGGGGAATTGCCTCTTCGGTGCTTTTTTATCCAAAAGCTCTCCAGAGTCCTGTCTGATAACAGTCTCTTGTGCCTGAAAGTTTCGATACCGTCTTTGGGCGTCTTTCTTCTTGGGCGCTTTCTCATAAAAGAGAAAGACTTTCCTGTTATCTTCATACAGGTTACTGTATTTGGTTGTCATAATGAAAAATGGATTACTATGATGGTTAGCTATGCTTATAATGTGCAATCATATACTTATTTATTTTTTAATATACTACATTTATTCTAAAATGTCCTCTATTTTATCAAAAAATTTAGAGAGAAAGATAAGCCCCTCAACATATACTAAAGGGCTGGGATTGACTGGCTCCCCAGACAGGACGTTTTTCGCAACTTCTGTTTGAGTGATGAAACTGATATAATGCATCAAAAATTAGAATAAATCATTATTTCATCCTATTTAATCTATTTAATTTAAATCCCATGGCAGACTTACAGGACATTTAAGAGTTTTTCAATGTTCTAAGTGCAAGTAAATATCGCACCCGCATAGCGGGTGGCTTAAAGAACCTCTAAAAGAGGTTTAACTTTTTAGCACTTTTTAACTCTTTTTCTTTCGATTTTTTTATTTAACCTTTAGCTATAATATTTCTTAGTAATAGTTCTTCCAACTTTGTAGATCAGGTGAAAAATTGTCATCTAGCACCTCTTATCTTTTTATGGTAAAACCATTTTATTTCATTATTACGTTAATAATTTATAGCCACTGTCTTACACGATCTTTATATTCTACATATTCTTTTCTAAAAATCCTTTCGAGATTTTTTTCTTCAAAAGGAATAAACAATAATTCCATTAAAATGACAAAAGCAATGGGGGCTATAAATGTGATTACAGTCCCATGACTAATAGAAACACCTAATAGTATTGCAGCAAATCCTAAATATTGCGGATTTCTGGTAATACGAAAAGGACCTGAAGTAACTAAATAGGCAGGATTCTCAAATGGCTTTACCGTAGTCTTTTTTCTCTTTAATAACAAGTCAGTCCAAAGATTGATTATCCCGCCAAAAGCAATAAGCAAAAATCCTGAATAAGTATAAGGAGGGAATATGAATTTCTTAATCGGAAAAAGAAAATGCAATCCTATTGACAACAATAAAAGGATTATGAAATCTGTCGGGGGGGAAAGTTTTTTAATATTTTCCTTTTTCTCGGTTATAGAACTCTGATCTTTTATAACTCCTATGAGCCCAATTAGAAAATTCATTCTGGGCACCCTTTTGATATAATCTTTATATTCGTTACCAAATTTCTCTATACCGGCTTGATCGGCATTAATCATATCTTTATACAGAATGGATATAACCAAACAACCTGATATTAACACAGACCAATGTTGAGCTATAAATATCATAGCTAGACTTAACAATATTCCCGCTAAGAATTGCGGATGCCTTACAATACTATACACACCGGAATCTACAAACACTGTTGTATGAACATAACTCTTTCCTTTGGGAACTTCGCCCTTTCTCTTGAACTCATAGATGGGCAACCAACCAAAGATAGCAGATAATGCCCAACACAAATAGCCAATATATATTAGAGGTGCATTCTTGCCATAATGGAAAAATAGTATAAACAAGACAATCTGAATAATGATTACAATAGTAAGAATAATCATTTCAAAAATCATTTTTCTATTACCCAATATGCCTTTCACCAAAAAACCTTATTACTCTTCATAATGAAGGAAATAATCTTACTCTGTATCCCCCTTGCTGATTGATTAAACAAGATTGCTTTTTATCATTATACCTCTATTCATCAATGATATACATTGAATAAAAACCACTTCTGCAAGATACTGAAACTTGAAAAATAAGTTCCCTGGACAGGACCATTTCTACAACTATTGTACCTTCTTTGTTATCTTCTTTTTATTTCTATTTATATAAAATAATATATCTATATTATTAAAATGAAATAGTCTCTTTTTTTTTGAAAGCATCCTATGTCTAAAATAAATTTTTTTAGGGAATAATAACAACAAGAGAGCATTCTAACAATTGAATATATTTTATTATAAGTTGAAAAATGGCAAACTATTCGAAAGAATAGGACGCAAAGTCATGGGTCTAAAGCATAGTAAAGCCAGGATCGCCAGACTGCCAACTTTTTTTATTTGGGTAATTTTGATAATTTCTTTATATTTAACTAAAAATATCAAAAGGAGATAATAAATATATGTTAATTATGAAAAAAATATTTAATTTTAAAGTTACAATTATTTTATTACTTTTAATGTCATTTCTCCTTTTAGTAGATGCTTCTTACTTAAATAGTGAGAATTGCAGTATATCTGGTAATAAAATGATAATAAATAAGAAGGTTGAAAATATTAGCAATTCTATCTTACCTGAAAACAATAGTCAAATCTGTGATTCCCAGACTGGAATATGTGGTCCACCTCCGGGATGGTAAAAAATTTTTTAATCCTAATTTTTAAAATTTGATTTTCTAATTAGGGACTTATCAAAAATGTAAAAGCCCGTCAACAAAGATGATGAAGAGCAGAGAGTGACTAGTTCTTCATCAATATCAATTTATTGTTTTCTAAACTCCAAAAGATACACCGATTTCTCTAGCTGAGGTAACAAGCTCATGATCTTCTGGAATCAGTCGAGGTCCTTCAGCGACCCGAGACAAGGGGAAATCTCCCAACCGGTCTCCTTGCACACTGACCATCTTCCCATAGGACTTTTCAATCATCAAATCAACAGCTTTGGAACCCAAACGAGTCGCCAATACCCGATCAAAGGGTGTGGGTGAACCACCCCGCTGCAGGTGTCCCATTACAACAGCCCTCGTTTCCAGACTGATTATCTTTTCCAGCTGTTCTCCCAGAACAAGACTAATCCCTCCTAGGCGAATTGGATCAGAACTCTCTTTGACAATTTTCTGGATAACGACTTCTCCTCCCACCGGTTTTGCACCTTCTGCAACTACAATAATGCTGAAGCGACGTCCTCTTTTTCTTCTTTGATGAATATATTGAACTATTTTGTCAATCTGATAAGGAATTTCCGGTATTAAAATGACATCACCTCCTCCGGCAATACCGGAATGGAGGGCAATCCACCCGGCTTTATGTCCCATTACTTCAACAAACATAATGCGATGATGAGACTGGGCTGTAGTATGAATCCGGTCAATCCCCTCTGTAGCAATGGCAACCGCAGAATCAAAGCCAAAGGTAATATCTGTACCCCTGATATCGTTATCGATTGTTTTGGGGACTCCGATCACCGGAACACCTTCCTGATAGAGCCGATTGGTAATCCACAGGGTTCCATCCCCACCGATGCATACTAAACAATCTATTTCAAGAGCTTCAATATTTTTTAAAACATCATGTGAGCGGTCTTCAAATTTCAATTGCCCACCATTTTCCACTGCATATTGAAAGGGGTTTGCTTTCTTGCTCGTTCCCAGTATGGTCCCTCCCAGGGTAATAATACCGGAAACATCATCATAACTCAGGGTACGATATTTGTTGTGTATTAATCCTTCATATCCATCTTTAATCCCTATAATCTGCATATCATACTCCAGAATGGCTTTTTTGGTAATTGCCCGAATCACCGCATTAATGCCCGGACAATCCCCTCCACCGGTAAGAATGGCAATTCTTTTTTTTCTCTTCATAATATAATCCCTTCTTATTTTCTAAATTTTATAGTATATATAGTTTTCTAGACATAATAACAGTACATTACATGTCTTTTAAAATTTGACGTAAAATGAATGGAATAACTGTACAGGTAATCATGCATACTAAAATCATCGCTGAAAAAACATTTGAAGGCAAAAGCTGAGACCCTAATCCTCTCCCTTTTTGCATGACGATAAGGGCAATTTCAGCCCTGGGGATCATGCTAATACCAATTAATAGAGCACTTTTTTTATCTGTAACCAATAAAGAAAAAAGGCCGTTACCAATTAATTTTCCAAATATAGCTAACATAAGTAAGAGAAGGCCAAGCCATAAAGCTGAACCTAAGCCCTCTAGTTGAATCAATAGACCAATATGAAGAAAGAAAAATGGGGTAAAAAAAAGATAGAGTGATCGGAAGGGTGATTCCAACTTAACCGCCTGGGGATCTCGGCTGAAAACCAATCCGGCAAAAAAGGCACCTAAAGCATAAGAAAAACCTAACAAAGAAGCAATTGAAGCAATAATGAAACCAAAACCGGTAATGACTAACATCGAATCAGAGGCTTGATTTATCTGACGAAAAAAACTGGATATAAATGGCTCTATATATTTAGAGAATAGGACACAAATAAGCATAAAGCCAAAAAACTTTACCACAAGCACCAAGGAATCTTTTATCAATACTTGACCTAGATTTGTTATTCCGGATTGTATAATAATAGGAATAGCAAATAGTAAAAGTGACATCAGTATTATTCCAACAATATCATCCATTTCGGCAATGTCTAATAATAATTCACCAGTTGGCGATTCTATTTTCCCCGTTTCCTGCCATACACTTACCGAAATACCGACACTGGTAGCCGTTAAGGCAACAGCAATAAAGAGGCTAGGTATAAAGCCAAGTTGCAATAGGTCATAGACAACATAATAACCTAAAAAAGTGCTGAATATTATATTGCCGATTAGTATAATGCTGGCATGGCCGATTTGTTTCAATAAGCCATTCAGGTTACTTTCCAAGCCTACACGGAAAAGCAGTGTTATAATACCAATTTCGGCTAAAAATTGGACAATATTCTCGATATCATGATTCAGTAAATGGAATTGGGAATCAATTATTTTAATGCAAAAACCCAATAAAATAAAGCCAATCAGTGAAGGAATTTTTATTTTTTTGTGCAAAACATGAAGCACTATGCTGAAAATGATAATTCCGCCCAATCCCATAATGAGAAAGGGAAAGAAAATTTCTGAGTTTTGCATACCTTCATTCATATTCTATTATCTCCTTTGCTAATTTAGCAAGTTTGAATAAGGTGCTTAAAAA
>Ga0272441_10007519_pt1 | contig 17680 bp, 13 predicted proteins | sample SSMProp6N_FD_193582 | JGI IMG/M metagenome (GOLD analysis project Ga0272441, IMG submission 193582) | Marine sediment archaeal communities from Little Sippewissett salt marsh, Falmouth, MA, United States - SSM-Prop-6N | ecosystem: Environmental > Aquatic > Marine > Wetlands > Sediment ... | reverse complement strand
GAGGTCTCGTCGAATGCCCATCGCGCGACGAGACCGGATGTCTCGTCGAATGCCCATCGGGCGACGGGGCCGGATGTCTCGTCGAATGCCCATCGGGGGACGGGGCCGGATGTCTCGTCGAATGCCCATCGGGGGACGAGACCGTCCCGGGAGTCACCCGCCCACGTGGACCCTTCCACCGCCAACAAGCACACGCCCAACACCGCGGCGGCGATCGGTGCGCGGCGGGTCCTTGGGATGACCGGTTCCATGATCCCACCAGGATGCGACATCCGGCGCATGCGGGGCAAGGGGAAGCCACGGGTCCTCCCCGCGGATCTGCGATCCGCGGCTAAACGGCAGGGCCGCATAGGGCGTCTACGCCTGCTTCCCGGCTTGCCGTCCCTTGACGCTCTTCTCGTAGCACGAGAGCAGGTACTCGCGGGACTTGGCGAGGGCGGCGGACATCTCGTCGGGCGCGGGCTCGTGGTGCATGAAGGGGTTGACGTACCCGCGGTAGTTCACCTCGGCCAGGGCGGCGAGCCAGGGCGCGCAGTCGGCCGGGCCGATGCCGGGCAACTGGCCCGTGCCCTTGGCGCTCTGCCAGGCGTAGAAGAACAGCAACTGCTTGCCGGCGATGCGGATCGCCTCGGGCACGGACGCCTTGGCCCGCTGGAGGTGGTACGGCGCCAGCGCGAGGCCGACCCGCGGGTACGGGTTGGCGTCCACGAAGGCCTTGAAGGAATCCAGCGTGTTCAGCAGCGCCCCGCCGTGGTTCTCGACGGCCAGGTACGAGTTGTGCTTCTCCGCCAACTCGGCCAGTGGCTTGAGGCCGGCGAAGAACGCCTTCATCCGCGAGGCGAGCTCGGCGGGCTTGGCCGGGCGGGCGCTGCCCTGGATCGCCACGCCCCCGCCGGCCTTGCCCAGCAGTTCGGCGTACTGGGCATACCCGCCGCGGTAGACGCTGAAGGCGAAGAGCTTCAGCTTGTGCTTCGCCAGCAGCTTCTTGAGCCCCTCGGGCCCCAGCCGCTTGGCCACGTCGTCGAGGTGCGGGCAGCCCGCGTGGGCGGACCAGATGTCGATCGCCTCGAACCCCAGGTTGGCGATCCGCTCGCACGCCTGCTCGATCGGCAGCTTGCTGTACTGGATGCTCGACGTCGACAGCCGCATCCGCCAGCGCGTCGGCCTGGCGTCCTTCCCGGCCGCCAGGGCCCGTCCCGTCGACGCGGCCGCCGCCGCTCCACCGACCATCTGAAGAAACTCCCGCCTCGTGGCATCGATCATTGTCGTCTCCTGCAGCTAACCGGCCGGCCCGGTCACGAGCTTCGCCTCGCCGCTTTCCTTGTACCCGATTCGCACGGCCTTGGCCGTTACCTGCATGCCCGCTGGAGCCGAGAAAGGGCCCGTGTAGATCAACCACCGTTTCCCGCTTCCGAGCCGGTAGCCGATCGACGCGCCCTTCGTCGCGCAGGTGATGGTGACCGTTTGCCTGCCGCCGCTCTCGGGCGACACGGTGAGCTTCGGCGCGGCCGTGAGAGGCTGCTTCTTGCCAGGCCACATGCGCTCGATCAGCTCGTTCTCGGGCGTCCCGCCGAGGTCGCCGGTGTCCTTGCTCCACGTCGCCAGCCGCGCGCGCATCCGCTTCAGGACGTCCTGGTGTGCGGGCGAGTCGGCGAGGTTGTGAATCTCGTGCGGGTCAACCCGGATGTCGTACAGCTCCTCCGGCGGCTTGCGTTTCGCCATGAACAGCCCGGCCGCGCCGGCTAGCTTGCCCTCGGCGGCCAGGCGGCGCAGCTCCTGCATGATCGGCATCCGGTCGCGGTAGGGAATGGGCTGGGCGTAGGGCTTCTCGGGCATGAAGTTGCGGATGTACTTGTACCGCTGGTCGCGGACGGCGCGGATGTGGTCGTCGCTGTTCAGGTCCATCCGCTCCCGGGCGGCGACGACGAACTCTCTCGGCTTGGCCTTCCGGGGCCCGAGGAAGGCCCGGCCCTGCATGTGCGGGGGCACGGACACGCCGGCGAGGCTCAGGACGGTCGGCCCGAGGTCCGTCAGCATGACGAAGTCGTCGCAGACGCCGCCGGGCTGGACCTTCCCCGGCCAGCGGACGATCAGCGGCACGTGGATGCCCGAGTCGTACAGCCACCGCTTGTGGCGCGGCAGCCCGCGCCCGTGGTCGGCCCAGAAGAACACCACCGTGCGGTCGGCCAGACCGTCCTCGTCGAGGCGCTGGAGGATCTCCCCGGCCTGGGCGTCCATCTTCGTGACGTTGTCGTAGTACCGCGCGAGGTTCCGGCGGACGATCGGCGTGTCCGGCCAGTACGGCGGGATCGGGGCCTTGGCGGGGTCGTGAACGAGCTTCTCGTTCTTCTTCGGCCAGTTGCGGGACTCGTGGCTGACCGTCAGGTTGATCACGCTGAAAAACGGCATGTCCTTGGCGGGGCGGCTGCGCCAGTCCTTCCGGCCGTCCCAGGCGGTGAAGGGGCAGGCGAACTGGTAGTCGGTCTTGGTGTGGTTCGTGCACCAGTACCCGGCCGCCCGGAGGTACTCCGTGAAGCAGCGCACTGCCGGCGGAGGCACGGTCTGGTAGCCCTTCATTCCCGTCCGCATGTGCATCGAGCCGATCGTGCTGGGGTACATGCCCGTGATGATCGACGACCGCGTCGGCGAGCAGACGGGGTAGGGCACGAAGGCGTGGGTGTACCGGCGGCCCTGCTTCGCAAGCCGGTCGAGGTTCGGCGTATCGGCGTACTCGTCGCCGTAGCAGCCGAGGTCCGGGCTGGTGTCCTCGCAACTGATCCACAGCACGTTCAGGCGCTTGCCGCCCTTGCGGCCATGCGCGGCTTCGCCGAACGCCGCGCGCCCCAGCCCCACCGCCGCCGCGCCCAGCCCCATCGCCTTGAGAAACTCTCGCCTGTTCATGTCGCGTTCCGTTCTCCGAACTCGGCTGTCGGCTACCAATCCGCGGCCCATGCTATGAGCAACCCAGCGGACAGGGCAAGCGGTCGGCGGCAAGGCGCGCGGTGCGGGTCCGTTCGTCCTGAGGGGTGTGCGCCAGATTGGGTGACCGATTGCGCCGAGAACAGAGCCCCCAGGGCAACTGACCGATAGCCACGGGCGCAAGCCCGTGGAACGGGGGTCGTAGAGCCTCAATCGCCCCCGTTCGGGGGCTCGATTTGGGCTCAACGACCAGTCCACGGGCTTGCGCCCGTGGCTACCGACCAAACGCCCTCCGGGCTGCGGGCTCCGGACTACGGGCTGCGGGCTACGGGCTCCGGACTACGGGCTGCGGGCTACGGGCTACGGCCTGCGGGCTACGGGCTACGGGCTACGGGCTACGGCCTGCGGAACCGAACAAGAAAGGGGGCCGTCCGTTTCCCTCTCATTCGCGCCCGCCCTTGCTTTGCTGCTCGCGTTTGCGGCGGCGCTCCGCGGCGGCTTTGCGCTCCGAGAGGATGCGAGCGAAGTCGGTCCCTCGCCACGTCTCGATCTCCGCGGGGGTCTTCGACTGCCACTCGAACGCCGCAACGTGAATGCCCCGGCCGTAGCCGGCGATGTAGAACTTGCCGCCGTCCTCGATCACCTCCGGGGCGAACTTGCCATTGTACCAGATGCCCGTCATGTGGGCGATCTGCGGGCGGTTGAAGTCCAGCGGGTCCTCGGAGCGGAAGACGTTCATCTGCTGGAACAGGTAATAGTGCTTCCCGCGCCTCACCACGAACGGGCTCTCGGGATTGCCCTCGGTGCGGACGGGGGTCTCGGCCTCGCTCCACGGGCCCTCGGGCGCGGGGGCGGTGCGAGCGACCATCGCCGCGTGGCGCCGGCCGGCGACCTCCGCCATGCCGCAGTAGTAGGCGATCCACCGCTTGGCGGCCTCGTCGTGGAAGACGCACACGTCGCGGCCCATCTGGAAGAACACGCTCTCGCCGGCGACGTTCTTGTGCGGCGTCCACGCCCGCCCGTCGGGTGAGATCATGCAGTGGGCGGGCCCCGAGTTGTAGAACAGGTAGTACCGCCCGCCGTGCAGGAACGCGTGCGGCGCCTGGACGGACGTGGGCTTGGCCGGCCGGCCCCGCTGACCGCGGGGAACGTCCAGGATACCCTTGGGCGTCCAGTCGGTCTGGGTGAGCTTGTCGGCCTCCCATCGGAAGAAGAGCCGCTGCCCGTGGTGGCTCGTCCCTCGAACGCACGCGATACAGTGCCACCTCCCGTCGGCCGAGCGGAAGATCGTGAAGTCGCAGGCGTTCTCCTTGCCCGTCTTCCACTGGCCCACGTCCGGCGCGTTGGGGGCGATTCGCCACCACGTGCCGGTTACCACGGGGACCTCGATGCTCTCGTTCCCTTTCGCCGGGGTCGCGGCGACGGACGACACCACGACGGTCCAGGTCGACAACAGTCCGCAGATGGCTCGCTCTGCCACGATTTGTCTCCTCGAGAGGCCGGGGAAGCTCTGCCGAGTATGGTGCCCCTGCGCGCGCCGACGTCAAGGAAGCGTCGGCGGGGCGGGGAAGGCGGCGGGCGCTACGTGTCCCACATCTCCCCGCCGGACCGCAGGGCCTTGGGCGGGGCGAGGACCTCGCGAAGGACGATCGCGCGGCGGGCCTGGGCGGGGTCGCCCAGGTGAAGGTCTACCCCGATCTGCTTGGCCGCACGGGCATACGGGTCTTCCTCGACGGCGCGCTGGCGCGTGCCCGGCAGCAAGCCGTGTGTCTCGGCCGAATCCAGCGATGCCAGCTTCGTCCCGGCCGCCTTCCGCTGGAGGGCCTTCCGCTTCGGAGGCGGCGCGGCGGGGGGCGGGGCGGGCGAGAGAACGGCCGGCTGCGGCGGCGGGGCGTCGGAGATCCCCATCGCGCGTTTCATCGCCTGGGCGATCTGCTCGGCCGGCGGGGGCTGGGCGCCGGGCGCGGCCTGCGCGGCTTGGCGCTGGGGCGCGGGCGGGGGCTGACGCTGCGCCTGGGCCCGCTCGCGCGAGGGCTCCTGCCGGGTCGGCCGCCGTTGGGCCTCCCCGGGCCTGTTCGCCTCGCGCTCGCGGCGGACCTTCTCCCATCGCTCCTTCTGGCGGCGGGCCTCTTTGTCCTCGGACGCGCCCTTGATCACGCGGACCAGGATGCTCAGTCCGATGAAGACGAGGATGGCGACGATCTCGATCCATTCCTCGAAGCCTTCGGCCAGGATGTTCAGCGCGTGGTTCATGCCCGTTCGCTCGATCAGGGCTTACCGATCGTGCCGTCCGGCTCGCCACCGATGGTGTTGCGCATCTTCGTGTCGGCCTGGATGTTCCGCAGGCGGTAGTAGTCCATGATGCCCAGGTTGCCCGACCGGAAGCTCTCGGCGATGGCCTTGGGGATCTCCGCCTCGGCCAGGACGACCTTCGCGCGGTTCTCCTGGACCTGGGCGACCATCTCCTGCTCGCGCGCGAGGGCCATGGCACGGCGTTTCTCGGCCTCGGCCTGGAAGCGGCGTTTGTCGGCCTCGGCCTGGGCGGCCTGCAGCTCGGCCCCGACGTTCGTGCCCACGTCCACGTCGGCAATGTCGATCGAGAGGATCTCGAACGCCGTGCCCGCGTCGAGGCCCTTCTCTAGCACGCGCTTGGAGATCAGGTCCGGGTTCTCCAGGACCTCCTTGTACGAGCCCGACGAGCCGATCGTCGTGACGATGCCCTCGCCGACGCGGGCGATGATCGTCTCCTCCGTGGCCCCGCCGACCAGGCGATCGATGTTCGCCCGGACCGTCACGCGGGCCTTGGCCTTGACCTGGATGCCGTCCTTCGCGACGGCGTCGATCGTGCTCTTGGCCGCCTGGGGCGTGGGACAGTCGATCACCTTCGGGTTCACCGACGTCTGCACCGCGTCCAGGATGTCGCGCCCCGCGAGGTCGATGGCGGTGGCCGTCTTCCACGTCAGGTCGATGTTCGCGCGGTTCGCGGCGATCAGCGCGGTGATGACGTTCGGCACGCGCCCGCCGGCGAGGTAGTGGCTTTCCATTTCGCGCGTGGAGACGTCCAGGCCGGACTGAACCCCGCGAATCTTGCTGAGCACGATCACGCGCGGATCGACTTTCCGCAAGCTCATGCCGATCAGGTCGAACATGCTCACGCCCGCGCGGGCAAAGTACGCCTGGATCCACAGCTTGATGAACCGCCCGATCAGCAGAATGACCGCTAGCACGATGATGATGACGATCCCCAACACCACGTACAGCAGCACGTTGGAGTCGTCCTTGTTGTCATCGACGGCCGCAAGCCCCAGGTTCGCCAGGATGGAAAGCATGCCGATCTCCCTTCGTTATCGCTTTGTACCGTTATAGGGCCGAGCGGGCCGCCGGGCAAGCGGCGGTCCCGAAGCGGAAGCTCCAAAAAGCAAAACACAAAAGACAAACAAGGACCAACACCCAACAAACAAAGGACCAAACCCACCGTCTCGCGTTCCGTCGCCTCTCGTTTGGTTTCTTGAGACGTGGACCTTGTTCGTCCGTTGGTGTTTGTCGCTTGGTGCTTCGCCTCGGGGATCGCTCCGAGGCGCCTAGGCCTTGACCTCTCGCACCACCACGTATGTTCCCGTCGCGCGGATGACCTTGACGGAGCGGCCCTTCCCGATCATGCCGCTCTCGGCCTGGGCGACGATGCGCCCGCCGTCGATGCGGACGAAGCCGCTGGGCCGAAGGACCGATTCCGTGTTCGTGGTCCGGCCGACGTATTGACTGAGGCTCGCCGCCTCCGGCGTGCCCTCGCCCGCCCGGACGCGCTCGCGCTTCAGTCCCAGCCGGCTGCCCAGCGCCGTCTTCGGGATGATCTTGACGGCCGCGATGGAAAACGCCGGCAGGCCGATCAGCGCCACAATGGTCGCGACGATCCCCGCCACGCCGTTGATCGCGTAGCAGAGGTACACCGCCCACCCCGCCGCGCCGATCGCCAGCAGCGCCAGCAGCCCGAACATCGGCGTGCAGATCTCCACGACGATCAGCGCCATCGCCGCGACGGCCAACACGACAATCAGAAGCACGGTCTCGGTCAGGCCCATTCGGTTACCTACTTCCGCCGCGGCCGTGGGCGGCCGCGGCAAGTCTCAAACGTCAAACAGCAAATCCCAAACAAATCTCAAACCACAATACCGAAAAGCCAAACGCACCGGAGTCGCGCTCGGGCCTCTTTGTTTGGCCCTTGCTGTTTTGGAGCTTGGTGCTTGTTTGTGTTTTATTGCTTGTCTCTTGGAGCTTCTCTTTTGGAGCTTCGCCCGCGCCCGCACCCACGGGCGACCTACTGTTCCATCGCCGTCACCACGAGCCGGTTGCCTTCATTCTTGACGACCTTCACCTTTGTTCCCGTCGGGATGAAGGCCCCGTCGGCGACGGCGTCCACGAGGCGGTCCTGGATCCGCACCTGCCCGACGGGCCGGCAGATCGAGGCCACCACGCCCACCTGCCCGACGGCGACGGCCTGCACGCCGCTGCCCTGGACCTCCGGGATCGTGCCCGGCTCGGGCGCGGGCTTCGGCGGGAGGATCAGCCGGTTCGCCACCGGCAGCGAAGGCAGATAGCGCGCCAGGACGATCGCCGCGCCCACGGCGGCCAGGAAACCGATCATCAACGCCACGAGCCCCGAGCGGAACTCCTCCCAGCCGATGTCCGTCGTCGGCAGGGGAATCTCGTCGGGCGGGTTGGCGACCATGATGGCCAGCAGCCCCGCCACGCAGCAGAAGATCCCCGCGATGCCCATCACGCCGAAGCCGGGCGTCACGAAGATCTCGATCCCCAACAGCAGCAGCCCCAGGACGAACAGGCCGATCTCCCACCAGTTGGCCAGCCCGATCAGGCTGCGGCTGCCGAAGAGGATCACAAAGGCGATCACGGCGACCAGGCCCGGCAGGCCGAGCCCCGGCGTGTTCAGCTCCACGTAGATGCCGAGGATCCCGACGAACATCAGGATCCCCGCGACCACCGGCGAGGTCAGGAAGGCCACCAGGTCCACCGACCACGTGTCCGACAGCCGCGTCGGCTCCCCGGCCACGCCGTAGAGCTCGCAGAGCGCGTCCATGTCGTCCACGACGTGCCGGGCGAAGCCGAGGTCCGTCGCCTCCTCGTCGGTCATCGTGAGGATCTCGAGCGGACCGACGACGCGCCGGACGTATTCCCACGGCGCGTCGAGAGGCGGCTTGGCCTTGGCCTTGTCGTCGTCCTTCGTGGCCTTGACGTACCGCGGGTGCTTCTCGAGGCTCAGGTACTTCAGCTCCCGCGTCTGCGGGTTGCGGATCAGCCAGATCTCGATGCTCAGCGTGATCATCGACTCGCAGAGGTCGGCGTTGTAGCCGTTGCGCTCGGCGAAGCTGCGGACCTCCGCCCGGGCGTACGACTCGATCTTGCCGCGCTCCTCCTTGGGGATCGGCTGGAGGCCGCCCTGGGGGCTGATCATGATCGGCATGGCGTCGCCGATTTTCGCGACGGGCGTGAGGACGATCTCGTCGCAGGCGATGGAGATGACCGCGCCGGCGCTGATGGCCTCGGGGTTGACGAACGCGACGGTGTAGACGTTCCGCAGGTCGCGCGTGATGACGCCGGCGATCTTGGTCATCGCCCAACTGGACCCGCCCGGCGTGTCCATGTCGAAGAGGACGAGCTTCGCGCCCTTGCCGATGCACTGGAGGGCCTTGCGCTTGACCGTGTCGTACGTGGTCCGCGTGATCTCCTCGCGGATGGGGATCACGAAGGCCTCGCCGGGGGCGATCCTCTTCGGCAGCGCGGGCTTCGGCTCGGCGGGCAGGGGGCGGAACCAGCCGTCGGGCGTGACGCGGGCGTCGGCGGGCGCCCCGGCCGGGCGCCCGGCCGGCTTCGTCGTCGAGGCCTTGGGCTTCGACGCGGGTTGCGTGGCCGGCTCGGCGGCGAACAGTGCCGCCGCCGCAGACGCGAGGCAGACCGCCGCCCAAGCTCGCGCGCTCGGGCGGCGCATTCGCTTTCGGATCAAGCTGTCCCCTTTCCGTTGCATGGCCTATCAGATTCTACGTCAGGCACCGGCCGGGGTGCAATCTACTGGGTCGGATCCGAAAAAGGTGTCAGGAACCTTTTCTCATCGCGAGAAAAGGTTCCTGACACCTTTTTCTTCCCTCTGGTTGTCGGTGCGGGCTAGTCGCCGCTACTTCACCTCGGACATCTTGACGGGGCAGCGGTTCTTGGCGCTGAGGCCGACGGCCTCGAGGACGCGCTGGGTCTGGTAGGCGTCCTCGAAGTCCGGGATCGGCACGGTGGGCTTGCGTCCGGCCAGGACGCGGAGGATGTCGTACGCCTGGTTGGTGAAGCCGTGCTCGTAGCCGATGATGTGGGCGTCCGGCCACCAGGCGTCCACGTAGGGGTGGTCGCCGCCGTGGGTGACCATGATGGGCGCCCAGCCCTGGACGGCCCGGTCGGCGGTGGTGTCGTAGTATTCCAGCTCGTTCATCCGCTCGAAGTTGAAGCGGAGCGAGCCCTTCGTGCCGTTGATCTCGAAGCCGTTGCGGTTCTGGTTGCCCGTCGCCTGCCGGGCGGCCTCGTAGGTGGCGACGGCCCCGCCCTTGAACTTCGCCAGGAACAGCACCGCGTCGTCGACGGTGACCTTGCCCTTCTTGGCGCGGCTGGCCTTCCCGCCGCTGTCGGCGATCTTCCCGCCGGCCGCCCCGGTCGCCAGCGCCCGCTCCTTGATAAACGTCTCGGTGATCGCGCCGGAGACCTCCTTGATCTCGTCGCCGGTCACGAAGCGGGTCATGTCGATGATGTGGGCGGCCAGGTCGCCCAGCGAGCCGGACCCGGCCAGCTTCTTATCGAACCGCCAGACCAGCGGGATGGACTCATCGGCCCAGTCCTGGAGGTAGATCGCGCGGACGTGGCGAATCTGGCCGATCCTGCCCTTCTTGACGAGCTGATGCGCCAGCGCCACGGCGGGGCAGCGGCGGTAGTTGTACCAGACGAAGGTCTTGACGCCCGCCTGCTTCGCGGCGGCGGCCATCTCCCGCGCGCCCTTCAGCGTGGCGGCGATGGGTTTCTCGCAGGAGCAGTTCTTTCCGGCCGCGAGGGCCGCCTCGGCGACCGGCGCGTGCATGTAGTTCGGCGTGACGACGTCGACGAGGTCGATCTCCTCGCTCTTGACCAGCTCCTTCCAGTCCGTCGAGGAGTTTTGCCAACCCCAGTTCTTCGCGAACAGGTGGGGCTTCTCGTCCGGGAGCCCGGCGACGGTGTGCATCGTGTGCCGGATCGGCGGCTTGAAGAACTTGGCGACCTGCCCCCAGGCGTTGGAGTGGGTTCGGCCCATGAAGCCCTGGCCGATGAGCGCGACGTTGACGTTCTTCGCCATGAGATGCTCCTTCGTAGTTGATCCCTTGGGTTGTTCCTCGCCAACTATACGCGCCGCCGCGCGGGAAGCAACCCTTGACGTGCAACGGCGCAGCGAGTATCGCCAGCAGGATGGTGCCGATGAGTCTTCTTCCCGGCCTGCTCGCCACGGCGGCGCAGGCGCAGGCGCTGGCCGACACGAGCGCAGCGACCGGGCCGACCGTGCGGCCGGACGACGCGCACGGCTTTGCCGACGCCTTCGCGCTGATCGCCGCGCTGATCACGCTGGCCGCGGCACTGGCGTACGTGAACCGCCGGTTCCTCCGCCTGCCCCGGACGATCGCGCTGATGGCGATGGGTCTGCTGGTCTCGGCGGGGCTGGGTCTGCTGGCGTGGGCGGACGTGGGCTTCGCGGCCTCCGCCGGCGAGATGGTCCGCCACGTGCCGTTCGACGAGGTGCTGCTGGAGGGCCTGCTGGGCTTCCTGCTGTTCGCCGGGGCGCTGCACGTGAACCTGGGCGACCTGCTGTCCCACCGCTGGTCGGTGGCGACGTTCGCGACGGTCGGCACGCTGGGCTCGACGTTCGCGGTGGCGGGGCTGGTGTACGGGCTGTCGGGCCTGGCGGGCCTGGGGCTGAGCTTCCTGCATTGCCTGCTGTTCGGCGCGCTGATCTCGCCGACCGACCCGATCGCCGTGCTGGCGATCCTCAAGACGGCCGGCGCGCCGAAGTCGCTGGAGACCCGCATCGCGGGCGAGTCGCTGTTCAACGACGGCATCGGCGTGGTGGTCTTCCTGACCGTCCTGGACGTCGCCAAGGGCGAGGGGGCCGACTTCGGGCACGTCGCGGCCACGTTCGCCGTCGAGGCCGTCGGGGGCGTGGCGCTGGGGCTGGCGCTGGGGTACGCGGCCTACTGGCTGCTGCGCAGCGTCGACGACTACCACGTCGAGATCCTCGTGACGCTGGCCCTCGTGGCGGGGGGGTACGCGCTGGCCGGCGCGATCCACACTTCGGGTCCGCTGGCGATGGTCGTCGCGGGGCTGCTGATCGGCAACCACGGGCGCCGGCTGGCGATGTCCCCCCGAACGCGCGAGCACCTCGACACGTTCTGGGAGCTCGTCGACGAGGTCCTCAACGCCGTCCTGTTCGTGATGATCGGCCTGGAGGTCCTCGTGCTGACCTTCGACGGGCGGTACCTGCTGGCCGGACTGGCCGCGATCCCGCTGGTGCTGCTGGCGCGGCTCGTGGCGGTGGGCGTGCCGGTGGCGATCCTCCAGCGGTACCGCCCGTTCGCGCGCCGGGCCGTGCTCGTGCTGACCTGGGGCGGCCTGCGCGGCGGGATCTCCGTGGCGCTGGCCCTGTCGCTGGCCCGCACGCACGCCGTCGACCCGGACGCCCGCAGCGCGATCCTGACGCTGACCTACACCGTCGTGGCCTTCTCCATCATCGTCCAGGGCCTGACGGTCAAGCGACTGGTCGCGTCCGCGCGTGCGGCGTGACCTGACGATTGGTCTGGTCCCGGTGCCTTTCCTGTCGATAGATACGGAAGCCGGGTCGGCTGGATGCGCGCCAGATTCGTGGCATGGGCACCCGCCTGCCGGCAGGCCCCCCGGCCACCCTGGCCGTGGTTGCGGATGCAGGGCCAAGATGGCCCTGCGACGCACGGGCGTCTCACCCGTGCCACGGTACGGACGCCTTGAGGCGGAGGCCGGATCGGACTAGACTGCCTGTTGAGGAATGGAGATGGCGAAGCAGGTGCAGGAGCAATCGGCGCAGCCCGACGGGGGCGGCGGAGTCCGGCCGGGAGTCCGTCTCCGACGGCTGACCGTCACGAACTTCCGCGCCCTGGACCAGTTCGAGATGGAGTTCCCACCCCCGCGCCTCCCCGATGAGCCCGACGTCTTCGTCTTCGGAAGCAGCAACGGACTCGGCAAGACGAGCCTCCTGGAGGCATGCGCCTTGTTCTTTGTGGGTAGCCAGGTAACTGGGCAGAAGGGGACACTATGGAAGGGGATGCCTTTGAGCGGAGCAGGAGTCCCAGTGGACTTCGCTGACCTGATGATACGCGCAGGTTACGACGAGGCGCAGATCAATGGGGTGTTCGATATCGGCGATTCCGGCAGGGTGGCCCAACTATCAATCCTCAGGCGGCCGAATCTCATCCTCCCACCCAGAGAGCCGCTTACAGGTGTAAGAGGGCTATCGGTGCGCAATCCGCGACAAGCGATGAACGCCCTCTTGGTCGCGATGGCCGGCGCGACGTCGGATCCCTTTGTCTGTCCCCCCCTGATGTACTTCCACAGTTACCGCAGAGTCGCGGAAGGGCGCATCGAGACGGGGAAGATGATGGGAGCCGGCAACGGTCGGCCGGTGAATCTCCCGCCCGTCGACGCCTTCAAGGCCGCGCTGGTGCAGGCCATGATGGGTCAGAAGGGACTCATCGAGGGAGTCGAGGCCGCGCAGGCGGACGAGACGATGGGGACATTGAGTTCCCTCCTGTCCGAGTATGCAGGTGTCAAGATCGACAAGCTGCGTGTCTCGCCGGACAACTCCATTGAGCTTCGCGTGTCGAGAGGCGGGGGCAGTTCGTTCCCCCTGGACGGGCTGAGCTCCGGGCAGAAGGAGATCATCTCGACGCTGTTCCTCATCTGGCTGCACACGCGTGCCGCGCCGGGGATCGTGCTGATCGACGAGCCGGAGCTTCACCTCAACGCCGAGTGGCAGGTGGGGATCGTCCGACGGCTGGCGGACCTCGTGCCGGGCAACCAGTTGATCCTGGCCACGCACTCGGAGGACGTCTTCGCGTCGGTCGAGGCGAACCGCCGCTTCATGCTTCGGTCCACGGGTGGGGCGACGCATGGTAAGGGCTGAACCGCACCCCCGCCCCGAGGAGGTTCGCGAACGCGCGCACCGGCTCTTCGTGGAGGGTTCCGACCCCGAGGGCCTGGACCCGACTGTGTTGCGGGAAGTGCTTCGTGATTTGCCCATCCGCGTAGAAGCGCTGGGGCCGTCCTTCCACGTGGAAAGCGCCGCCCGAGCCCTGCATCACTCGCATCCGAAGTACTACTTCCTGATTGACAGGGACCATCTCGGGCGCAGCGCCGTGGAGGCAAGGTGGCGGGAGTTCCCCGATCCCAATCACGACAATCTGCTCATCTGGCGGTGGCGGGAGTTGGAAAACTACTTCCTCGATCCGGCCTATCTCGGCAAGAGCCCGTACCTGACGTGTACACAGCAGCAGTTGGAGCGGCAGATCCTGTCCGCGGCTGGGCGGCGCCTTTACTTCGATGCCGCGAACCTTGTGATCGTCCAGCTTCGCGAGGAGCTGAAGACCAACTGGATCCGCCAGTTCGCCTCTACGCGGGGCTTCAGCACGCAGAAGGCGGCCCTGCAGAAGCTCCTCAGCAGGCCGGAGTTCAGCAGCAAAGCAAGGAGCGTCTCCCAGAAACTGCGTTCCGACAGGATCGAGGGGCGCTTCAAGAAGGTGGTTGGGGCAATGCTCGACGGCGAACCCAGGCCGCAGCTCGGGCGGGGACGTTGGCTCCAGATGGTGCGCGGCAAGAAGATGCTGCCGGCTGTGATCAGCAAGTGCTTCCGCGTGAAAGATCAGCAAGGGAAGAGCCTCCAGGGCAAAGTCCGAGTTCGCGAGGTCGTGCGGAACCTCCTCGCCAGGCCGCTCTCCGACCAGCCGGGGGACTTCCAGCAGCTCCATGGACTCCTCTCGCGGCAAGTTCGTGAAGGGCGGTAGTTTGACGGAAACCACAGTCTAAGGACGCACACATGATTCTCGGCATTCCTCGGGAAGTGAAGGCGGATGAGTATCGGGTGGGGCTGTTGCCGGTCGGGGCGGAGTTGCTGACGGCGGCGGGGCACACGGTGCTGATCGAGGCCGGGGCGGGCGCGGGCAGCGGGTACGCGGACGGGGAGTACGCGGCGGCGGGGGCCGAGCGGGTCGCGACTGCGGCGGAGGTCTACGAACGGGCCGAGCTGATCGTGAAGGTCAAGGAGCCCCAGCCGGCGGAGATCGGCATGCTCCGGCGGGGGCAGGTGGTGTTCTGCTACTTTCACTTCGCCGCGTCGCGCGAGCTGACCGCCGCGTGCCTGGAGGCGGGCATCACGGCGGTGGCGTACGAGACGCTGGCCGACCCGGCCGGTCGGCTGCCCCTGCTGACGCCGATGAGCGAGGTGGCGGGCAAGATGTCCATCCAGGAGGGCGCGAAGTACCTGGAGCGGCCGATGATGGGGCGCGGCATCCTGCTGGGCGGCGTGCCGGGCGTCGCGCCGGCGAACGTGCTGGTCCTCGGCGGGGGGACGGTGGGGACGAACGCCGCCCGCATGGCGGCCGGGCTGGGCGCGAAGGTCACGCTGATGGACAGCAACCTCGACCACCTCCGCCACCTTGCCGAGGTCATGCCCGCCAACGTGACGACGATCTACAGCGATCCGCACGCGGTCCGGGCGGCCCTGCCGGGCGCGGACCTGGTCATCGGGGCCGTGCTGATCCCCGGGGGGCGGACACCGAGGCTGGTCCGCCGCGAGGACCTGGCGACGATGAAGGCCGGCGCGGTGATCGTGGACGTGTGCATCGACCAGGGCGGGTGCATGGAGACCTCCCGCCCGACGACGCACCACGAGCCGACGTACCTCGTCGACGGCGTGGTCCACTACTGCGTGACGAACATGCCCGGCGCGGTGGGGCGGACGAGCAGCAAGGCGCTGTGCAACGCGACGCTGCCCTACGCCCGGGAGCTGGCGTCGCTGGGGACGGACCGGTTTGCCGACGACAACGCCGGCCACGCCCTGGCCGTCAACCTGCGGGACGGCCGGATCACCAACCCCGCCGTCGCCGAGGCCTTCGACGACTTGCCGTCGGCGTGAGGACGGCCGCGGAACAGAAGCCGTCACAGAGCTCGCAGGGGATTCGGACCATGGCCTTGGCATGGCCCCCCCCGGCATGAGCGGCCGACGAAGTTGCCCCGCTTCCTGTTCGGCGTGTCGTACTACCCGGAGCATTGGTCGGAGGCGGGCCGGGCGCCGGACGCCGGGCGGATGGGGGCGGCGGGCGCAACCTGCACGCGGTGGAGGACGTTCGCGCGGGCGTGCTGAACCCCTACCCTCGCCCGCAAGGGTCCGCGGCCCGCCGGAGCGCACGGAGCTTCTGACGGGCACGGCGTGTCACGGCGAGATCGAGCTGCCCGCGTGGGGCGTCGCGGTCATGCAGGCCGGTTCCTGAACGGCGACGGGGGCTCCTCCGGCCCGTCGTCCGCGGGCGGATCGAACGGCTCGTCGTCGTCCTCCTCGAAGACGTCGGGGAACCCCATGGCCTCTTCGAAGGCCTCCCGGCTGTCGAAGGAAGCTATGAACCGGTGGAATTGGTCGGACGCGGCCTGCAGTTCGGGCGTGGTCTCGGCCGACTCGAACTGGAAGAGCGTATCGAGGTTGTCGGCGGCGGTCTCGGCGGCCTCCTCGACGTCCTCGTCGTCGTCCTCGCCCGAGGCCGGCACCTGCAGAACCGCCTCGAGGCTCATGTCCACCACGGCTTCGAGGCGGGGGTGGGGGCTTTCCCCGTGGGCGTAGCACCACCGCCGCGCGGCGTCGAGCATTTGGCTGCGGACTCCAGCGGTGATGCGATCGACAGCCTCCGCGGCGGCGAGTTCCTCGTCCAGGCCCTCGGCCTCCCCGCCGGCGAAGGGGTCCTCGACGATCTCGAAATCGACGTCCCGCCGCTGGAGGAACTGCTCGACGGAGGTCCCCACAAGCCGCTTGGCCAATTCATCCAGCGGGCCGACCCAGCGGTACCGCCCGTCCACGCCGAAGTACCGCAGGTCCGCCGTTTCCCAATCGCCCACGCCGCCCAGCAGGCTCAGCCAGCGCTCGTACCGGTCCGGCAGGCGGAAGCCGTTCTCGTACGCCAGCCGGATGCTCCCCGCCACCAGCTCCCGGGCCAGATCGAGGTCGCAATCGACAATCGCCTCGTCCATGCCCGCTTCCATCCCGTGGATGACATCCCGGAATTCCTGGCCGTCGATCTGGATCCGGCCCCACACGTCCTTCAGACCGGCACACCACACGTCGATGAGGAAGCTCGCCATCGCCGGCGGCCGGCCCGGCACGGTGGCCAGTACGAACAGGGCGGCCGTGCCGGTCTCGTACCAGTCCTCGTTGATCCGGCAGGACTCGACGTGCCCGGCGTCGGAGAACCGCCGGTAGGGGCTGGCATTCCGCATGCGGATCGCCTGCTTCTTCTTGGCCTTCCGCTTCAGCCGCCTCCGCTCTCGCTTGTTCTGTCGAGCCATGCCGACCTCCCTGTGCTGTGGGCGCGCTGCTCACGGCGCCCCTGTTTCCATCCGCGGACCCAGCGTACCCGCTCGTCGGCCTTTGGAGAAACACTATCAGTCGCAAAGCGTCCGCACCCACGTCTGGACCTCGACGGGGCGCGAGGCGTCTACACCGCCTCGGCGGGGACCGCGTCGCGGCGCCACGGGCGGAGGATGCCTTTGCTGTCCAGATAGGCTTCGCACCGGGTCATCATGCCGGCGTCGTTGGCGTGGCTGTCGAACTGGAGGCTCAGGAACGGCTTGCCCGACGCGCTGCGGATGAAGTGCTTGATGAAGGAATCCGGCCCGCACTTGAAGTTCGTGACGTAGATGATGTGCAGGTTCTCGTGCCGGGCGACGATCTTCGCCGCGGCGATCACCCGCTGCCCGAGGTTCCAGTACATGTTCGGGTTCACGTCCCGGATGTCCTCGTCGGCGACGGGCAGGAAGTCCAGCGGCAGGCAGTTGACGCCGTAGTAGTCCCGCAGCTTCCGCCCGACCGAGAGGTTCATGCCCGCGTCGTAGACGTTGTACGGCCGGCCGACCAGCACGATCCCCATCTCCCCGGTCCGCACCAGCGTGTTCAGGGCGTCCTTGCCGGCGGCCAGGGCCTGCCGCTGGAACTCGTCCTGGGCCTCGAACGCCGCGGCAACCGCCTCGGCGACGGCCCGCCGACCCTTGCCGAGCGGCTTGAAGAACTGCGTCAGCTCCCGCTGCACGACCTGCCGGCCCTCGCGGAAGTGGACCGTCGGCGAGAGGAACCGCCCGGCCGCGTGCTGGAAGCTCGGCGCCTGCCGGCAGACCCACGGCAGCGTCTGATGCCACGGGCACAGGTGGCTCTCGGTGTGCATCCATTGCGTGGCCATCGAGATGATGTTCGGCAGGAGGATGAAGTCCGTGCCCTTCTCGATGAGGTGTCCCACGTGCCCGTGCGCGGCGATGATGGGGAAGCACGGCTCGGCGACGACGGCGTCGAGCCCGGCCTGGACGATCCGCTGGTTCGTCGGGTCGCCCAGGACCACGTGGTAGCCGAGCCGCGCCAGCAGCGTCCGCCAGAACGGCAGCGACTCGTAGGCGAACATCGTCAGCGGGA
>Ga0272441_10007518_pt1 | contig 17681 bp, 22 predicted proteins | sample SSMProp6N_FD_193582 | JGI IMG/M metagenome (GOLD analysis project Ga0272441, IMG submission 193582) | Marine sediment archaeal communities from Little Sippewissett salt marsh, Falmouth, MA, United States - SSM-Prop-6N | ecosystem: Environmental > Aquatic > Marine > Wetlands > Sediment ... | reverse complement strand
GGATTTCTTCCAGAAACTATTCCAGGTATTTTAGGAGGTGACGACGAATGCAATTATTTAAAAAACACATACCCATTGCCGTCGCCTTCCTGATGGGCGTGGCGATGTTCCTCACGACGTTCATTCCTACTCAGGATTCGAACCTGTTCGTGGAGGAAGTCTCCCAGTGGATCCGAATTATCAGTGGATTCACCCTTCTTCTCGGAATCTACTCGCTTCTGAATCACCATTATCACAAGATGCGAAGGAAGGTTCCGGGATGGGGTTTCAGCGTTGTCGTATACGTTGGTTTCTTCACCATGCTGCTTGCGGGATTAATCGGGGGAATTAAAAACCCCGAACCCCTTCAGCTTATTGCAGCGGATGGAGTTCCCTACCAGGAAACAGTGTATGTTCCCTTCCAGTGGATGTACGACTGGATGTTCGCACCGATGCAGGCGACGATGTTCAGTGTTCTTGCTTTCTACATCGCGTCAGCCGCCTATCGTGCGTTCCGTGCCAGGACCAAGGAAGCCACGGTGCTTCTTGTCACGGCAATAATCGTTATGCTTGGAAGGGTTCCGCTTGGTGCGCTGTTGATCCAGTGGCAGCCGTTTGATGGTGTCGGTGGTACCGAACAGACACTTGATTTCCTGCCGTGGTTGACGGAGTGGCTTTTAAACAACCCGTCGATGGCCGCTCAGCGGGGTATCATGATGGGAGTTGGACTTGGAATGATAGCAACTTCCCTCAGAATCATATTCGGAATCGAAAGAACCTATATGGGAGGTGGTGACTGATGAAAGAACAGAGTAACTGGATGGAAAAGATGATGAATCTCGACCGTCGTTACATCTTTATTCTGGTAGCGCTCGCGGTCGCCGTTCCCATCATATTCGGCTGGAGTCTTCCGACCAAAACAAGTCCTCCGGTTGAATCAATCTTTGAATATATCGATGAGCTGCCCGAAGGCTCGAGGGTATTTCTCGCCTGCGACTATGACCCTGCGAGTGAAGCCGAACTGTACCCGATGCAGAAAGCCATCATGAGGCACTGTTTCGATAAAAACCTAAGGGTACTTGCAACGACCCTCTGGCCGAACGGTGCGGCTCTTATCGAAAGGGCTTTCAACGAGATGAAGCTCGAGTACGACATCGAATCCGGAATTGACTACATCAACTTCGGGTACGCGGTCGGATACTCGATGGTGGTTATCCAGGCCGGGCAGAATTTCCAGGACGCGTTCGCCGTGGATTACCGTGGTAACTCCACAACGAACATGCCGATCATGCAGGGCCTTGGTGGCCTGGGTGATATCGATTACATGATCGACCTGGCTGCAGGTTCCACGATTGAAATGTGGATCGCCTACGGCTCCCAGAGATACCACTTCGATATGGGGGCCGGATGTACTGCGGTCTCTGCGACCCAGTACTATCCCTACCTGAACTCGGGACAGATAAACGGCCTGATAGGTGGTCTTAAGGGCGCTGCGGAGTACGAGTTCCTGCGGGATCCCAATCTTGAGGGTACCGACAACCAGGCTCTGGCGGGTATGACCGCTCAGTCGGTCGTGCACGTTCTGATCATCCTGCTCGTTATTTCTGCAAACGTCTTCTATTTCCTGACCCTTAGAAAGGGGGTGGCATAGTATGGACCATTTAACACTTGCTCAGGCAATCGGAATCATCGTTGGTGCCATACTCACCCTGATGATGTACTCGTTCCTCTACAAGGACAATATTTTCTATAAGTTCGGGGAACATCTGTACGTGGGTATCTCTGTTGGATACTACGTAAACATCATCTGGTGGCAGGCATTCAAGCCCCTTTTCGTCATTCCCGCTATCTATGAAAGGGACCTTGTGCTCCTTATACCGTTCGTGCTTGGAATGATGATGCTGGCGAGGTTCATACGACAAATAAGCTGGCTGAGTCGTACACCTATGGCCATGCTTCTTGGAACCGGAAGTGGCCTCGCAATTCCCATGATTCTCAACGCGAACGTACTCCGGCAGGTCCAGAGCACAATCATGACTCTCTGGGTCGATATACCGGAAGGCGGGATCAACGCCCTCTGGTGGTGGAACACATTCAGTGCGTGGATCATCTTCATCGGTGTTCTCTGCGTCCTGTTCTACTTCTATTTCTCACTGGAACACAAGGGCGTAATCGGGAAGCTCGGAACCGTCGGAATCTGGTTCGTCATGCTTTCATTCGGCGCCGCTTTCGGTTACACCGTTATGGCTCGTGTCAGCCTCCTGATCGGACGTGTTCAGTTCCTGATTGATAAGGTGCCTGATGCGTTCACCAGGCTATTTTCGGGTGGGGGCGCTTAACAGGCTGTAAAGCCAATTACCTGGGAAGATAACCCCGCTGTCATGGCGGGGTTTTTTATATACTGATTCTGTGGCAATACATATGATAAAGGATATGAAGCCGATTATTACGTATTACACGGCTATTCAGATCGAATACGGGTCCTGATTGAAGGGGATTTAACGACATTTTGTCTCCCTGAAACTAAAAAGGCACAAAATAACCCATTGAGTATTAAAGTCCCCGAATGATCCCATAACGGACAAAAAATCCATGATGAAACAGATCAAGTAAGGCTTGATTGAAACGGGTCAGAATAAATGCGGGTGAAAATTGCCGTTAATAAACACGTATTCAGGTGGTTCAGGATAGATTTTGTTGAAATAAAGGAGAACATTTCACTTTTGGTCTCTGATTTGCATCATAAGTCCTCGGTTGAAGGAAATCAGGCAAATGAGCATTGATGACATCAAAAAACCGGATAACTGCAATCACATGGTATTAAAGCTCGGTGAGCGAAGATACACATGCGATATCTGCACGATCCAGGAAATCGTTGCGAATCCGGTTATTGAGCCGTGTCTTGATGGAAACGAGTTCCAGATCGGTTGTTTTGAAAGCACAACCGGTGATATTCCGGTACTGGATATCCTGTGTCGCACACCGGATATGTGCCCGATACGGGAAATGTCGCTGGTGATTTTCGAGGTGTCCGGAAGAAGGATTTCAATCCTTGCAGATGACCTCCTGGAACTTATAGAAATTGAGAGCTCATGGATCTGCCCGCTGCCTCCGGGCGGCAATGGAGTTCCCGACGACCTGATCAGAGGTGTAATCGAATTTAACAATTGTCAATATTTCATGCTGGATCTGGAAAGGATAGTCACCACCTGGCAGGGGGTTTCCTCCGGGAAGAGGACCAGTTCAGGAGAGACGTCTTAGCGGACCGGCTAGAGAAGAGGATAAAAAACATGACGCCAACAAACTTCAGAGACTACGGAGGAGCGAGCATGAATTACCTGAGGGATTACCGTGTCAAAAAGCTCATGACACAGAAAGAACTTGCGAAGGCCAGTGGTGTAAGCCAGGTAACGATCAGTTTCATCGAGAACCAGCTTTCGGAGCCGATGGAACTGACGAAGCAGAAGCTTGCCCGTGCCCTTAAGGTTGCTCCCGAGAAGCTGTTTCCGCCGAGGACACGTCGCAGAGAACGACTCGAGGTCTAATTTGTACTGCGGCTCCCCGAAGAGAACAGTGTGAATTCCAGCCGACAACTCAATTCCGCGTGGATTGGTGGACCATGAAGAGGGGGGTGAGAGTCACACTGACCGGGGTAAGTAAGAAAATCATACAGGATCGCGCCACCAGAGCTGGTGCACAGGTGGCGGAGGGTGATCCTTTCAGAACAATCCTATTTCTCGCCAACCGTCCCAGAATGCTGGGGCGGTTTTTGGCATCTATACTGATAGTGAACCTTGATCTGCCCGTTCAGATCGTTAACATGTAGCAATATCGAGGTGCATTGCGTTATACTCGTGCGCTGTACTTCATGCGAACTGAGTGGAGGATTAGAATGAGTAATACCATTTTGCGACTTGTACTCCCGATCGTTTTTATCGCTTTACTCCTGGGGACTGCCTGTTCGCAGGTGGAAACACGTGTCCCGGCGAACAATACCGAGCTCCCGGATGATATTTCGGGCCTGATTGAACGCCTTGGAGATCCGACCCAGGGGAATCAGAATGCGATTATCGAGCGTCTTGCCGCTGAAGGCGAGGACGCAATCGAACCACTGATCGAAGCGCTGTCGGTTGAAGGAAACAAACAGGTGAATGCGGGTTATGCGCTTGCAAGGATCGGTGAACCTGCAATCCCGGCCCTTGTTAATACTCTTGAGAACAGCACTGACTATATCCAGCGCGAGGGTGTAATAATGGCCCTTTCAGAAATGGGGCCTGCCGCGGCAAGCGCGACCGATGCGCTTCAGGACAGGTTCGCGCTTACAACAAAGTCCGAACAGTCGGCGATAATGTTCGCGCTTGCCAAAATCAATCCGACCGAGAGCGTGATCGGCATGATAAGCGCATCGGCAAGGATCGAGGACCTTCGCCACGACGCCCTGCAGGTTCTGGGGCTGATCGGTCCGGATGCTTACATAACCATCCCAGGCATTATCGGTTATGTCGAATCAGACGGCACGGAGCTGACGAAGAATGATGTGATTTCAACACTGAAGGGAATCGGGCTCACCGAGGCACATAAAGATATTACCCTTGAAACGCTGGAGGGCCTTCTGACAGATGAAAGCGCGGCGGTAAGAGAAAATGCCGCGGAAGCGCTTGGAAGTTTCGGCCCCGACGCCGCGGAATCATCCGATGCACTCGCCGCAGCTTTAAGTGATGTTGAGAAGGGCGTCCAGAGAGCGGCAGCGACGGCAATCGGAATGATGGCACCGGCTTCATCGCCAGTAATTCCCCAGATGATCGACGCACTTCAGAGCGAGTTCCCGACAGCGCGCAACAGCATGATACAGGCGCTTGCCGAATTCGGCCCGGATGCATCCGATGCGCTTCCGTTGCTTCGTGACCTTGCGGAAAATGACCCATTCGATTACGTGCGAACGTCGGCCCGGAACGCTGTTAACGCGATCGAGGGAAGCTGACACAAGCATTTTTATCCCTCGCGATGCGTGGTATATTTATCAGGAATCAAGTTTTTTTGAGGACACCGTTTCCGTGTTCCCTTGATGGAGTGAAATGATGCGAATAACCGTACTATTGATTGCGCTGGCCCTGGTACTTACGATACCGGTCAGTTCGTTTGCTGATGAAGAGGAAGTTGAGTGGGATGGCATTACTTTCGAGCTTGAGAACCTCGATGGTGACGATATGACTGAAGAGGAGGTTTTTACCGGCGGTAAGATTTATCTTGTCGATTTCTGGGCGAGTTATTGCCGTCCGTGCAGCGAATACCTTCCGCATCTCGAAGACATGGTTGATGAGTACGGTGAAGACGGGTTCTCCGTTGTCATTTTCTGTGTTGATGATGCCGGCTCAGTCTCCACTGCGAAATCGACCCTTGTCGCGGAAGACTACCCGTTCACAATTCTTTTTGACACCGAGCAGGATGTTAAGAACGAGCTTGGGGTCAGGTCGATTCCGACAACGGTAATCTTCGACCAGTCGGGCGAGGAACTGTGGCGTCACGTAAGTTACAGTACCGGCGACGAGGAAGAGGTCCGTGAAGTTGTAGAGGAACTTCTCTACGCCGATGAAGAGGAAGAAGAAGAGTAGTATCCATTAACATTTAATAGCGATTAAAAGAGAGACCACGTGCACGTGGCTCTCTTTTCATTTACAATAACCCAATCATATTAATATGGAGACTGCTGATGCATCGGATTTTCTTCTCAACACTGATTGCTGTCATGCTTATTCTGGTTGTTCTTCCTACAATGGCGAGTGCCGAAAGTGTTATCGACAGGTTTTTAACTGGTGGACATATATCCTTCCAGTTCACGGATGATTCGATCACCGACACCACCAAGTTTGAGGCCGAGCTTGAGTTAAGGCTGAGGCATGAGGATTTCACAGCGTTTATTCGTGGCACGAACGACCGCCCTCTTACTTTCCAGACCAATGATTTCGAGGTCGAGAAACGGGGATTTAACTTCGAATTAAACGACGACTGGGAAATATCCGGTGGTGATTATTCCCTCATATTCGCGAGAGGTACGGTTCTTAATGCAGTGGAGAATCGCGATGTGGACAGGGATGCGCAGCTTGATGGTGTTCTTGTGGAAGGAGACCTTGGATTTGCCGACCTTACCGCGTTCTGGGGAACGCACAAATCCGATAATTTTGAATACTACCTGTCCGGCGTTAATACAAACGAGGGTGGACCGTCCGATGAGCTTATGGGCGGACGACTTGAATTTGATTTCAACGACCTCGATCTCGGGATCAGCTACGTTGACGCCGAACAGACGATATGGGATGAAACCCAATCAACGGTAATGACGGAGATCGATGCATCGTGGAGCATCGACAATGTCGACCTGTATTACGAAACTGTGTGGTTCAATCGCGATGAACCCGAGGGTTTCGAGGAATCACTGGATGGACGCGCGCAGGTCGCTGAAATACTTTACGGTGAGAGCGGGTTTTCAATTTCGGGCACATGGGTCAGGTACGAGGATGCGAAGTTCGATTACGGTACCGCGCCGTCTCTCAGGCGTCCGGATATCGAGGAAGCGGACGCGCGTGCGGATGACGAGACCGGTTACCGCTTCGACATGAGGCTTAATCCCGATTCATGGAACGATCATTCCCTGAGGGTTCTTTACGCGGATCTCAATGGAATCGAAAACGAGAACTTCCCGTTTAAAAATTATTTCATCGAATGGGAGTTTCCGATAAACGATGACTTTGACGGATCTCTGAGTTACGACAGGATCAAGGGGTTCCAGCTTAACTACGGTGGGATAGAAGGGACCGACACCAGCTATCGTGCGACTATCGACGGTCCGTTCCCGTTTGGCGGCACATTCCATTTCTTTGGAAGGTACAGACTTTTAAAGAACAGCGCCGGTGATGACGACGAGGTCGAACTGGGATTAGACTGGAACATCAGCCCCGATTTTACGCTTGGATTTTTCAGGGAGACATCAACACGTCCGATGGAACCGCCGGTTCCGGGACTTATCGATATTCCCGATGAATCGCCCGGGCAGTGGAATCTCATGTTTGTAAGATGGGCTCCGGATCCGTGGACGCAGGTCGAGTTGAAACTCGGAAGCCAGCGTGGCGGATTCACATGTGCAGGCGGTACATGTGCGCAGGTACCTCCATTCAAGGGAGTTCTGTTCACCTATTACAGAAATTTCTGAACATGAAAAATATATATAGCTGCACTGGCAGAAAGAGAGGAAGGTTAACTTTATGGAACATGGTTTTATACCGGACAATGAAGTAGAGGCTATGGCTCTTCACGAGGAAGCCATAGCGCACCTGTACGAATCGTTTGCGGAGGCCTTTCCCGAACACGGTGAATTCTGGCTTAAGCTTGCATCCGAGGAGCATTCGCACGCGGACTGGGTAAGGCGATTTAAGGTTAATATTGAAGAGGGCAAAGTCAGTCTGAACGAAAGCCGTTTCAATATTCCGGCAATCGAAACTTCAGTTGCATACATTAACGGATACGCAGTACAGGCGCGAAACAGGCAGCTCAACATAAGGCATGCGGCATCGATTGCGCTCGATATAGAAAATGCGCTTCTGGACAGGAAGTTCCTCGAAATCTATGAAACCGATGACGAGGAACTGGTAAAGGTTCTCAATGGATTGTCGGAAGCGACGAAGGCTCATCAGGGCCGTGTCCGTGAATTTCTTGATAACCTTGACGACAGCGTGGAGGATGCGATCGGCTGAGAAACCAGTATGGCAGGTGAACCGGGGCAATACATCCTTGCGATCGATCCGGGTCGGGACAAGCTCGGGCTTGCCGTGCTGAATAGTGATGGAGAAGTACTGTCGATGGAAACCGTCATTCGCAGCCGATTCTCCGAAAGAATCGGTTTTTTACTGAATGAATATAAACCGGAACATGTTGTACTTGGCAGCGGAACAGGTTCGGACTGGGTTAACGATGTAATGTCTTCGCTTGATGTTGCCGAGGTTGCGAAGCTGGACGAGGCCGGGAGTACTCTCGAAGCCCGCGAGCTTGCGTGGAAGGAAAATCCGCCGCGCGGGATATGGAAAATTGTCCCCAGGCTGTTCTGGCCGATACCGCCGGATGTCGACGGATGGGCGGCTGTCGTGATAGGAAGGCGCTGGTTACGAGACCGGGAACATTAATATTGAACCATGGCCTGATTCCATGGACTCTTACGTAAGCACGGGAGATATAAATCCCGGAGGAACAAAAGTCATGAAATATGCGAGTTGTATCCTGCTGGTACTATTTTTATTCGTGTCGGGAATTCCTGTATCCGCACAGGATGAAATTGACGATGTGGACGACGTCGGGATTTGCGAAGACGAGGGTATCGAAGAAATAGACCTGACGGACGAGGAACTTGACGCGCTTCTCACGAGGGTGGACAGGTTTTTCATCGACCAGGACATGGCGCAGGTAAATGTAGACGTAGATGTCTATCGTGATCCGTCAGGAAGACTGAACGAGAGGAACATACGAGAGGGAGACCCGAGCAGAATCGCGGGACTGTCGACGATTGTAAGTCACTACGCATATGAGCATCCGGGATTTTACGAACTGAAGATCATGGGTGAAGCTCTTGCAGGAAGCGACCTTCCGCCCAACTCGACTTTTTTCTCGCAGCTTATACCTCTTCCGGGCGCTCCAATTTACACGGAAACGATCAGGGAGAGGTTTCTTATCAGGTTTGATGGTACTGAAGAGGTCAACGGGGTACAGGCGTACAGAATAAGGTACTCCGCGATCGACCGTGACACGGAATTTTTCAACTGGATCGTATATTTCATCGATATTGAACGCGAGGTAATACTGCGGGTCGAGTCGACGTTTGATAATACGTGGTATGTGGGATCAGGAGAGGGCAACTTTTACTACGAGGAAATCGATGGTAAGTACCTTCCCCTGTACGGCAACGGAGATGTGTTCTTTCAGCCGAACAGGCATTTCACGATCTGGGGGAAATGGTACATGTGGGATTACCTTACACCTGAGGAAGTGGAAGCGCAGAACGAAGAACCTGAAACTGTTACCGATGACCAGGCTGAGGCTTTATCCGATGGTGAGACGGCAGGGGACAACGGATAAGTCTTCCCAACTCAATATGTGCGAATCGGGACGTAACTGTCCCGGCTGTATAGCCAGTTGATCATGTCGTGATCGCGTTTTGTAAGCGTGGTTGATCCCGGGTTGACGTGGGAGAACATCAGGTCTCCCGAAACCCCCGACAGGTTAAGCCCGAGGACATGTCCGAGTTCGTGCCCCATAATTAGTGTGATTTCGGCGGGATCGCGAAGTCCTTCGTTAATTGCTATTTTGTGGATCGTAACGTAGTTACTGAATTCGGTTGCGAGTGTATAGCCGGCAAGGTCCATGTCCTCCCATCGACAAATAATATCGGCGGTGAAGAAATCCTCATGGTGATCGAATAAATTCGGAAGGTCCTGGATCTCACCGTCCCACATTTCGATGCCGGCGACCGCCGCGGCGAACAGGGTCGGTCCGTAACCTCCGGGCACTACGGGTGGCGGGTCGATATAAACCTTCAGGGGAAACGCGCTGTCATCCCATCGACAAACCTTGTCTTCGTACAGAAGCGAATAGCTCGCGGGACGGCCGTCAGTGGGATCGGGTGGGTATACGGGTCCGGAACCACCACCGCACGAGGTCAGGATTACAAGGATGAACAGACCGATAATAAGAGTAATATTTTTCACGGTTACAGATTATACACATTGCTGTGACCGGGATGAATTCTCAAGCGAGAGATTCCCCGGGATTTTTAATAAATTTCTATTGAAATATACTCCTCTGTTAAGCTTGACAGCGGGCAATCCATCTGGTAAACCCTTCCACCATAAGGCGCGAGATTTATGCGCCTGTGTTTATTATGTCGATATCATCTTTGATAGGTGAGATTGAAGCCTCGCTGGACAATTTTGCGTTAAGCTCGGTCTCCCGCTGGAAAGAGAAAAATCCCAGCAGTAAGGCAATTGGGTATTTCCCCGTCTATGTGCCGGTCGAGATGATTCACGCGGCTGGCATGCTTCCCGTTATGGTTGCCGGTTCAGGTGGTACGCAAAGACGCGATTACGCTGACGGGTATCTGCAGTCCGCGGTATGCTCTGTCGGACGAAGCACGCTTGAAATGAAACTTGACGGGTCACTCGACATCCTGGACGGAATGGTATTTCCATCCATTTGCGAAATCCCCCGTGCGATTAGTGGTATCTGGCACAGGCATGGTGAAGAACCACCTGTTATTTACATACACCTTCCCCAGAATATAAAAAGCCCCTCGGCAGAATCGTACCTTGTTAATGAACTCGGCAGGCTGCGGGAGTGGCTTGAGGGAATTTCCGGACGGAAGATCACTGATGACGACCTGAGGAAATCCTTTGAGGTTTACAACCGCAGGATCGAACTTCTCAGGAAACTTGACCTTATGCGGAGTGACAATCCGGAGTTGCTCAAGGCAAGCGAGTTTTACCTTCTCAGGCTTGCGGGAATGAGGACATCACCCGAGGAGCACGTGGAACTTTTAGAGAAAGTATTCACCGAGCTTACAAGGTCCACGTACAGCCCGAGACTCAGGTACAGGGTTGTCCTGGTGGGAGCGTTCTGTGAACGACCACCCCTCGCAATGCTTCAGACCATCGAGAACGAGGGACTTGCGATAGTTGCCGATGACATCCTTCTCGGTCAGCGATGGTGGCTCAAATCCTTACCGCTGGAAGGTGATCCGCTGAAAGCCCTTGCGGAGCACTACAGGAGTTTTGCTTCACATTCTTCCGTTGCATTTCATCCGGAAACCAGGCCATGCGATGATCTTCTCAGGGCTTTCCATGAAAGGAAAGCGGATGGAGTAATACTGGCATCATCGAAGTCATGCCAGCCCGCGATGCAGGACCAGTCATGCATAGTAAAAGCCTGCGAGGATGAGGGCATCTTTTACATCAGGATACAGTTCGACGAGGAGCAGCGGGTATTCGAATCAATAAGGGTACAGGTCGAGGCATTACTCGAAGCACGGATGAAATCTCCGCTGGCCGGGGTGGAAAACGGTAATACAGGGGGGCAGGGATGAAGAAGGGAGAATTTAAGGACGACCTGCTTCGCGACAGGAGCCACGATATTGTATCGGGGTATTACAGAACGCTCACCGAATCCGGGGATACGGATCGCAAGGTAGTATATATTTTCACGACGGGGAGTATCGCTGAACTTTTCAGGTCATTCGATTTCCACATAGTCCTTCCCGAAATCAACGCGATACAGTGCTCGAGACGCGGGCTTGTTGTCGACCTTATCCGTGAGGGAGAAAGCCTCGGGTACACGGGCGATATCTGCAGTTATGTCAAAAGTGACCTTGGGCTGATGACGGGCAGCAGCCGGGGGGAGATGCCATTCGGTAAAATCCCGCCTCCGGACCTGATTGTTATTACACACGGCGGCTGCTCGACATACATCAAGTGGGGGGAAGCGTTAGGCCGCGAATTCAACTGTCCGGTAAAAATTGTCGATGTCCCGTTCGTCCGGGAATCCGGGCAGACCGAATATGATAAGGCGTACGTAAAGGGACAGATTGAGGACCTGATCCCGATATGCGAGGAGATATCAGGTGTAAAATTCGATATCGACAGGCTTACCGAAATCCTGAAAATAACCCATGAGACTAACGAGCTCTGGACCCGGCTTCTTGAATATGGGAAGGTCACGCCTGCACCGTTTGATGGATATTTCGATGCCGTAAATTACATGGCGCCGATTACAATCAAACGTGGTTCGAAGGAAACGCTGGAATATTACAGGCTTGCCGTTGAAGAAATCGGGAAACGGGTTCAGGAGAAATACAGCCCGGTCGGAAGTGAGAAGTACAGGCTTGTTTTCGAGGGATCACCTCCGTGGCCGGTATTCGGTAAATTCTGGTCCATGTTTGAGGACTGGAAGGCGGTTGCGGTCGCCAGCTCTTATGTGAGGGTGGTTTGCGCCTGTGAAGGGATTCATTATGGTCCGGACAGTCCGATGGATTTCCTCGCCGATCTTGCCTCACAAAGCTACTACAACTGGAACCATGGCAAGAGACTGGAATTTATAAAGGAAATGATCACCGAATATAATGCTGATGCCCTCATTGCGCACAGCGTTAAAAGTTGCAGGCCGATGTCGATCGGGCAGCTTGACATAAGAAATTACTTCGCGGGAGACCTGAATATCCCGTCCCTGTTTCTTAACAGTGACATAGCCGATCCCAGGTTCTTTTCGACAGAACAGGTCTGGAACAAGATAAACACATTCTTTTCAGCGCTGAAATCAAGAGTGGAAAGAGACGGGAGCAGGGTGTAACAGATGCTTTCGTGCGGACTTGACATAGGAAGCGCACAAACCAAGTGCGTGATAATGGACGGGAACTCGGTTATCCAGGGCCGGGGAATTGTGCATACCGGGGCGAGGCTGAATCGGGCGGCGGATCATGCCCTGAATCTCGCACTCAGGGAAGCAGAGGTTGAGGAGTTTGACCTCACGATCATAATTGCGACCGGATTTGGCAGGTTTGCAGTGCCGTTCAGTCACTGGCATGCAACGGAACCGGAATGCAATGCGAGGGGTGCGATATACAGGTATCCTGAAACCCGCACGGTTCTTGACATGGGTGGCCAGGACATGACGGCGATCCGTATAGACGAAGAAGGCAACGTTCTTGACTTTGCGATGAATGACAAGTGTGCCGCAGGCGGGGGCAGGTTCCTTGAATCACTCGGCGACCTACTCGGAATGACGATAGACCAGATACGGACCTTCCGGGATGATCCGGATGAAGAACTTCCGATCACGAATGTATGCTCGGTTTTTGCCGAACAGGAAATCATTGACTACCTCGAAAGGGGTAAGCCGGTCGGGGACATTCTCAGCGGAACTTTCTGCTCGATCGCAGCACGTGGTGCAAGCCTTCTGAGACGTGTCGGTCTTAACCCGGAAATAACGATATCCGGTGGGATCGGTCATATCGGAGGGGTAATCGGCGCACTTGAAGATATAGTCGGAATGAAGGTTAATTCAGGGATAGACTCGGTCTACATAGGTGCTGCGGGCGCGGCACTAGTCGGAATCGACAGGGTTGAGAAGCGTAACAATCACGGATAGCAACATGTATGCGTCAGGAATCGATATCGGATCACGTGCCACGAAGGTAGTAATTATCAACGAGGATGGCGTGGTGCTCGGACGGGGCCTTCGCCTGACCGGTGGCAAACCGGTACTTGCCGCGGAACAGGCATATGAAGAGGCCATGTTGTCGGTTCACCTTACGGTTGATGAGATTACCGCGTCGGCATCGACAGGTTACGGCAGGCGCCTTATCTCAAAAGACACCCTTCAGTACACATCGGTAAGCTGTCATGCCGCAGGGGCTTATCATGTGCTTCCGGGTACTCGCAACGTACTCGATGTCGGGGCGCTGAGGTCAACTGCGATCAGGCTGGATGAAACCGGGCAGGTACACAGGTTCCGGCTGAACGATCGCTGCGGGGCAGGGATAGGGAGGTTTCTCGAAAGGATCGCCGATACCCTTGAGCTTCCGCTTGAGGAAATAGGCCAGCTGGCGCTGTTCTCCCGGAACCCGCAGTCGATCCCGAGCGTATGTTCGGTACTGGCCGAAGCCGAGGTAATGAACCATATAACGCACGAGGATAACCCGTCGGATATTCTCAGGGGTGTATACGAAGCGCTTGCGGACAGGATTGCATCCATGATGAAACAGGTGATGGTACCGGAAGGTGAAATCACAATGACAGGTGGGGTCGCAAAGAATGCCGGGATGGCACGGGCCATAGAAGAAGCCCTGGGGAGACCGCTCAAGATTCATCATGATGCTGAATTTATTGGTGCTATAGGCGCTGCGCTTCTTGCAGCCGAAAGCGCGGGACGTAAAATTCTTTCGCATGCAGGTGCATGATCCCAATTCAATTATGCTAGAATAATCCCATGGAGAGACGCGCGGTCAGGATTGCTATATTCCTGGGAGTATTGCTTGTAGTCTTAACCCTGTTCGGCTGGCTGGGATTCATGTTTTTGGTCGGAGTTTCGCCGGGCAAGGCACTCACAGGCACCATCAATATTATTAGTTCGGTCGGGCTGGGAGATCCGCCATCCGGAGATTCGGAAGTTGGCGCGCTTATTGTTGCGGTTCTTCAGCTTGGATCGGTAACGATAGTAGCCCTGGCGGTTGCGTCGCTGTCACAGGTGATAATCCTCGGAGCATTCAAGCAGTACATGGGAAGGAAACGTATGGATGAGAGAATAAAGAACCTGAATAATCACCTTATCATTACCGGTTACAGCCTGACAGGTGCGTCGCTTGCACGGGACCTGATCGCCGAGAGCCAGCAGTTCGTTGTGATCGAAAAGGACCCGGATAAAATTACAATGCTGGAATCCAACGATCTTCTCTATATTGAGGGTGATGCGACCGATGAGACGATCCTGTCACAGGCCGGCGTGGAAAGGGCGAAGGGCCTTTTCTCGGTGCTTTCATCAGACAGTGATAACCTGATGGTTGTACTTTCGGCACGCGGTCTGAACCAGGATCTGAAAATTGTCAGCCGCTGCACCCGTGATGATTACGTGTCACGTTTCCATCGTGCGGGCGCGGACGCGGCAATCAGCCCGCAGGAGTGGGCAAGCAAGCGTATGTCGCAGGCCGTCTTAAGACCACATCTCCTCCAGCTTCTTTCATCGCTTCTCGATCCTGCGGTATCGCACGCGTACCTGGATGAAGTCACCGTCCCGGAGAACAGCAGTATCGTCGGAAAAACTCTCGCGGATTCCGGTATCCGGCAGGAGTCCGGAATAGTAATACTTGGCATTGTTAGAGGAGAAGGGGATTGTGAGTCATCACCGGGACCCGATACGGTACTCGAAGCGGATAACGTACTGATCGGTTTCGGACAGCGTCAGAATTTCGCAAACCTCAGGAAGTTTCTCGCACGTTAGTTAATCGACCCACCTTATCCAGAGCTGCGTGTAAACGGGAACCGGTTGTCCGGTATCCTGTCGTTCTGCCGGAGTGAAATTCACTTCGTTAAGGATTTTATTGACCGTGATCTGATCCACTACAGGCTGTCCGGAGCTCCTGATTATCTCCGGCGTGCCCCGCACGTTCCCGCGGGCATCAAGCCTGACCTTTACCGTTAGGGACAGGTTCATCTCACGGAATTCCTCGGGAAGGTCGAGACGGGAGAAAACATCCGGTGTCATGATAGGCGGGATGAGGTCTTCGGCGTTGTATGTCGCGGCTTCGTCCTCGTAAGTGGGTGATTTATAAAGCCCTTCCTCGTTAATGTGCGGCCTGGGTGTACCATCCTCGTTCAATCGTGGTGCGAAGGAAAGGGGGGGGCCGGAATCAAGGTAAAATTCGTCGGTCCAGTCATGACCGGTTTCCATTATGTACGTTTCATCTTCGGTCGCGTTTTCCACGGATGGTTCTCCATTGGATGTTGACCGATCGCCAACCGACTGATCGAGCTGCCCGAAAGCCGCTCCGGGATCAGTGATTCCCGTGGATGAACTGCCTGAGCCAGATCCATTATCTGTGTCCGCTGACCTGATTTCAGGGGCATCGATATTACTCAGAAGGATCCACAGTATCGCGAAAATCACAACGTTTGCGGCTACAGCCCATCCCCAGGCCCTTGTTGTATGTCTCTGATTTCCTGCCATTGTCTATTTTGACCCTCCCTGAACCTGTGTGGGTTCAGTCTCAGACAGCGCATTTCTCACGGTCAGCAGCGGCTTTTTTCATCAGGTTAAGTAGCCCCTTGAATTCCGCGGTTTTTGCACCGTATGTAAGTTCGTACGCGGCCATCTCCCAGTCGCATATAATAGCTCCCGCCTGCCGCATTTTCTCTATCGCCAGCCTGTGCGAATTCTCCCACCTGCACCTGACAGCGTCTTCAACAAGGTGAACTTCGAACCCGTGATGTATCAGGTCAAGCGTGGTCTGGTTCACGCATATGTGACTCTCCATGCCGACGACCATTACCTGCTGGCGCCCGGTCGACTTTAAGGTGTGGATGAAATCCTCATGACCACAGCATGAGAAAATATTTTTTAATAAAGGTTCGTACCCTACTGTCTTTTTCATCACTTCCACGAGGTCCTCGTCTGTCGGGCCGAGTCCCTTCGGATTGTGCTCGGTAATTATTGTCGGGAGACCGTGAATCGAAGCCAGTTCAAGCGCATAGCCGATGTTGCGGAGCATCTTTTCCTTCTCCCAGATGTACGGGATGAGAACACTCTGAACATCGATTACAACGAGCGCGGTTCGCTGGGAATCGAGAAGCCACGGGTGACGAGGCAGGCGGTCTTCGGGAGGTTTTACATTATCTGTCATACTTTACTCCATCAATCCGGGTGGTTGCAGGCAGATGCGAAGTATAACATTTTTTAAAAATGGGCAAAAAGAAAGTATCCCCCTTTCGGGGGACCCCTCTGTCCCGGTCTTCTCATAAGCCGGGGATTCTGTTTGTGCTATACGGGCACTTCTGCCCGTCCGCCCGTAGACGCCCAACTTCCTACGGCATTTGATCGTGTGACGGAGATGCGAGACGTTTTTCTTTTAGCCTTAATCGACTTGCTATTACTTCGGCTTCTTCATCGGGTGTGGGTTCCTGAATTTTCATTCCCCACTCGCAGAGAAATCTTTCTACTGCTGCTGAATCAAATAGTATCTTACCATTACTACTACAATCCGTCATTAAGAACCTCCTTTTTTAAGGTTAGGGCGCAATGCCGCGAACACCCCTCACATACTATATACTATGTCAAAGGCCAAAGCGGAAGGGGTTGGAGTGCTTAAAAATACTAAAAAATCATGACATTGTGACTAAATTCACAAACCGCTTCTGATGCGGCTTTCCCGTGCCCATTTTTAATCATATGCTGCACGTCTCCCTTAATTTAATCAAAAAAATATCTCCATTGGTTTGATTTGCCTATATCTGCATATCAGGATGATTCTCGGCCTTAAGCGATTCAACAAGCGATTCCATGTCCTCAAACTCCATGCATGCGGTCTTATAGCAGTCCGAAATCGTCTCGGATCTGACCTGAATCGTGCCCGCCGGAAGCTCAGCCCAGTCGATTTTCTTTGGTGAATGGATCACATGAAACCGCCCGTTGGCGATCAGTGTGGAGATATTCGCGAAATCATGACTTACGGGTGGCTTGTAATCCTGCAAGGTATACTCGCCGTCCTTCAGTATCTCCATTCGGAGCATTGCAAGTTCGGCGAGAGATATTCCGGAGGGAATCGGCTGATCGTAATCCTGTGCGGGAACAGCCTGGAAGTCATTATTCCGGGCCTCTATCCAGCCCTCATCGGTGTGAAATTTACTAAGGCCGTTACTGTATATCTCGATCAGATCGGTATATTGCCCGTTCTCCTCGTGAAGATAAGTAAGAAGAAGCAGCATTGAAGCGTAGTCCTCCATAAACTCGCCCGGCTGAATCTCTCCATCAAGCGAACTGTGCGCGAGGGTTTCACCCGTGAAGTGCCTTTCATGAAGTAAGTGAAGTATCCTTTCAGCACGGTCGAGTCCGGATTCAAGCCCCGCGTACCTGTATGCCATCAGGAACCCGATTGCGGTGTATGCGTTCCAGCTCGTTATGTG
>Ga0272441_10007517_pt1 | contig 17684 bp, 8 predicted proteins | sample SSMProp6N_FD_193582 | JGI IMG/M metagenome (GOLD analysis project Ga0272441, IMG submission 193582) | Marine sediment archaeal communities from Little Sippewissett salt marsh, Falmouth, MA, United States - SSM-Prop-6N | ecosystem: Environmental > Aquatic > Marine > Wetlands > Sediment ... | reverse complement strand
GAGGTCGTGCCGCTTGAGGGGTTCGTCGAGGACGAGTACGACGGGAAGGACCTCGCGCGCTTCGGCTTCGACGCGCCCACGCGCAGCTACGCGCTCTTCCTGAGCCGCGGCGAGGGCGAGGAGCCCGAGAAGCGGACGCTGCTCGTGGGCAAGGCCGTCTCGGGCCGGCCGCACCAGCGCTACGCCTGGCGCTCGGGCACGCCCTTCGTCGTCGCCGTCGCCGAGAAGAAGTTCGAGGAGATCAACCCGGGCCTCGAGAAGCTCCGCGAGAAGCACCTGCTGGGCTTCACCAGCGGACAGGTGACGAAGCTCACGGTCGAGTACGCCTCGGGCGAGAAACCGCTCGTCCTCAAGCGCGTCGAGGAGGAGCCCGAGGACGGCCACGGCGAGCCGGAGAAGACCTGGCAGCTGCACAGCCCGGTCCGGCTCGAGGCCGACAAGGGCCAGGTCGAGGACCTCCTGCGCGAACTCGCGCGCGCCGAGGTCGAGAGCTTCCACGCCGACGGCGTCGAGCCCGGGGAGCTGGAGAAGAAGGGCCTCGGCGAGAGGCCGGAGTTCAAGCTCACGATCGAGCGCGAGAAGGAGCCGAAGCTCGTGATGCGCTTCGGCCGCGAGATCAAGGAGGGGCACAAGTACCTCGTCTTCGCCCGGCGGCCCGCGTTCCCGAACGCGCTCACGGTCTCGCGGAAGATCGCGGACCTCCTCCGCTCGACGCCGCTCGACCTGCGCTCGCGCCAGGTCTGGAGCTTCGACGGCTCCGGCTACAACCGGCTCGTGCTCGAGCGCCGGCGCGGGAAGCACGACCCGGCGCCGGTCCGCTACGAGATCGAGAAGGACGAGGAAGGACAGTGGCACCTCGTCTCTCCCGTGAAGGAGCAGGCCACCCGCGGCGTCTGCGACGAGATCGTCGCGCGCTGCGCGGACCTCAAGGTCCGCCGCTTCGTGGGCGAGAACGCCGACGCCAAGACGCTCGCCGGCTACGGCCTCGAGCCGCCGGCCCTTCGGATCGAGCTGGCGCAGGTCGGGGTCGAGGGCACCGCGCGGCGTCTCGTGCGCCTCTCGGCGCAGGACGAGCGCAGCCGCATCGCCAAGGGCGTCGTCGAGGACGCGAAGGGCCCGACCGGCCTCGTCTGGGAGATCGAGGACTGGCACGCGCGCCCGCTCTTCGGCGACCCGATCCGGAAGAAGATGCTGGACTTCGCCAAGGAGGACATGCGGCGCGTGGAGGTCTCGCTCCGGCGCGGGCGCACGACCTACACGCTCGAGCGCCGCGGCGAGGCGTGGAAGGTCACGAAGCCGAAGGAGCAGTTCCTCGACCCGGACGCGCTCGACGCGTTCCTGGGCGCCCTCGACTACGTCGTGGCCGAACGCGTGGAGAAGGCCAAGGCCGAGCCGGCGGACCTGCGGCGCTTCGGCCTGGGGGAGCGCGCCGCGAGCCGCTTCAAGGTGACGCTCGCCGACGAGACGGTGCGCGAGCTCGAGGTGAGCGCCAGCGAGGCCGACAACCAGGGCAACCGCTTCGCCCGCACGCCCGACCGCGAGAGCGTCTTCGTGATCTCGCGCGACAAGGCCGAGAAGCTCGCTCGGACGCTCAAGGACCTCGGCGCCAGCGACACGCCCATCGTCAAGGAGGAGGAGATCCCCGCCTGGGCCCCGCCGCGCGTCGAGATCCGCACCGGGCGCGGGGCGTTCACGATCGAGCTCTTTCAGGACGACGCGCCGAACACGGTCGCGAACTTCATCACGCTCGTGGAGAAGAAATTCTACGACGGGCTCGCCTTCCACCGCGTGGAAGACTGGGTCGTCCAGGGCGGAGACGCCGGCCCGGACAAGCCCGGCTACACCCTCCCCTTCGAGCACCGCCGGAACATGAAGGAGCACGACTACGGCGCGGTGGGCCTCGCGCTCCTGCCCGGCGACCCCAACTCGGGGAACAGCCAGTTCTACGTCGTCAAGAAGCGCGAGGGCGCGCACCACCTCGACACCAAGTACGTGGTCTTCGGCCGCGTGATGGGGGCGGGCATGGAGGTCGTCGAGCGCATTCAGAAGGGCGACAAGATCCTCTTCGCGCGCGTCGTCCACAAACCGACCGGCCGGACCTACGAGGTCAAGAACAAGCTCGAACCGAGAAAGCCCTAGACGGGGGAGGAGGAACGGAGAGATCATGAAGGTGAAGGTGAAGCCGCTGGGGGATCGGATCCTCGTCCGGAGGATCGAGGCCGAGGAGAAGACCGCGGGCGGGATCGTCCTGCCCGACACGGCCAAGGAGAAGCCCAAGGAGGGCCGCGTCGAGGCCGTGGGGAGCGGAAAGGTGCTCGAGAGCGGCGTGCGGCAGGCGCCCGTCCTGAAGAAGGGCGACCGCGTGCTCTTCGCGAGCTACGCCGGCAACGAGATCAAGCTCGACGGCGAGGAGTACCTCATCATGCGCGAGGAGGACGTGCTCGCGGTGGTGGGCAAGTAGGGCCGGACCAGGACAAGGAGAGGAACGAGGCATGTCAGCCAAGATGATCGCCTTCGACCAGGAGGCGCGCGAGGCCGTCCGCCGCGGCGTGAACGTTCTCGCCAGGACCGTGAAGTGCACGCTCGGGCCGCGCGGCCGGAACGTCGTGATCGAGAAGAAGTTCGGCGCGCCCACGGTCACCAAGGACGGCGTGACCGTTGCCAAGGAGATCGAGCTCGAGGGCAAGTTCGAGAACATGGGCGCACAGATGGTCAAGCAGGTCGCCTCGAAGACGAGCGACGTGGCCGGGGACGGCACCACGAGTGCCACCGTGCTCGCCGAGTCGATCTTCGAGGAGGGCCTGCGCAACGTCATCGCCGGCGCGAGCGCCCTGAACATCAAGCGCGGCATCGACAAGGCCGTCGGCCGCGCCGTCGGGCGGCTCAAGAAGATGTCGGTCAAGGTCAAGGACAGCTCCGACATCGAGCGCGTCGGCACCATCGCCGCGAACAACGACCCCGAGATCGGCAAGAAGATCGCAGGCGCCATGGACAAGGTCGGCAAGGACGGCGTTATCACGGTCGAGGAGGGCAAGAGCCTCGAGACCGCCGTCGAGTGGGTCGAGGGCATGCAGTTCGACCGCGGGTACCTCTCGCCCTACTTCGTGACCGACCCCGGCTCGATGGAGGCCGTGCTCGAGGATCCGTACATCCTGATCCACGAGAAGAAGATCGGCTCGATCAAGGACCTCGTCCCGCTGCTTGAAAAAATCGCGCAGTCGGGCAAGCCGCTTCTCGTGGTCGCCGAGGACATCGAGGGCGAGGCGCTCGCGACGCTCGTCGTGAACAAGCTGCGCGGCACCTTCCACTGCTGCGCGGTGAAGGCCCCCGGCTACGGCGACCGCCGCAAGGCCATGCTCGAGGACATCGCGGTCCTCACCGGCGGCCGGGCCATCTTCGAGGCGCTCGGCATCAACCTCGAGAGCGTGCAGGTCTCGGACCTCGGCCGCGCCAAGAAGGTCGTCGTCGACAAGGACAATACAACCATCATCTCGGGCGCGGGCTCGGCGAGCGACATCAAGGGCCGCATCGAGCAGATCAAGAAAGAGATCGACTCGACCACCAGCGACTACGACCGCGAAAAATTGCAGGAGCGGCTCGCGAAGCTCGCCGGCGGCGTCGCCAAGATCAACGTGGGTGCCGCGACCGAGGTCGAGATGAAGGAGAAGAAGGCCCGCGTCGAGGACGCGCTTCACGCCACCCGCGCCGCGGTCGAAGAGGGCATCGTGCCCGGCGGCGGCGTCGCGCTGCTGCGCGTGGCGCAGGGACTCGAGAAAGAGAAGCTCTCCGCCGACGAGGCGGTCGGCTTCGAGATCGTCCGCCGCGCGCTCGTCGCGCCGCTCTCTCAAATCGCCGAGAACGCGGGCACCGACGGCGCGGTCGCGGTCCGGGAGGTCCAGGAGGGCACCGGCGCCTTCGGCTACGACGCGGCCAAGGACAAGTACACCGACCTGGTCAAGGCCGGCATCATCGACCCGACCAAGGTCGTGCGCGCGGCGCTCCAGAACGCCGCGAGCGTGGCCACGCTGCTCCTCACGACCGAGGCCTTGATCAGCGAGAAGCCCGAGAAGAAGAAGGGCGGCGGTGGCGGCGGCGGCGAGGACTACGACGAGGGCTACTAGGCAACCGCTTCACTCTAGCGAGTAGAAATCGCGCGGGGCCTGCCTCACGGCAGGCCCTGCGTTTTTGGAATCGGATGGTGCGGCGGATCCTAGAACGTCTCGTCCTTCGGCTTCTCCGGCGGAAGGATCATCCCGCTGCCCGCCGGGTCGCAGAGCAGGACGCAGTCGCGGTAGCCTCCCTGATGATTCCTGCTCATCGTGATGAGCTTGCCCGATGGCGCAACCGAGACATTGAGAGGTGCTTTCCCCAGGACGGGGCGCCCCGCCACCCGCTTGAAGTTCCCGCTCGGCACGTCCAGGACGAAGAGGCCGAACCAGTGGCCCCAGGACATGAACCGCGTCCCCTCCGGGTTCACGGGCTTCCGGAGCCGCCCGGAGGCCGAGAAGACGACCGTGTCACCGTCCGGGCTGACGGCGCACAGCCGATGGCTGAGCACGGGGCTCTGGCCCTTGCACTCGCCGTTGATCCCGTGCGCCTCCGCGCCGGCCTGTACCACACGCGCGTCACACTCGATGTTCTGCACCGGCTTGATCTCGCGCGTCTTGCCCGTGGCCGCGTCCACCAGGTGCATGACGGTCCCGCCCGGGTTGTTCCCGGGCGCGCGCTTCGTGGTGTCCACGCGAAGCAGGTAATCGCTCTGCCCGAGAGGCGTGTAGACGATCTCGCCGTGGAGGCCGTGCCGCGTGGGCCCGAGCCTGGCGAAGGCCTTTGCGCCGCCCTTGTTCTTACAGACGACCATCTCACCCGAGGTAATGACGATTCCTCCCACCGCCCCCAATGGTCTGGCAGCGGCTTCTGCGATCTCAACGACGAGCCGCCCGTCCGCCAGCACGCTCACCGGCCGGGGCGCCCAGAGCAAGCTCGCGTGGGTCTTCGGCGGCGCGCCTTTGAAGTAATCGTTCGAGCTGAAGAGTGTCTCTTCCTTTCCTCCAGGCAACGCAATACGACAAAGCTCCTTGTTCCGATTAAAGAAAATTGCCCGGCCATCGGGGGTCCAGAGAGGGCTCTTGCCCTCGAATAGCGCAACCTGCTTGCCTTTCGCGTCGACGATCGCGTAATCCGGACCTTCCGCAGGAAGTCCGCCCCCCGGGACTCTACCGCGCCGACCTCCGTCGCGTTCGAAAGAGAGTTTCTTGAGCCAGCAGACGATATGCCCCCCGTCCGGCGAGGGCAGCAGGCCGCCTTTGCTGGCGATGCCCCTTGCTTGAATATCGGCCGGGAGTCTGGCGAGGAGTTCCTTGGCCAGCCCCGAGTCAGCGAGGCGAACGACCCATACGTTCTTCCCCTCGGCTGCGACGAGACGCTTGCCGTCCGGCATCCAGGCGAGGCCCATGACGGGTCCGCCCTTGCAGACGGAGACCTTCCGGAGCTTGCCCGTGGCCATGTCCACCACGCCCACGCCGCCCTCGGTGACCTTCGTGTACCCGCGGCCCGGCTCGGTCTTCAGCTTCAGGCAGCAGGCCACGCGCGTCCCGTCGGGCGACCAGACGGGGCGGTCGGCCTTCTCCGCGAGGCTGACGAGGAGCTTCCCCTTCCATTCCGGCTTGAGCGCCGGGGGCGCCGGCTTCTCCGCCGGCTCGGCCGGAGCCACCGGCTCGGCCGGCTCGGCCGCGCCCAGGAGGCCGCCGGCCACGGGGACCGCCACCGCAATCGCGGCCGTCATGCTCAGCATAACGGCCGCCGCCTTGACCTTGCTCCAGAACATCATTCTGATCGCTCCTTCCGCTAAGATTGTCACCCCACCCCCGGCCGCGCCGGCTGCGGCGCCCGTCGCCGCGAGCTTCGGCACCGCCAGGATGGACGGAAGGAGCGTCGCAGGAGCGGCTGCCTGCGCCTCGCCCGCAAGCAATGCAGCAAGCGGCGCGAGGCCCAGCGCGGCACCGCGCCGCGCGAGCTTCTTGCGCAGCCGCGCGAGGCCGTCGGAGGTGCGGCGGCTGAGCGTGCCCACGGGCACGCCCGCGATCGCCGCCGCCTCCCTTTCGGACCGGCCCTCGAGGTGGCGCAGGACCACGGCCTCGCGCTGGCCGGGCGAGAGGCTCGCAAGCGCGCGGTCGAGATTCGCAAGCGAAGCCTTGCGCTCCGCCCCCCCGACCTCGCCCGTTGCCTCTGCCGCCCTCGCCATGGCCGCCTCCTCCTCGCGCTTCGCGCGACTCGCGCGCTCCCGGAGGGCCCGCAGGCAGACGTGCCGCGCCACGCCGTGGAGCCACGCCGCGAGGCTCGCGTTTCGCCGCAACGACCCGGCCTTGCGCGCCAGCACGAGGAAGACGGCCTGCGCCGCGTCCTCGGCCGCGTGCGCGTCGCCGAGCAGCCGCGCGCACGCGCGCCAGACTCCGGCGCCGTGTCGCGAGGCGATCTCGGCGAAGGCCTCCTCGTCGCGCGAGGCGGCGTAGGCGGCGATCAGTTCCGCGTCGGTCCGCATGGCGTCCACGAGCCTACCCCAGGCTCCCTCCGTCCACAAGGGACTCCCGACCGGAGAGCGATTCCCTCGGGGCTTTTTTTGGGAAACCTCGCTCCTCCCCAACTGGTCAGATTGACACGGCGCGGCCCGGCCCCGCCGTGTCATTTCTCCGGAAAGGGCGGACGGATGCATTCGGAGCCCCCATAACCCGCGAGCCGGCAATGAGATAGAACTTCCGGATTTTTCCGCCTCCGGGCACGCGCTTTGCTTTCTATTCCGAGGGGCGCGTGCATGCGCGCGCGCCGGGGAGGCAGAAATGGGCAAGATCATCGGCATCGACCTGGGCACCACGAACTCCTGCGTCGCGGTCATGGAGGGCGAGACGCCCAAGGTCATCACGAACCCGGACGGCAACCGCACGACCTCCTCGGTCGTGGCGTTCACCGACGAGGGACGGCTCGTGGGCGCGCCGGCCAAGCGCCAGCAGGTCACCAACCCCGAGAACACGGTCTACTCGATCAAGCGTTTCATGGGCCGGCGCCACAACGAGGTCGAGAGCGAGGAGAAGACCGTCCCCTACAAGGTCGTAGGCGGCGGGGACGAGCTGGTGCGCGTGACCGCCGGCGGGGTGGAGTACACGCCGCAGGAGATCAGCGCGATGGTCCTCCAGTACATGAAGAAGGCCGCGGAGGACTACTTGGGCGAGCCCGTGACCGAGGCGGTCATCACCGTGCCCGCGTACTTCAACGACAGCCAGCGCCAGGCGACGAAGGACGCCGGCCGCATCGCGGGGCTCGACGTGAAGCGCATCATCAACGAGCCCACGGCCGCGAGCCTCGCCTACGGCCTCGACAGGAAGAAGGACGAGCGCATCGCGGTCTACGACCTCGGGGGCGGGACCTTCGACATCTCGATCCTCGACGTGGGCGACGGCGTCTTCGAGGTGCTCGCCACGAACGGCGACACGCACCTCGGCGGCGACGACTTCGACAAGGTCCTCATGGACCACATCGCAGACGAGTTCAAGAAGGAGCAGGGCATCGACCTGCGCAATGACCTCATGGCCCTCCAGCGGCTCAAGGAGGCGGCCGAGAAGGCCAAATGCGAGCTCTCCAGCACGATGGGCACGTCCATCAACCTGCCCTTCATCACGGCCGACGCCTCGGGGCCGAAGCACCTGACGCTCAACCTCACGCGCGCGAAGGTCGAGGCGCTTACCGACGCGCTCGTCGAGCGCACGCGCGGGCCCTGCGAGCAGGCGCTCAAGGATGCGGGGCTCTCGTCGTCTGACATCGACGAGGTCGTGCTCGTCGGCGGCATGACGCGCATGCCCGCCGTGCAGGCCATGGTCAAGGAGATCTTCGGCCGCGACGCGCACAAGGGCGTCAACCCGGACGAGGTCGTGGCCGTGGGCGCGGCGATCCAGGGCGGCGTCTTCATGGGCACGGTCAAGGACATCCAGCTCCTCGACGTGACCCCGCTCACGCTCGGCATCGAGACGCTCGGCGGCGTCTTTACGCCGCTCATCGAAAAGAACACCACGATCCCGGCCGAGAAGGGCGAGACCTTCAGCACCGCCTCGGACAGCCAGCCGGCCGTGGACATCTACGTCTTCCAGGGCGAGCGGCCCATGGCGCGGCAGAACCGCCTCTTGGGGCACTTTCAGCTCGACGGGATCCCGCCCGCGCCGCGCGGCGTGCCGCAAATCGAGGTCACCTTCGACATCGACGCGAACGGCATCCTCAACGTCTCGGCCAAGGACAAGGGCACCGGCAAGAAGCAGTCGATCCAGATCAAGCAGTCCTCCGGCCTCGGCGAGGACGAGATCAAGAAGATGGTGGCCGACGCCGAGGAGCACGCCGGCGAGGACAAGCAGGTGCGCGAACTCGCCGACGCGCGCAACCAGGCCGACGGCCTCGCCTTCACGACCGAGAAGGCGCTCAAGGAGCACGGCGGGAAGATCTCGGACGGCGACAAGAAGGCCATCGAGACCGCGCTCGAGGAATTGAAGCGCGTCAAGGACGGCGACGACCTCGCCGCGATCCGGCGCGCGACCGAGTCGCTCACCGAATCCGCGCAGAAGATCGGCGAGGCCATGTACAAGGAGGCCGCCGCGGCCCAGGCCGCGCAGGCCGGCGCCGGCGCCCCGCCTCCTCCGGGCGCGCCGCCTCCGCCGCCGCCTCCGGGCGCGCAGAAGCCGGGCGACGACGACGTCGTGGACGCCGACTTCCGCGTCGTGGACGACGAGAAGAAGGAGTAGCTTTAAACACGGAGACACGGAGAGCACGGAGAAGATTGAGATAAACAGATGACAGGCTCTTTACGTCCAGAAGTCATACAGCGGTTGGTTCTCGCCAAGATGCTTTTTAAGCAAGGCGAATCTCTATGCTCCATTCCGAATGACCAATTGCGTTTCTCTATGGGGCTCTTATCTTTTCACGATGCCGCGGAGAACGCTCTCGGTGCTGTTGCCGACGAGTTGCACGCTAAAGTGCAAAATAACGCGTATCTGATCCAATACTACGATTGGATTCAACAGGCTGATTCTCTGAAAAGATCATTGCCATACCGGACCCAAATGGGAAAGCTGAATACGATTCGAAACGGGATCAAACATCAGGGCATCTTGCCAAACCCAAGCACGGACGCGCATTATCCGGTGATCATCCGGGAGTTTGTCGTGCATGTCTGTCGCGAGTATTTTGATCTCGATTTCGAGTTGCTCAGCCTCAAGGATTCTATCAGGAACCCGGATGTAAGGGTTCTAGTGGGGCAAGTCGAACAACACATAGAAGCCGAGCAGTACCGCGAGGGCCTTGAAGTAATGTCTCGGATCATGTTCGACATTTTTGAGAGTAGCATCCTGGGGTCACAACAAATGGAAAAACGCATGGCCCTCCGCCGACTTCACGTTGAGCAAGGGCCCCAACCGGATGTGGTTTTTCCGGAATTCAATCATCTCACGCACACAATCGTGCTCCTCGAAAAAGGCATAGAACCATTCCTCTACCACCGTTTTAAGAATCTGACTCCAAAGATTGGCAAAAGCGAAAAGACGGGGGATGTCGTCCTTGAATGGGACAAGTTCTACGGACATCCCGGAAATTGGACAGAAGAGAATGCGCGCTTTTGCTACGACTTCATCCTGAACGCGGTTCTCAAGTTCCAAGGAGAGGAATACCGAGGATACGAATTGATCTCCTATTTCGACTTGTATGTGGACTACATAGAGGCAGTGGCAGAAGAAGCTGTTTTCTGGGATAGAGTAGGAGCTAGGACAGATATGTTTGGCCTCCAGAAACCACTAGCCCCGCCCAAGCAGGTTCTCAAGCTGAGGCGAGGGCAACGAATAGTCGGGTTTGCTGACACCTTGGATGCAAATCGCCAGTATTACTTCGTGCGGAGCAAGGATATCCCCTCGGATGATCTTTTTGGCGGCTTTGGCTGCGTCAAGAAGGATGAAGTAAGGGTAACCCCTTTTGTGCCAAGAGAAGCCGTTGAACCAAGCCCGGAAAAGCCGGGGGCAGCAGCCACGACCTAACGGCGGCAGGGCAAGCCTCCCACCTGCGTCTCGGCAGAAGCCTCGCGCCTTCTTTTGTCCCCTTGAACCCGCGCCGCCGGCGCGCTAGGCTCTTCCCCAAGAACGTCAAGAGGGGAGGGCGCGCCATGGCACTCGCAGACCTGCGGCCGCAGGCGGCTCGCAAGACGCCGGAGGAGATGCTGAAGCATCTGGCGTCGTTCGAGCTCGACCTCAGGTTCACCGCCGGGATCTGGTACTTCTCGCCCGGCGCGAGCCGGTTCCACGAGCGCTACGGGCCGGAGCTCGACATCGAGGCGCGGCTCGAGATCGCTTCTCGCCTCGCCGGCGACGGTCTCGTCGGACTGGAGGCCCACTACCCGAATGAGATCAACGAGGACAACCTCGACCTCTGGAAACAATTCGCCGAGGACACGGGCATCCGCCTCGTCACCGCGATCCCGCTCCTCTTCTGGGACCGCGAGTTTGAGTTCGGCTCGCTCTCGAACCCGCTCCCCGCGCCGCGGGCGGCCGCGATCGAGCGCACCAAGCGCGCGCTCGCGCTGAACAAGGAACTCGACACCGACTTCGCCGTCGTCTGGCCCGGCATCGACGGGTACGAGAACCCCTTCGGCCTCGACCTCGCCGCCGCGCGCGACCGCTTCGCCGAAGGCCTCGCCGAGGCCATGGACGCCGTGCCCGGCGTGCGCGTCGCCTTCGAGCCGAAGCCCTACGAGCCGCGCGGCCGCATCCTCTTCGGCACGACCGCCGAGGGCATGCTCCTCGCCCACCGGGTCGAGCCCATGCTGAAGGCCGAGGAGAACCGCCGCCTCATCAAAGAGGGCCACGCGCTCCTTGGTCTCAATCCCGAGATCGGGCACGTGCTCATGGGCTTCGAGGATCTCGCCTGCGCGTACTCCTGGCCGCTGGGCGAGGGGCGCCTCGCGCACACGCACCTCAACAGCCAGCCGCTGGGCAACTACGACCAGGACCAGAACGTGGGCGCGATCTCGCCCGAGGCGACCGAGGCGCTCCTCTACGCGCTCAAGATGCACGGCTACCGCGGCCACTTCGGCATCGACATCAACCCCGAGCGCATGCCCGTCGAGACGGCGCTTCGCATCTCGATGGACGCGCTCCGCGCGGCGAACGACCGCGTGAACGCGCTCGACCACGAGTCGATCCTGTTCGCCTCGAACCACCCGGACGAGGCGCGCGGGTGGATCGAGGCCCACCTCGTGCGCGCGCGCGCGCCGCACCCGGAGCGGCTCGCCCCGCTCCCGCCGCCGCGCGACCCGCTGTCGCCGGGGAAGGGCTGAGCGTGACTGCGCACCTCCTCGGCCTCGACGTGGGAACGAGCGGCGCGAAGGCTCTCCTCGTCGCCGAGGACGGCGCAGTTGTCGCGTCCGCCACGATCGAATATCCGCTCGACACGCCCCGGCCCCTCTGGGCCGAGCAGAATCCGGCCGACTGGTGGGCGGCGAGCGCGGGCGCCATCCGCCGCGTGATCGAGGGGAGCGGCGTCGCGGCGGGTGACGTCGCTGCCGTCGGCCTCACCGGCCAGATGCACGGGCTCGTGCTCCTCGACGCGGCGGGCGATGTTCTGCGGCCGTGCATCCTCTGGAACGACCAGCGCACGGGCACCGAGTGCGACGAGATCACGCGCGCGGTCGGCGCCTCGCGCGTCCTCGAGCTCACCGGGAACCCGGTGCTCGCCGGATTCACCGCGCCGAAGATCGCGTGGGTGCGGAAGCACGAGCCGGACGCGCTCGCGCGCACGGCCAGGGCGCTCCTCCCCAAGGACTACGTGCGCTGGCAATTGACCGGGGAGTTCCTCAGCGACGTCTCGGACGCGTCCGGGACCTCGCTCTTTGACGTGGGGCAGCGCGCGTGGTCGGCGGAGATGCTCAAGGCGGTCGGCGTGCCGCGCGCGTGGCTGCCCGAGGTGACCGAGTCGCCGGTGGCGAGCGCGCGCGTGAGCGCGGCGGCCGCGCGCGAGACCGGCCTCGCCGAGGGCACGCCCGTGGCCGCGGGCGCGGGCGACCAGGCGGCGCAGGCCGTGGGCACGGGCATCGTCGAGGAGGGCGTTGCCTCGGTCACGATCGGGACCTCGGGCGTGGTCTTCGCTCACTCGGACGCGTACCGCGCCGAGCCGGAGGGGCGGCTCCACGCCTTCTGCCACGCGGTGCCGGGCGCGTGGCACCTCATGGGCGCGACGCTCTCGGCCGGCGGGAGCCTGCGCTGGTACCGCGACGCGCTCTGCGAGTCGGAAAAAGCGCGCGCCGCCTCGGAGGGGTCTGAGGCATATGATCTCATGCTCGAGGACGCGGCCTCCGCGCCGGCCGGATGCGAGGGGCTCTTCTTTCTGCCGTACCTCACGGGCGAGCGCACACCGCACGCGGACCCGGACGCGCGCGGCGCGTTCGTGGGACTCACGCTGCGGCACGGAAAGGCGCACCTCACGCGCGCGGTGATCGAGGGCGTGAGCTACGCCCTGCGCGACTCGCTCGAGCTCATGCGCGCGCTCGGGCTCGAGCCGCGCGAGGTCCGCGCCTCCGGTGGCGGCGCGAAAAGCGCCTTCTGGCGGCAGATACTCGCCGATGTTTTCGGGCAGGCTATCTCGACCGTGAGCTCGACCGAGGGCGCGGCCTTCGGCGCGGCGCTTCTCGCGGGCGTGTCCGCGGGCGTCTATTCAAGCGTCAAGGACGCCTGCGCCCGCACGATCCGCGTCACCGAATCCACGGCGCCCGACGCGGAGGCATCGAGCGCGTACGCCGACTACTACCCGCGCTTCCGCGCCCTCTACCCCGCGCTCGCGAAGGAGTTCAAGGCGATCACCAAGGTTGTCGAGAAGCGCCTCTAGGCCGCGGCGCGCGCCTGTCAAGCCCCGCCATTTAACGCTTGTCTGTCACAGGCGTTACGACGCTCACGCGACGCCGCCGGAAATTCCTGTTGCAGCCCGCGCCCGCGTGCGTTGTACTGTGTGAAGGGGAGGGCATGAGCAAGCGGGACGACCTCGAACTCGTCGCACGCTTTCTCGCCGAGGGCGACCGCGAGGCCCTGGGCGAGCTCCTCGAGCGGTACCGGAGCGCGTCGTACGGGCTCGCGCTCCACGTGACGCGCTCCGCCGCGGACGCGGAGGACGCCTGTCAGGAGGCCGCGCTTCGCGCGGTGCGCAAGCTCGAGCGCTTTGATCCGGCCGGGAGCTTCCGCGCCTGGTACCTGAAGATGACCTACAATATCGCCACCGACCTCCTCCGGCGCCGGGGCGCGCGGCAGGCGCGCGAGGAGAAGGTGGTCCCCACGCGCGCGTCAGAGGCGCCGTCAAGTCAAATGGAACGGGCCGAACTCGACTCGGCCGTGGCGAGCGCGCTCCGCGCGGTCGAGCCGCGCTACCGCCTGCCCGTGGTCCTGCGCTACGAGCAGGGGCTCACCTACCGCGAGGCCGCGGCCGTGCTCGACCTGCCCGAGGGCACGACCCGCACCTACGCGAGCCGCGGGATCGAGAAGCTGCGCGAGCGACTCGCAGGGGCCGGGTTCGCGCTCGCGCCCGCGGTCATCGCCGGAACCCTGAAGTCATCGGCGAGCGTCACCGTGCCGGCCTCGGTCGGCGCGGCGCTCTCAAAGATCGCGGCGACCGCCTCGGTCGCCCCGAAGGCCGCGCTCGGCGGCGCGGGCGCGGCCACCCTGAAGGGAGGAATCATGCTGAAGGCAGCGGCGAGCATCATCGCAGCGAGCGCAATCGCCGGTGCGGTCGCGGTCTCGACGGGGGCGCTCAGCGGAGGTGGTGGCACCTCGCCGGCGCTCCCGGGGGTCGGCACGAACCCGGTTGCGAAGCAGACGGAGCGCGAGGAGGTCTTCGAATTCACACAGAAGCCCTCCGTCAAGAAGGCCGGCGGCAAGGTCGTCATCACCTTCGCTTCGAAGGGAAAGTGCGACGCAACGGTCGCCATCGTGGACGGCAAAGGAAAGATCGTTCGCCACCTCGCCAGCGGGGTATTGGGGGCGAACGCGCCGTGGCCGTTCAAGCAGAACTCGCTCTCGCAGTCGATCGAGTGGGACGGAAAGGACAACCAGGGAAAGCCCGCGCCGGCCGGATGCAAGGTGCGCGTCTCGCTGGGCCTCAAGGCCACGCTTGATAAGCTCATCGGCGACGAGCCGCGGATGAACGCCGGCAGTCCCATCATGGCCTGCGACGCCCAGGGCAACGTGTACTGCGTCAGCGACAACCGGTCCTCCATCATCTGCGTCCTGGACCGCGAGGGGAACTACGTCCGGACCGTCTGGCCGCCGCCGGCCACGGTGCCACCCGAGAAGCTGTCCACGATCGAGCTTCTCAAGAGGCTCGACGGGAAAAGCGTTCCCAACACCACCAACGGGTGCGGCGGCAGCTACTTCAAGAGCCGGGGCACGGGCCGGAGCGTCGCCATATTCAGTCCCCTCTGGCGTCATACGCCGGCGGTCACGCCGGACGGCAAGGAGCTGCTCTTCCTGATGGGCGGCGTCCACAATGCGCGCTTCCTGATCCGGCTGGGCACCGACGGCAGCCTGCCCGCCGGCAGCATCGTGGCCATCGACACCGCCCGGTACGTGAAGAGGCGGGAGATGCACCTCGCCGTGAGCCCCGACGGGGCCTGGGTCTACTTCAGCGGCGGCTTCGAGGAGAAGAAGAAGAACTTCGCGGTCTACCGCCGCAAGCTGTCCGAACTCAAGTGCCCCCCCGGCGAGTCTCCCCTCAAGAACCCGGTACTCCCGGAGCCCTTCGTGGGCGAGCCGGCGGAGCCCGGGGACGACGAGAAGCACTTCGCCTCCCCCCGGGGCGTGGCCTGCGACGGAGAGGGCAACCTCTACGTCGCCGATTTCAGCAACGACCGGGTCCAGGCCTTCAAGCCGGACGGGGGCTTTTTGAAGAGCTTCCCGGTCGTGCGCCCCGACCTGGTCGCCGTGCATCCCAAGACAGGCGAGGTGTACGTTCTTTCCTATCAGCCCTGCACTTGGGGCGGGAAGATCAATAAAGAAGGGCCCTGTTTCCTTGCGACGATGGTCAAGTTCGGCGGGCTCAAGAACCCGGCCGTGCGCGCGTCGCTGTCCCTGGGCAAGGTGGTACCCCACGCGCCCTACGCATTCCAGATGTGCCTGGACGCGACAGCGAGCCCCCCGGGCCTCTGGGTGACGGCGGGCGGCAAGGCCGTGGACAAGAAGGCCGTCGGCCTCTGGCGCATCGCCGACCGCGGCGGCAAGCTCGAGAAGGTCAAGAACCTGACCGAAGAGATCAACGCCCCCTGGAAGGACTGGGTCCGGAGTCTGCCGACGCGCAAGGGCTACCTCATCGTCGACCGGGCGCGCGAGGAGCTCTACGTCAAGGACCCGGGCGGGTGCTTCCCCACACACTCCATGCGCATCGACGGCCGGACCGGCAAGCTCATCGAGCACATGAAGACCAACTCCGAGGAGCTGCACGTCGGGCCCGACGGCCTGGTCTACGTGCGGGCCGACGCCTTCGGCCGGCATATCATCCGCTTCAACCCGGCGGACGGCAAGTGCGTGCCGTTTAAAAAGGGCGTCGAATTCACCTGGCGCGGGCAGAAGACCACCGCAATCCGGACCCCGCACAGCGACGCTGGCTGCGGCACTCGCACCTTCCAGGACGGCTTCTCCGTGGCTGCTAACGGCGACCTTTATGTGATTCTGACCGAGGCCGATCCCGCCAGGATCCGCCCGATACTCGCCAAGCTCGGACAGAAGGGCATGCCGGGCAAGGGCTGGGCCGGGCTCTTTCTCCAGATCTACGCCCCCGACGGCTCGCTCAAGCACGCCAGCGCGCTGCCGGGTCTGATTCACTCCAACGGATTGCGAGTGGCGCGAAACGGGAACGTGTACATATCCCTGGCCGCGCGCAAGGTGGACGTGAAGGAGCCGGACGGGATCGCGCCGGGGCAGCGCCCCGACTTCCGCTGGGGGATGCTCGTCCAGTTCGACAGCGCCTTCGACAAGTTCCCGATCGGACGCATTCACGGGACCTACGAGACGCCGAACCCGGACGGCGGCTCCGCGTACACCCTGTCCGACAGCCGCTACCGGCCGACGCCCGAGCCGATCCGCTGGGACTACGCCGGCGTGTCGCCCTCGCTCTCCCAGGGCGGAAACTGCGTCTGCTACAACTCGCGCTTCGACCTGGACGACTTCGACCGCGCCTGGGTGCCGATGGCGCAGAACTTCTCGGTCAACGCGCTCGACGCCAACGGCAACGTCATAATCCGCGTCGGCACGTACGGCAATCCCGACAGCCGCGGAAAGGACTCGCCGATCGTGGACCCCGAGACCGGGCAGCTCCGGCCGCGGCGCGCCGATGACTCGGCAACTCTCGCGCCCCCGAAGGAGCTGACCGACGAGATCGGCTTCCGCGCGCCGCGCTTCGTGGCGGCCAGCGATGAAGCCCTCTATGTGAACGACACCGGCAACCAGCGCATCGTCCGCGCGAAACTCGGCTACCGCGCCGAGGAGGAGTTGCCGCTGCCGTAGCTACATCCGCGCCCCCGGAGCAAGCCGAAAGTCCCGGCCTTCTCCACCCTCCGAGAACCTCCGCTTGCGCGGGCCGGGGCATTCAGTAGAGTGGCCTCCGAGGCCTGCCCATGCGACGGTCGAACCTTCTCGCCGGGGGGAATCTGATGCGAACCTGTCAAAGCGAAGCTCCGAAGCCGGCCCTGCGTGGTCGCCGCGCGAGTTTGGTCCTTGCGGCTGTGTGCCTCTCTGCCATCGGATGCGGGAAATCCGGCGGGCAGCATCGGGCCGCGGTCACGGTGCCCGCGGCTGCGGGCGCGCTTGTCGCGCATCGGGCGCCCGCGTCGTCGGTCCGTGCGCCGCGCGCATACCTCGAGGTGCAGAAAGCACTCGCGCTCGCCGGCCGGTCCGGGGGGAAGTACGCCGTGAGCGCGCGCCGGATGGAGGGGCTCGTGGGTCCCTTCGTCGTGGGCGAGACGGTCACGGTGCAGGATCTCCTCGGCCGCGTCGCGCGCGCCACGGGCACGGAGCTCTCCTGGCGCGGCGAGATCGCCGTGTTCCAGCCGCCGAGGCCGGCAGGCGGGCTTCCCCGGATCGGAAGCCCCGGCCTCGGCAAGAAGTCCCTCCCGGCCGCGGCGGCGCGGCGGCGTGCGGCCTACGCGCTCGGCGAGAGCTGCCGGCTCGAGGCGATCGCGCCCCTGTGCGCGGCGCTCGACGACCCGGACGCGTCGGTGAGGCGTCTCGCCGTGCTGGGGCTCGCCTCCTTCGAGGGCAACTTCGATCACGAGGAGTGGCCCGGGCGCGGCTCGATTTTCGAACTGCCGGGCGTGACGCTCGAGACGGACGCACTCCTCTGGCTCGTGGAGGACGAGGCTGCGCAGGGCGGCGAGGAGTGGAAGGCCGCGGTCTCGGTCCTCGGACGCGCGCGCGAGGGTCAGCTCCCGCGCGCGATCTGGTGGGCCGTGTGGGTGAAGACGCCGGGAACGATCGTGCCCGCCATTCGGGCGCTGGGTCGCTGTGGCGACCCGGCCGTCCGGCGCACGCTCGACAAGCGAATCCGCAACACGTTCACGAACCGCGCGGCCGACCGGTTCACGGTCGCTCGCGCGCTCGCGCGGCTCGGCATGCTCGACGTGCTCGCGACGC
>Ga0272441_10007515_pt1 | contig 17686 bp, 17 predicted proteins | sample SSMProp6N_FD_193582 | JGI IMG/M metagenome (GOLD analysis project Ga0272441, IMG submission 193582) | Marine sediment archaeal communities from Little Sippewissett salt marsh, Falmouth, MA, United States - SSM-Prop-6N | ecosystem: Environmental > Aquatic > Marine > Wetlands > Sediment ... | reverse complement strand
AAATTCTTTGTGCATTCAAAGATCAAGTGAGGGCTCGTCCATCTGGTGGGACATGCGGGCTCCGTCCTGCGCCTGCTCCCGTGATCCTGGTGAGAAATGCGGGCTGTTCGGTTCATTTGTAGGCTTGACATTCCATGTGGCGGAAACAGTCGACGACATGGTCATTGACCATCCCCGTTGCCTGCATGAAGGCATAGCAGATTGTGCTGCCGACAAATCGAAAGCCGCGTTTTTTGAGCGCGGCTGACATCGCGTCGGATATCGTGGAACGGGTCGGGATCTCGTCAATGCGTTGCCATTTATTCACGATTGTATGGTTGTCGGTAAATCGCCAGATATAGTCATCAAAACTGCCATATTCTTTCTGTATTTCGATGAACGCCCTGGCGTTGGAGACGGTCGATGCGATCTTGAGGCGGTTGCGGACAATGCCCGGATTTTTCTGCAAAATAACAAGCTTGCGTCGGTCATAACGGGCAATTGCTTCGACATCGAAGTCATCGAACAGCTTGCGATAGTTGTCGCGTTTCTTCAGAATTGTCGACCAGCTCAGCCCGGCTTGCGCGCCCTCCAGCGTGACCAGCTCAAACAGTTTTCTGTCATCGTGCAGCGGTACGCCCCATTCGGTATCGTGATAACGCTGTTCCAGCGGGCTCGCTTCAGCCCAGCTGCAACGATGAAGTTTCTCAGTCAACGGTGAGTCCAGGTTTGCCGAAGTTGATCGCTATCGACAGGCGATCCGCTTCGCTGAGGTTCTCGCTGACTTCGTGCCTGACGTCGGGTGCAAAGAACACGAACATTCCTTGTTGCGGGGTGATGCGGAATTTCCGTTGGCGCTCGTAAATTATAAGGTCGCCGGAGTTCGGTGGTGTTGAGACATAATAAACGGCGGAAAGCAGTTCATCGCCATCATCGTGGCTGTGCAGCGTTGTGATCGCGCCCGGCGGCATGTGGTTGAACCAGCATCCAGCGTGTAGACCATCGATGCCCAGAATCTGGTTGGCGAATGCGCCGGCTTCAGCGAGCAATTGATCGAGCTCGGGAACATGCTCGCTATTCAGGTAAATGTTCTCATAGCGTCCGTTAAACAGGTGCGTGCGCCGAATGTCTGTGTCCTGAGCGTGCAGATGGAAGCCCTGCAGAAGTGCGTTATTCAGCTCGTCTGCTTGCCGGCTGAAAAAGAGAGACACACCGTCTGGCAGCTGTGTTTGATCGCCGAGCGCATGGTCGGCGGCCGGTTTTATGGTTTCACTTCGTTTCATTGCGCCGGCTATTGGAATCAGGCATAAACCGCGTATCGGCAATTATTCCACAGTTTCAGCAGCTTGATAATTGGAAGTCTATTGCGGGCCAAGATTACTCGATGATCAGTCGTCTGAGCTCAGTGTTGAATGCTGAGTTGGTGTTGTCGCCATCAGCCATAATCCACAAACCGACAACCTGCAGCGGCTGAACGAACGCATGATGGGCCTGCTTCCAATCATCATCCAGGGTGCGGCTGGCGACCGAAATCATTTCAATAGATGTGCTGAACGGGCTTGTCCAGGATTCACCCGACGGGTGTTTGGCGTCCGGTACCAGGTAAATCATCCGGTCGGAGGGATGCTTCAATGTTTTTCTGACCAGATTCACCCAGCGCGGTAGAAACGCTTTGGGCACGTATTCTGGCTGGCCGCTGACGATCAGGCCGACGCGAATCCAGGCATCGTCGCCTTTGCTGGATTTTTCATGTTCAATATTTCGTTTTTTCAGCCTGCCATCTACTTTCCAGTCAAAAGTCACGGTGCGCACGGTTTTGATCGGATCGAACGGCAGTAACAGAAATGACGAACTGTCGTTTACTGCAAAGCGGATACTGTCGTCATTGAATGTGATGTTCGTCGGCTGGATGCGCCTGAAATGAATATGCTCAAAGTTACCCGGTTCGAGCGGGACTTCTGCGGCAGGTAAACCCGACATTACCAGCAGCGACACAAGGTAAGCTAATAGACGCGCCATGTCACTCAGAACCGCGCGTCTGCGCGATAGTTCCTTGCCTGGACTATTTGAGGACAGGTAACAGAGCCGTGTAAGGAGCTGTATTTGTTGTTAAAAGTGCGAAATGGAACGATCCTGCTCGGGTGCGCTCAGAGCCACGACGGCCTCGCAAGGGAATGGAAAGGTCCGCTCGAGCTACTCCGTGGGGCGGCTCACTGGTAAATGATCTTGCGCAGCTTCAGTACTAGTTTTTCTTTGTCTTCCTTGTTCAGGAACGAGCCGAGCTCGAGCTCTTTGCCATGGGACCGAATCACAATTTGATCCGGATGCCCGCGGTGTTTCGGTTTTCTGACAAAAATCTTCGCCCAGATCCTTTGATATTCCCAAGATCGCTCGGCGAATGTGCGTCCCTGTTCGATGATGACTTTTTCTGGGCTGAATTTGATAACTTCCGTCTGAATGTTCGAGCGCGTGCACAAGTAAAGGCAAACCAGCAAAATCAGAATTTCCACGCCGGAGAATGGCGCGATCACCCACAGGCCCTGCAGCATGAAGAAACTCGAGATCAGCAGCCCGATGAACGCGAGCGAGGCGACCACCATGAGGTTGAACCGCCATGTTGCGGAATTGTTGGGTTTCAATACGATATATCCGTTACCGGTATCTGGATTGAACTCGGAATACACCATGGTGAAATGATAGCATTCATCGAACGCAAAAAAACCTGCAAAAACTGGCGGCTTTGAGGCCGCGTATTGCACCAGGATCGGCGCAGGCGGCAGCCCGCTGCTTAGAGCTTGTGTTTCTTCAGCCGATAGAGAAACGCGTCACGGCTGAGTCCGAGCAGGCGTGCTGCTTCGCTCTTGTTTCCGTTACTGTAGTCGAGCGCCTGCTTGAGCAGGTCGATTTCCAGCGATTCCATGTTGAGGCCCTCTTTCGGAAGCTGGAAGGCACTACTGCCGTCGGGTTTGCTGTTATTCAGTGCGATCGGCAGATCTTCGGGCTCGATGGCTTTGCCGGGCTGGAGTGCCGAAACGTGCTCGCAAACGTTGCGCAGTTCGCGTATGTTGCCGGGCCAGTGATGCTTCTTGAGCTGATCCAGCGCGGCGGGGGTCAAGGTAGACGTGCCGGACTGGTTGCGGTCAGCGGCCTGCCGCAGGAAATATTCGGCCAGCTCGGCGATATCGCGTTTTCGTTGCCGTAGCGGTGGCAGTTGCATCGGCACGATATTCAATCGGTAGAACAGATCCTGCCGAAACTGGCCACTATCAACCAGTCGCATCAGGTTGCGGTTGGTGGCCGCGATGATGCGCACATCGACGTAGTCCAGCTCAGCCGAGCCCAGGCGTTGGCATTCGCCGTGCTCGATAAAACGTAGCAGTTTTGCCTGGATTGTCAGCGGCAGTTCGCCGATTTCATCCAGAAACAGCGTGCCCCGGTGTGCCTTTTGCATATAACCTTCCCGACGCTCGTGAGCGCCGGTAAATGCGCCCTGTTCATGCCCGAACAGCAGCGATTCCACCAGCTCGACGGGCAGGGCCGCACAGTTGACGATAGTGAAAGCCTGATCAGCCCGCGCGCTGGCAGACTGGATTTCCTGCGCAAGCAGTTCCTTACCGGTACCGGTTTCGCCCTCGATCAGGATGTGCACGTCGGTTGCAGCGGCGATCTGGGCGGTACGAATCACGGCCTCCATGGCCGGGGAACGGCCGAGCATCGATCTGAATGCCCGATTGGCTTGATCTCTTGCCATCAGTGGTGATGGTGCCCGGCCATTTGGCCATCCATCGGTATGAACAAGCTGCCGATGGCCATGGCGATAATCAACAGGCCCACGACCTGTCGGGCGGTTGCAGAGCGAGCGAAGCGGGTGAGCCATGACGTCATGAAGCCGGTTGCAAGCAGTGTCGGCAGCGTGCCGAGGCCAAATGCCAGCATGGTCAGTGCGCCCTCAACGGGGTTGCCGGTTGCCAATGCCCATATCAGCACAAAATAGACCATACCACACGGCAGCCAGCCCCAGATCAAACCATAGCCCAGCGCTTTCGGTAGCGTCGCAACGGGTAACAATCGACGGCCCAGGGGTTCCAGTCTCTTCCATACCGGCACGCCGATCTTTTCGACTATGGCCAGCTGCGGCAGCCAGCCCGTCAGGTACAGGCCGATCGCGATCATCATCGCGACCCCGATCACGCGCAGCACGGTATGGCCCTGATCGAATCCAACCGACTTTAGCAAGCCTGTGCCCAACGCACCGGCAACCAGACCCGCCAGGCTGTAACTGATGATGCGGCCGATGTTGTAGCTCGCGATGAACAGCAGCATGCGCGTTTTGCGCTGGCGTATTTCGAGCGGCAAGCTCAGACTGAGCGCGCCGATGATGCCGCCGCACATGCCGATGCAATGCAGCGTGCTGAACAGTCCGAGCAAAAACGCCGAGGTGTAAGTTAGAGGATTGTCCATGCGATTCGGTCCACAGGAATCAAATCTCTTAATTTAACACAGGGGATGTCGCTGAATTGGGCTCGCCGGCAATTCTTACCAGGATCGCGGCAGCAGACGAAGGAGTTGGCCTGTCTGTCGCACCAGAAGGACGAGCCTTCAGTTGATCTTCGAACCCACAAAGAGACCGTAGGGTGCGCCATGCGCACCGCGAATCTTCAGTTCGGTTGCTGGTTCCGGTGCGCACGGCCCACCCTCCGCTCTTGGGCGGGCTAGCCCGCATGTTGCACGAAGGCGGACGTCTCATCTGCTGAATCCGTAAATATTTCAATCACATAAATCAAATTTAACGGCGTACGGCGCAGTTACACTTTGTCCTATTTGGTTTTACGAACAATCTGGCGTCGCATCTTGAACGATCGCCCTTGATCCATAGCTAAGGCTATGAATACTTCGGGCGTCCTGCCCTTGCCCTTCGGGCTCGCTTCGCTCATGCAATTTGCTCCAGGCAAATTAGTCCGCACGCGATCGTCCAACCTGCTTTGCCAGCTTGCCCGTAAAATCCAAATCCTTCGTGCAACATGCGGGCTAGTGGTGGTGTTCGATAGCTTCAACGCTGGCTTCGCTGTTGTGCATATCGGAGTGCCCGTGCATGCCCTTGTGGCCCATCGGCACGAACAAAGTTGCGATGGCCATCACGATCACGGTCGCACCGACGAGTTGCCGCGTCAGGGCGGACTGGGTGAATCGTCTGAGCCAGTTTGCGGTAAGGCCCGCCGTCAGCAATGATGGCAGCGTGCCAAGTCCGAAGGCTGCCATCGTCATCGCCCCCTGGGCTGCGCTGCCCGATGTCAATGCCCAGACGAGCACAAAATAGACCATGCCACACGGGAGCCATCCCCAGATGAACCCGTATGCGATTGCTTTGGGTAGCCTGTCCACGGGCACCAGCCGGCGTCCGATCGGCTCCAGTAGCTTCCACAGTGGTTTACCGATGCGCTCGACTTTCGACAACTGCGGGAACCAGCCCGCCAGGTAGAGGCCGATCGCAATCATCATCACGACGCCGGTGTGCCTGAGGATGGAGGGTCCGTCAGACATATCGGTATAAGCGGCGGCTTCGGCCCCGATGTAGCCAACAACCGTGCCGGCAAGCGTATAACTGACGATGCGGCCCAGATTGTAGCTGGTGATGAAGGTGACCAGTCTGCCGCGATGCAGACGAATGCGTTCCGGCAGGCTCAGACTGAGCGCGCCGATGATGCCGCCACACATACCGAGACAGTGAACCGTGCTGAAAAGACCTAGAATAAACGCTGCGATGATACCTTGAGGCGATTCCATTTTTAGATCCGTAGCAAAAAAAGACTCAGTCTAACGCCGAATGCGCCGACGAGAAATGACATATATCAGTTATTTTGAATATTATGATAGGCAATTTTTGAAGCGCCGGGATAGCTGCAGTGGCTCAGTCAGGCGGTCAACGCCGGTAACCCCATACCGCATAAACCGGATCGGAGGTGGGCAGCTGGCCCGCATACCTGTCGTTCGATGGTCTCGGCAGGCCTCGCAGTGAATAACTGTGAAGATTTTCGAAGTCCCCGTTCTGGATGAAATATTCGAATACCAGACCCATACGCTCAAACTCGTGCGCATGGCCCCAGGCCTGTATGGCTTTGGGCGGAAACCAGCGATTCGAAAACGTAATCACCAGCGGAGCGCCGGGTTTCAGTATTCTCGACATTTCGGCGAATACCTGGTCAGGCTTTACCAGGTACTCGATCGACGCGGTGCAGATGATCGCATCGAAGGTCTGGTCATCGAAGGGTATCGCGGTCTGCTGATTCAGATCATGCACAAGGTTTTGCGTCAGCAGCGGATTTTGCTCGAGTTCGTGCTGGTTCATGCCCAGGCCGGTGATGTCTGCATTGGCGAAGTCCGCGGGTAGATGCGAAACCCAGCTCGACATCAGATCCAGTATGCGGCCATCGAGTGGTATCAGCCGTCGATACAATTCGGCAATCTGACGCGAGCAATTTTTGTCGAGGTGGTCGACCAGCCTGGGCATTGCATAGAAGGCATCATCGGGTGAGGGATCCTGCCGGACGAAGGCGTCATCGCTCCAGAAGTCGGTCGCGATGCTGTCATGCCGCGCCTGCATTCCCGGTCCGTTCGCTGTCAGCATTTCGACAATGTCGTTGCAGCGACCGCCGTGTTCCTGGGCGGCGTCCCAGATGCTAATGATTTCAGCTTCGATGTCGAGTGCCCGCACAGACAGTGGATGATTGAAGTCGGTGGTTATCGACTCGTCATCGATCGCGATGATGCGGCAAGGCTGATAGTTGGAGCGGTAGTTCCCGGGGATGTCCTCGAACACGCCTTTCGGATAAAAGCGTCCCAGCCGCGGTTCCAGCTTGATACGGCTGGAAAAATTCCGATTGAAGTGCTGTGCTTTGACGCGATGGACCTCGGCGCTGGTGTGCTGCGGCAGAACCTCGCCCGCGCTGAAGCTGTGGCATATCCGGTCGCCGGCGCTGCGGCCATCCAGTTGTGCCTCAATCTCAGGCGGAAAAAAATCGCGCCAGACGTTGATGTTATCGAGCAACTGGCTGTCGATGTGGGTGGCCCAATCCGATTGCCAGCCCAGCGTAAACTGCGCCAGTATCTTCGAAGTGCGCGTGATCTTGTCCTGAATCGCTTTCTCGGTTTCGTCGTCGACCAGATCGACAACCAGTGCAAAGTCTGAAACTCTCATGATCGGGCGACTATACGGCCCCACATGTCATGTTCATCCGCAGCATCAATGTGGACGTTGACGAAGTCACCCGGTTGCAGTCGGTTGGGCTGTTCGATATAGACCAGGCCGTCGATCTCCGGGGCATCAGCGCTGCTGCGTGCAATCGCGCCGGAGTCGCCGGTGGCATCAACCAGCACTTTTTGCGTCGTGCCGATCTTTCGCTTCAAGCGCTCGGCGCTTATCACTGCCTGCTTTTCCATGAAGCGCTGCAAACGCTCCTGCTTGGTATCCTCATCGACCGGATTCGGCAGCTCGTTCGCCCTGGCGCCGTCCACGGCAGAATAAGGAAAACAACCGACACGATCGAGCTGCGCCTGGTCCAGAAAGTCGAGCAGCTCCTCGAAGTCGGCCTCGGTCTCGCCGGGAAAGCCGACGATAAACGTGCTCCTCAGTGTCAGTTCCGGGCAGATGTCACGCCAGGCGTTGATGCGTTGCAGCGTGTTTTCGCTCGCGGCCGGGCGTTTCATCGCTCTCAGCATGCGCGCGCTGGCGTGCTGGAACGGAATGTCCAGGTAGGGCAGTATCATGCCATCGGCCATCAGTGGAATGATCTCATCGACGTGCGGGTAGGGGTAGACATAGTGCAGTCTGACCCAGACACCGAAGCTCGCGAGTGCGGTGCACAATTCGGTCATTCGTGTCTTTACTGGCCTGCCATTCCAGAACGCGGTTTTGTACTTAACGTCGACTCCGTAAGCGCTGGTATCCTGCGAGATCACCAGCAGCTCGTTGACGCCGGCTTCGACCAGGCGCTCGGCTTCGCCGAGCACCTGGTCGACCGGGCGGCTGACCAGGTCGCCGCGCAGTTCCGGAATAATGCAAAAGCTGCAGCGGTGATTGCAGCCCTCGGAAATCTTCAGGTAAGCATAGTGCCGCGGCGTCAGCCGAATTCCCTGCGGGGGCACCAGGTCGATGAACGGGTCATGCCGGGGTGGCAGATGTTCGTGAATCGCAGCCATCACGTCCTGGGTCGCGTGTGGCCCGGTCACAGCCAGCACGTTCGGAAAATTCTGCTTGACGATATCGCCTTTGGCGCCCAGGCAGCCGGTCACGATGACCTTACCATTCTGGTGCAACGCTTCGTCGATGGCTTCCAGCGACTCTTCGATCGCATCTTCGATAAAGCCGCAGGTGTTGATCACGACCAGGTCGGCTTCGTCATAGCTCGGTGAGATCGCATAACCCTCGGCGCGCAACTGTGTGAGAATATGCTCCGAATCGACCGTGGCCTTCGGGCAGCCGAGGCTGACGAAGCCCACATTTCGCTGCGGTGGTCGTGGTTCGGTATGGTTGGAGTGTTTGGCGGACATGGCAGCTGGAGTCGATTTCGGTTCGCTATTTTACAGAAAAGCGCATGAGTGATTACCAGGAAAAGTTTGGCAGCTTGACGCGCGTCTACGGGGAAGCGCTGTGCACAGCCTTGCGCAGCGCCCACGTCTGCGTCGTCGGCATCGGTGGCGTCGGCTCCTGGGCCGTGGAATCGCTGGTGCGTTCCGGGATCGGTGAACTCACCCTGGTCGATGGCGATACGATACATCGCAGCAACATGAACCGCCAGATCCACACGCTGGAATCAACTCTGGGGCGCGACAAGGTCAGCGTGATGCAGGCGCGCATTGCGGAAATCAATGCCGACTGTCGCTGCAACACGATCCGGGCGCATATCGATGACGACAACCTGCGTGACATCATCGAACGCGGCTACGACTGCGTGATCGATGCGATCGACAGCATCAAGTTCAAGGCCGCGATCGTCTATTGCTGCAAACGGAACAAGACACCGGTCGTGATGACCGGTGGTGCGGGCGGTCTGACCGATCCTGCCAAGATCGATGTCGCCGACCTGGTGCGCACCTGGAACGATCCGCTAGCGGCGGCTGTGCGTTCACGCTTGAGGCACAAGTACGGTTACACAAGAAATCCAAAGCGCACCTTCGGCGTTCCCTGCGTGTTCTCCAGTGAGCAGCAGCGCTATCCGGACAAGCAGGGTGAGCCGGGGTACTGCAAACCGGGTGTGGCAGGATTATCACTGGACTGCGGTTATGGTTACGGCTCTGCGGTCAGCGTGACCGCGAGCTTCGGCTTTGCTGCGGCTGCAAAGGCGATTGAAATGATTGCGAAAAAAGTCTGACTGGCTGCTGCAACGCAGCGCTTTCTGTCCATCGATCAATCACTTGCGATACGCATGCGGACAACGTGCATAATGGCTTCGGCTTGACTTCAGACAAGCCGGCGCCCGATGTTATTGTGCTCGTACGGTGACTAAAGCGTGCTGGTCAACATGAAATAGAACACCATAACCACAGTTGCCGTGATCACGATATATGGAATGAACATGCAAAAACCAGGCAATCCCTCACACATGTCCCTGAATTTACATTGTGTACATACTTTCATTGCGCACCTTGCTAAAGCCAATTGAACTGCTACTTGTACGTCCACACGGCTCATGCCCCCGCATGCCTCAATAGCCATGTGTACAGATTGGTCCTTCGGTTAGTTCATTTCCGTCCTGGCTGAATACCTATTATGGAAACTCTGATTAATTCAGAGTTTCCGCGGCGCACGGATGCGCCGCCATTTTTAATCGCCTTAAGCGATTGAAAATGGAGGGAAACATAAAATCGCATTTTGTGTTTCCCGTGCTCTGATAATTCAGGGATGAATTATTCAGAGCTTCCTTTTAAAGCTCAAAACGCGACACCTCGGCATTAACGATGTCCCTGATAATCCGGTCGAGGATAATACTGATCAGCTTCTTAATCTCTGACGATTCGTCAGGAACCTACTGTTTTGACAGACTAAACAGGTAAGAAAAGTTGCGTTTTTGTCCGAACTAATGACAAAACTATCATTCACTTACGCTCGATGCAATGACAATTGTCAGTCTTGAGCAAAATCATGCTCTTGACCAAAATTTACAGTAAAGATTTTACGTTACCGTGCCAGCGCAACTTTTCTGCTTTCATTCTGCCGGCAAATTACAGCGGACGATCAAAAAAGGCGGCAACCCGTGGGTCACCGCCTGTTAGACAGTTTCCTGCCTCCGTGGCTTATTATTGTTAATTTCCCTGAGTCCTGATTGTTATTTTTTCGCTCCTGGTGAATCGAATTCAGTCCCAGCTCAGTGCTCCGCCGGTCTGGTACTCTGTGACGCGTGTTTCGAAGAAGTTCTTCTCTTTCTTCAAATCGAGCACTTCAGACATCCATGGGAATGGGTTACCGGCACCCGGGTATTGCTCTGGTAATCCGATTTGCGAGCATCTGCGGTTTGCAATGAACTGCAGGTACTCCTCAAACATCGGCGAATTCAATCCGAGTATGCCTCGCGGCATCGTATCGCGCGCATACTGCGTTTCAAGCTCGACCGCATCACGGATCATCTTGACTGCCTGCTGCTGGAAGGCTGGCGTCCACAGGTGCGGATTTTCGATCTTGATCTGATTGATCACATCGATGCCGAAATTCATGTGCATCGACTCATCACGCAATATGTACTGGAACTGCTCAGCGACACCGGTCATCTTATTGCGCCGGCCCATGGACAATATCTGCGCGAATCCGACGTAGAAGAAGATACCTTCGAAGATTACGTAAAACGCGATCAATTCACGCAACAGTTTCTGATCGTTCTCGGCTGTACCAGTGTGAAAATTTGGATCGGCCAGATGTTTGGTAAATGGCAGCGCCCATTCGGTCTTGCGCGCGACAGCAGGCAGCTCCCGGTACATGTTGAAGATTTCGCCCTCATCGAGCCCCAGCGATTCGACGCAGTATTGATAAGCGTGGGTATGCAGCGCTTCCTCAAAAGCCTGACGGAGCAGGTACTGGCGGCATTCTGGATTGGTGATGTGTCGATAGACCGCCAGCACCAGGTTGTTTGCGACCAGCGAGTCGGCCGTCGAGAAAAAGCCCAAGTTCCTCTTGATGATCGTGCGCTCGTCCTCGGTCAGACCGGTCGGATCGCGCCATAGCGCCAGGTCCGCAGCCATGTTGATTTCTTGCGGCATCCAGTGATTGGCGCAGCCATCGAGGTATTTTTGCCATGCCCAGTCGTATTTGAAGGGTACCAGCTGATTAAGATCAGCGCGGCAGTTGATGATTTTTTTGTCGTCGACCTGGATCCGTTCGGCGCCCATCTCAAGATCTTCCAAACCGGTGCCACTCAGGTCGGCTTCCGTTGCTTCGACCTCGTATGATACCGGGGTTTCGGCGACTTCGACTTCATTGTCAATGGCTGCTGCGGTCTCGCTGACCGGGGGGAACGGATCGACAACGGGTGCAGAGCCCGCCGTTTCCATCAGGGCCTCGTTCGTTACCAGGCCATCACCGGCACGCGGAGGGTGCGCGGTCGGTTCGGGCTTGAAAGCTGGCTCATTGAATTTAGCGAGTGGATCGTCCCAGTTAAGCATTATCGATTACCTCTGTTGTGTCATTCTTGTTTTTGTTTCGGCCGTCTTTAGTCGCCGGCCTCTTGCGTAATGGTTCCAGTATCAGCCACCAGGGTTTTACACCGGATGGCCCCAAGGCGTGCCAGGTCGTGCGCGCTCTGACAAACCAGACTCGAATGCCAGCATGTTGGCAAAAGTGTGCAACTTCATCGCGCCCCGGTTCTCTGGTCAATGCCAGATCGTAAAGGACTTGTCTGAGTTCGGCTTTCAGACTCATGGCCCCGCCCCCACGCTGGCGGCCATGCTCGGCATCGCTCTCATTGCTTTGGCCTCTTTTTTTTATTGTTACGGCCTGGCTGAAGGTTTAACGCGTTTCGGTCATTGGCACGCCTCACAGTCCGGGTCTAGTATCGAGCACGCCTTCAGTGTTTCTGTTGCAGAAGCCTGCGCGACAATGTTTTCCACGGCATTCAATTTGCTCGCACGTTCTGTGTCCATCGTGGACTTTTCAACGTGGGTTGCGCCCATCGACCTCAGGTAATAAGTGGTTTTGAGTCCACGTACCCACGCCAGCTTGTACAGCGTATCCAGTTTTGCACCGCTGGGCTCGGACATATAAAGATTCAATGACTGGCCCTGATCGATCCATTTCTGCCGTCGTGCTGCGGCCTCAACCAACCAGCGGGGGTCGATTTCGAACGCAGTCTGGTAGAGCTGCTTGAGATCCTCGGGCACGCGATCGATCATTTGTACGCTGCCGTCGTAATATTTGAGATCATTGGCCATGACCTCGTCCCATAGCCCGCGTTCGCGCAGGTCCTCGATCAAATACGGATTCACAACGGTGAATTCGCCCGACAGGTTCGACTTGACGAACAGGTTCTGGTAAGTCGGCTCGATGGACTGGCTGACACCGCAGATATTCGAGATCGTGGCCGTGGGTGCAATCGCCATCGTGTTGGAATTACGCATGCCGACTTTCTGGACCCGTGTGCGTAATGAGTCCCAGTCGAAAGTGCTGCTGCGATCCAGATCAAGATAGCTGCCGCGGCCCTCTGCGAGGTAATCAATCGAGTCGATCGGCAAAACCGCTTTGCTCCACAACGACCCGTCGAAGCTGGCATAACGACCGCGCTCCTCAGCCAGGTTGGTCGAGGCTTTGATCGCAAAGTAGCTGACGGCCTCCATCGTGCGGTCTGCGAATTCTACAGCGCCTTCGGTTGCGTAGGGGATGCGCTGTTTGTAAAGCGCATCCTGAAACCCCATCAGCCCAAGCCCTACCGGGCGGTGCTTCAGGTTGGAATCGCGTGCTTGAGGTACGCTGTAATAATTGTAGTCAATCACATTGTCCAGCATGCGCATCGCCGTGCTGATCGTGTGCTCCAGCTTGGAGGTATCAAGGCCGTTCTCGTTGATGTGCGCGGGCAGGTTTATCGAGCCCAGATTGCATACCGCAATCTCAGTGTCGTTGGTGTGCAGTGTAATCTCGGTGCACAAGTTCGAGCTGTGCACGACACCGGCATGCTGGTTGCTGTAGCGCAGGTTACACGGGTCCTTGAACGCGAGTCAGGGGTGGCCCGTCTCGAACAACATACTCAGCATTTTTCGCCACAAGGTATTGGCCTTGATAGTCTTGTAGACTTTGATCTTGCCGGCCGCTGCGAGCTGCTCATAGTGGCTATAGGCTTGCTCAAACTGCTGACCGCTGAGGTCGTGCAAGTCGGGCACTTCGTCAGGCGAAAACAGGGTCCAGTCTTTTTCCTCGGCAACGCGTTTCATGAACAGGTCTGGAATCCAGTTTGCGGTGTTCATGTCGTGGGTACGACGACGGTCGTCGCCAGTGTTCTTGCGGAGCTCGAGAAACTCTTCGATATCGATGTGCCAGCTCTCCAGGTAGGCGCACATCGCGCCTTTGCGCTTGCCGCCCTGATTGACGGCAACCGCCGTGTCGTTGGCGACTTTCAAGAACGGTACAACGCCCTGTGACTTGCCGTTGGTACCTTTGATGTGCGCACCCATGCCTCGAACCCGCGTCCAGTCATTACCGAGCCCACCAGCGTACTTGGAGAGCAAGGCGTCATCCTTGATCGAGCTGAAAATGCCATCGAGATGATCAGGCACCGTTGTCAGGTAACAGCTCGATAGTTGTGGGCGCAGTGTGCCTGAATTGAATAGCGTGGGTGTCGAGCTCATAAAATCGAATGATGAAAGCAATTTGTAGAACTCGACGGTGCGTTCTTCACGGTTGATTTCGTTAATCGCAAGACCCATGGCAACGCGCATGAAGAAGGCTTGCGGGAGCTCGAAGCGGATCCTGTTCGAGTGAATAAAATACCTGTCGTACAAGGTTTGGAGGCCGAGATAGGTAAATTGATGGTCACGCTCTGGGATCAGCTGTTTGCCCAGGTGGTTCAGGTCGTATTCCAGCAGGCGCGCATCCAGCAGTTCGAGATCAACGGCGCGCTTGATGTATTTGTCAAAATAATCCGCGTACAGACCCGACATCTCGGCGTGAGTAGCGTGTGTCAGGGTGTTGTAGACGAAGCTCAGCGCTTCGGTGCGCATGTCATCCAGCAACAGGCGGGCTGCGGTGTAGCTGTAGTCAGGCTGTTTTTCGATCAGCGTGCGGGCGCTCATGACCAGCATGCGTGACACGTCTTTTTCTGGCACACCATCAAAGAGATTGCGTTCGGTGTCACTGAGAATCGCGGCCGCGTCCACGTCTTTCAGGCCATCGCAAGCCTCGTCGACAATGGCTTGCAGTCGTGCCCGGTCGAGCGGTTGCCGGCGGCCATCTGCCAGCGTCACATCGATTTTGTTCGCGCTGTCATCGACAACGCTCTCGACAACGGTTTCAATTTGCTGCTGACGCGCACGTGCATGCTCCTCGCGGTAAATCACATAGGCGCGCGCGACTCGCTGATGCCCAGAGCGCATCAGGGCGAGTTCAACCTGGTCCTGGATATCTTCAATATGGAAGGTGCCGCCGTCGGGCATGCGTCTTGTCAACGCCAGTTCGACCTGTTCGGACAGCTCACTGACGATCTCGTGAATGCGACTGGATGCTGCCGCATTTCCGCCTTCAACAGCCAGAAAGGCCTTAGTCATCGCGATCGCGATTTTTTCGCGATCATACGCGGTTACTTTTCCGTTTCTGCGAATAACCCTGAATCGACCGGGTGCCGTTACGGCGATGTTTGCAGCATTGGTAACGTTGAGTTTTGATAGTTTTTGCTGTTCTGTGATAGGTGTTGTAAGTTCCATGCTATTCCACTTTGATCGGAGACTGTCTGTTGTTATGGGCGCTACTATAGAATGTGGTTTGCCGCCAAGTCAAGCACAAGATCTTGTGTATATGTGCGTGGAGAATCGTCGAAAAAGCTGTGGATAAAACCCGAAAAAGATTCGATAACAGGCACTTAGTGAAAAGCCGTCGATCGCTTTTTCTGGCCTAAACGATTTGTAAAGAAATTTTTCTGATAATCTGTGAGTTCTGGCATTGAAACGCGATTTTTTTGGTGGAAATACGCTGCGTTGTTGGGCCACAACTTGTTATGATCGACAAACTCAATACGAATGTGGCATCGAGGACTTGGGATCTGCAGGGATGTGGGCTACGCGGGTTGTTCCGAAACCGCAAAAGCCGGATCGCGGTTGCTTGTAATGTGCCGGCTCCCCAATCAATGGTCGCGGTGTCGCTGACCTCGCGGACTCGACTGACCGCCGCCGACGTTCGGCTCAACTGACGGATACAGAATGAAGATTTTGCTCATCATTGTCGCTGCGATCTTGTTGTTGGTCGTTGGAACCTTGCTGAAGAACCATGCGCCGCTGTTTGATCCGCCCGGATTGAAAGAAAGACTGGTTGTGTATCTCACGACCAATATTGCCAAGACCGCCGATGACCACCCTTTTGCAGAATTACGTACCCCGGTATTTTCGGCAGGCCCTGATGAGCTGTATATTGCCGTCAAGGACGCGGCCATCAGTCTGGGCTGGGCGATTACCGACAGCGATGACGTTGAGTGGCGACTGCACCTCGTTGCCAAAACCCATCTGCTGTTGTTCGTGGATGATGTGCACATCAAAATCAAGCCCCAGGGGTGCCAGGAGGGCATTACTCGCACCGCCTTGCACATCGAATCACGCTCCCGCGTCGGCAAGGCCGATTTCGGTGCCAATGCCGATCATATCCAACAGCTCGTCAAGGCTGTTAACGGGCGCCTGGAGCTGGGTTTCGTCCACTGAGCCTCGGCAGAGGTACCGCGTTCGTCGTTGCCTTTTTGACGCAAAGGCGCGGAGACGCAGAGGCCGCAGAGCAAAGCTGAAGGTATCCTATTTTCCTTGGTTGGGGTCACTGGCTGCAAAGATTCGAAAGCACCGATACTTTACTTTCTTTGTGCTTTCTGCGTCTCTGCGCGCTCTGCGTTTCTACCACCTGCCTTTTAACCAGCTTGCCCGTAAGATCCAGATCCTTCGTGCAACATGCGGGCTAGCCCGCATGTTGCACGAAGGCGGACGAAGATCCTCGGAAATTTGTCCATGTCTCAATCGCTTATCCGTGATTCAACGGACCGATTCGCGGTTACAGTTTGTCCTATTTGGTTTTACGAACAATCTGGCGTCGCATCTTGGACGATCCCCCTTGATCCATAGCTAAGGCTATGAATCTGCACGCGATCGTCCAACCTGCTTTGCCAGCTCGCCCGTAAAAGCCAAATCCTTCGTGCAACATGCGGGCTAGGCCGTGGGCCGATTATCGCTTGCGACGAAGGTATTTGACGCAGCTGAGATTGCAGTCACGGATCGTTTTGTTGATGACATCGATGACTTTTGGCCTCGGGAAGGAAACGCGCCAGGCCAAGGCCACTGTGCGAACAGGCACTGGCTGACTGAAACGGCGTATGCTCAGCAGCCGTTGCGAATAACTGTGGGCGCCGGCGGCTGTGCACGGCAGTACTGTAATCCCCAGTCCCGAAACCACCATGTGGCGAATGGTTTCCAGCGAGCTACCCTCGATGGTATGGGCAAGATCGCCGACCAGTCCCGGCTTGGGTACGCAGGCCGGGCAGGCTTCGAGCACATGGTCGCGAAAGCAATGGCCCTTACCTAGCAACAATACGTTTTCACCCTCGAGCTGAGGCGAGGTGATCGTCTTGCGCGCGGTCAGCGGATGCGAGGAGGGAAGCAGAATGACAAAGGGTTCGTCATAAAGCGCCTGAGAAACGATGCCGTGCTCGTTGAACGGCAGCGCGATCACGATCACATCCAGTTCACCTCGCTTTAGCTTTTCGGTCAACACCGACGTGTAATTCTCTTCGACAATCAGCGGCATTTCCGGCGCAGCTTTTCTCAGCCGCGGTATCAATTCCGGGTACAAGTAAGGCCCGATCGTATAGATCGCGCCGATTCGAAGTGGCCCTGCGAGTTGGTTTCTCCCGTGCAGCGCTACTAGCTTCACGTTGTCGGCAGCTTCCAGCGCCTGCTGGGCTTGCTGCACTACGCGCTCGCCGACCGGTGACAGGGAAATCTCGTTGCTGCCTCTCTCGAAAATTGAAATACCGAGTTCATCCTCCAGTTTCTTGATCGCGACACTCAGTGTCGGCTGGCTGACATGGCAGGATTTTGCGGCTCTTCCAAAATGGCGTTCGCGTGCGACCGCAACGATGTAGCGTAGCTCAGTCAGGGTCATGGCTCATTCGTCGCCTGGGCGGATGCAAAGCTTCCAGCTCCGTGATTGATAGTGATCATGAAGATACCACTGATCATAGCACGAAGCTATGGCTCGCATGTGTTTCCTGAGCATTGTAGGAACGGAGTTATCAGTTGAACCGAGTTCTATTTGTCGATGCGGTCTGCTCGTACATTTAGGGAAGCTCTGAATAATTCATCCCTGAATTATCAGAGCACGGGGAACACAAAATGCGATTTTCTGTTCCCCATTATTTTCAAGCGCTAAAGGCGATTAAAAATGGCAGCGCGTCCGTGCGCCGCAGAAACTCTGGATTAATCAGAGTTTCCTTAGATGGAATGGCACTGACTTAACAGCTATCGTCGGGCAATCGGCCCGCCGACACGG
>Ga0272441_10007514_pt1 | contig 17690 bp, 11 predicted proteins | sample SSMProp6N_FD_193582 | JGI IMG/M metagenome (GOLD analysis project Ga0272441, IMG submission 193582) | Marine sediment archaeal communities from Little Sippewissett salt marsh, Falmouth, MA, United States - SSM-Prop-6N | ecosystem: Environmental > Aquatic > Marine > Wetlands > Sediment ... | reverse complement strand
CGCTCGGAAATCGAACATCCTACGCGTACGACGCGGTCGGCAACCTCCTGAGCGAGACGGACCCGCTGGGCAATGTCACCTCTTACCACTACGAGGCGCGGAATCTCGTGATCGAGGTCATCGACCCGCTCGGTGGCACAACGTCCTACGGGTACAACGCCACCGAAAACCTGGTGAGTACCACCGATGCCCTCGGAGGGCGGACGACGTTCACGTACGACCCGCTGGGACAGCTTCTCTCGACGACCGACCCTCTAGGCAACGTCGCACGCTTCACGTATGACGCCGTTGGGAATCGCCTATCGGAGACGGACCCCCTGGGCAATAGCACGCGTTACGTCTATGACGCCGGGGATCGGTTGTGGACCGTGACCGATCCGCTGGGATGCCGAACCGAGTACACGCACGACTTCGTCGGAAACACGACGAGCGTCACGGACGCCGATGATGCAACAACGATCTACGACTATGACGACCTCAATCGACAGATCCGCGTCATCGACGCGGTCGGTGGGATTCGCTCGATGCGATACGATCCGGTGGGAAACCTGGTGTCCGAGACCGACCCGAACGGAAACACGACGGCCTTCGTCTACGACGCACTGAATCGAGCGATACGGACGGTCGATCCCTTGGGAAACGCTTGGGTGACAGTCTATGACGCCGTTGGCAGCGTCGTGAGCGAAAGCGGTCCTCTCGGCAACGAGACCTGCTCTAGCTACGACCTTCTCGGCCGCCTCCTCAGTCAGGTTGATCCCCTTGGGAATACCGAGTCCTTCGCCTACGACGCCGTCGGCCATCAGATCTCATCAACCGACGAAAACGGCCACGTCACGACGTATCGATACGATCCCCTCGGCCGGCTCGCGGCCGAGATCGATCCCGAGGGTCACGAGATGTCGTACGCCTACGATCTCCTGGGGAACCAAGTCGCGCAAACGGACGCCAACGGCCTGACGTCGCGGATCGAATACGACGCCCTCGGGCGTGCAGTCACCGCGACTGATGCGCTCCGGAACGAGACTCGCACCGTCTACGATCCAATGGGAAACGTCATTCGCTTCATCGATGCCAACGGGAACGCGACGTCATTCCGATACAACGCAAACGCGCAACTCATCGGAATGACTGACGCACTGGGCCAATCGACGACGTACGCCTACGGCGACGCCGGCACGCTCGTAAGCCGGACCGGACCTGATGGAGCAACGCTCCGCTGGACGTACGATGCCGTCGGGCGACTCGTTCGCAAGGAGCTTCCGGATGGGACCGCCGCGGCGTATACCTACGATCCGGCCGGCAATCTCATTGGAGCCATCGACGATAACACGGAAATGGCGTTCACTTACGACGTCATGAATCGTCTTGTGTCCGCCGAGGATCGGATCCTCGGTCGTTCTGTGGTCTATCGGTACGACGACTCAGGACAGCGGATCTCCGTGGAGAGTGCTCCCGGCATTCGGGTCGACTACGCGTACGATGCCGCCGGTCGTTTGGAAGCGGTTGGCGATGCGTCCGGGCGGTACACGTTCGAATACGATGCAGCTGGGAGCCGAATCGCCCTGAGCTATCCCAACGGCGTGCAGACAGCGTACAAGTACTCCGACTCCGGTTATCTCGTCTCTGTGGAGCACGTCCGCGAGGACGGCGAAATCATTGCCTCAACCGTCTACGACCTTGACGACACGGGAACGCGGCTTCGCGCGACGCACGAAGATGGGAGTTCCGTCGAATACGCGTACGACGACATCTATCGCCTGATCGGTGAGACGCGGATCGGCGCCGATTCGTATGCCGTGACGTACACGTACGATGACGTGGGCAACCGCACCCGGATGACAAGAGACGGGACGGTCACGGACTACGTCTACGACACGGCCAATCAACTCATACGACAGGAGTGCGGCGGTGTGGCCGCGACCTACGAGTACGATACATACGGGAATCTCGTTGGAGCTTCGGACGGCACTGCGTCGAACACCTTCGTCTATGATTCCGAGGGGCATCTGATCCGCGTCGACGAACCGGGCGCTGACTCTGTCTTCTATGTCTACTCGACGCTCGGAGACCGCGTATCCAAGACGGTGGCCGACGAAACGACGTATTATGTCTATGATGGCGCCAACGTCCTCGCCGAGACCGACGCAATGGGGAGCCTGCTCGCCGGCTATACCCGAACGGGGATCGTGGACGAGCTACTTGCGGGCATCGGCCCGGGCGGGATCACCCACTACCATGCAGATGGACAGGGGAACGTCATCGCCGCCACCGACGGGACCGCTCAGACGCTGGCGCGTTACCGCTACGATGCATTCGGAGCGTACGACGATCCAACTGCCGGGATGGGAGTTACGTTCGGTTTCACCGGACGCGAGTGGGACGATGAGACGAGCCTCTACTACCTCCGTGCCCGTTACTACGATCCCTTCGTCGGCCGGTTCATCTCTCGCGATCCGATCGGCCTCGCCGGCGGCACCCATCTGTATACCTACGCGGACAACGATCCGGTCAACAGCCTCGATCCGTTCGGCCTGAAAAGCAGCCTCAAGGTCGAGAGAAAGGGCAACGATCAGAAAGCCGCCGATCCCTGTGACTGCCGAACCGCCGGATCGGCGACCGCGAGATCCGGCGTTCGCAGGGTCTCCGGGGATGCGCTTGACAAGATACGAGACGCATTGGACGAATGCCGCCACTGGGAAGCGGAGCACGCCGGACGCGCGGCGAACGCACGCCGGAGAGGAGACACAGGGCTTGCCGACAAGGAGCAAAAGAAGGCCGATGCCTGGGCCAAGGAGGGACAGCGCTGGCGCAGAATGCTGGCGCAACAGCCTCCCCGTTGGATCCAGGGAAGCGGTAGCAAGTGCGAGAGCAAGGGGCCGGGCCAGTGCAGTTGCAAGACCGAATTCATCGCCGAGTACTGGGGCGGCGGTGGCGGCAAGGCGACGTGCAACTGCTGGGCCGTGTGCAGAGCCAAGGGCGGGAACGGGATCTGTCGGGGATCCCATCTCATCGAGAAGGAGAGAGGGTTCAAGTCCTTCGGCTCGCCGGATCGGAAGACGTACGGACCCGCTTCGGGAGTGACCGTCAGCCCGCCGGCAGCCTCGGTCAGCGCCGGCGGGCACGGCAAGGTGAAGTGCCTCTGCGAATGCTCGTGCACATCCCGCGCGACCCCGTCGCAAGGAAGTCAGCCCAACCGAAGCAATGCCCCGCCGGCCGGAGGTGGAACGACGCCGCGGCCGAACCGGCCGAACCGGCCGGTCGGCACGGGCGCTCCGCCCCCGACTCCGACGCCCGCGCCAACTCCCACGCCACGCGTGCCCGGGCCGACAGCCACGCCGGCGACACAAGCAGATGGCCCGAAGGCTCTCGTCTGCTGCGAGTACAAGCAACTGGGATACACGCTTTGTGGGATGACGACCCGGGACAACTGTGAGAGCCGAATGAACGGCACGGCGTGTCCGGGAAAAGTCTGTCGGTACGAGAACGGCAAGGGGCGTTGCGTTGACCCGCCGAAGGGCACGACCGAGGGTTCGTATGGGCAAGGTTCTCGCGACGAGCAAACCTCGGACCTCGGGTCGAGCAGGAAGGTCGGGCCCGATTCCGCGACGATCGGCACGGCGGCACAGTACACGCTCTCAGTCGTCAACTCCGGGGATGCGACCACCACGGCGACACTATCCGATTCGCTCCCGAGCGATTTGGCTTTCATCGATGGTTCCGCGTCTTCCTCGACTGGCCTCGTCACGTTCGATCCCGACAGCAGCACCGTGGCCTGGTCGGGTGACGTTGCGCCCGGCCAAACGGTCGACATTTGCTATGGGGCCACAGTGTCCGACAGCGCGTCCGTCGGCGGAACGATCCTCAACTCGGCGATACTCACCGATGTCGGTACCGGAGCATCGTACGCGCTGCAGACGACGCTTGCCGTCGAGGCGCCGCCGGAACCAGCGCGCTACGTTTGGGAGTTCACGATTATGCCGACGGGGATGAGCATGGTCAGCACGCCGGTTCCCGCGCCCATCGCGGACGGCCTCAGGGGGCACGGTGCCGTCCGTCTCCTGCTGCTGGACGGGGAGCTGCCGCCGTTTCTTGCGATGGGTGAGACGGATTGGATCGTTTCCGGCATGGTGATGGATCCCGGTTTCTTGCCGTTCATCACCACCGTTTCGTCGTCCGCGACGTACGCCGGCGTCCGTGAAAGCGACGAGGTCGAGGCATTGCTCGCGGTCCACGTCACGGTCACGCAGTCGTCATCGGGCGGCTTCCTGGGAACGCCCGCGGAGCCCGATCGGGACTACGACACGGTGCCCGACGCGCTCGACGCCTGTCCCGACGTCCCCGGCGATCCGACGGATCCCGTCTCCCCCGGTTGTCCGAGTTACGAGGAAGACGAGGGCTACTACGACGAAGAGCCCGACAGCGACGGAGACGGCATCCCCGACTACGCCGATCTCTGCCCGCACGAGCCGGGCCCATGGGACGAAGACACGCCCGGTTGCCCGTGATGCGGTGTTGAGTCGTACGTAGGACCGCCGCAACCTTCGGGACGAAGGCGGGACAACCTATACGATCGAGGTCGGCGACTACTTCGTCCGCTGGGTCGGAGACATCGGCCGTTGGCTGTTCGCAAGCGCGCCCGCGGGGGCGACGGAAGGTCTGCCGCTGTTCGAGGTCCCTCGCTTCACCCGGACACTGTCCGATTGGCTCAACGCGCGCATCGACGCCGGCTTCCGCATCGAGCGGATTGTCGAGCCCCGCCCGACCGACGACGTCGTGTCTCGGGTTCCTGACGTCCAAGATGCGCAAGTCGTCGCCTGCTTCCTCCACATTCGCTTGCGGAAACCCGCCCACGGCACACCGTGAGGAAGTGGGCCACGCCCCCCTGAGCTACCTCGTTCACGCGCTGGATGCGCCCGATCGCCTGGCCGGTTGCGGTTCGAGCGCCCGCGGGTACGATGGTAGGATGAAGAAGGTCACCGCGTTCGTCGGAAGCGCCCGCAAGCAGCATACGTACCAAGCGACTCGCAGGTTCTTCGATCATCTCGAGGCCGGTGGCGGCATCGAGACGGAGATCGTCATGCTCAGCGACTACGCCCTCCAGCCCTGCCGTGGCTGCAAGCTGTGTTTCGAGAACGGCGAGGGTGCCTGTCCGCTGCACGACGACCGCGATGCGTTGATCGAGAAGCTGGATCGATCCGACGGCGTGGTGTTCGCTTCCCCCAGTTACATGTTCCAGGTCTCGGGTTGGATGAAGACGTGGATCGACCGGTTGGCGTTCGTGGGCCATCGTCCCCGTTTCTTCGGAAAGGCGTTCACGAACATCGTCGTCCAGGGCCTACCACTCGACGCCAAGATCGGGAAGTACCTGAACTTGGTCGGCTCCTGCTTCGGCTTCGCCCCCGTGCGCGGCAGCCACCACACGGCGCGCGAGCCGATGACGAAACGCGAAGCGCGCAAGCTGGATGACTCCTTGTCCGCCCACAGTCGCCGATTCCGAAGCGCGCTGGCGAGGACGCATCCTCCGACACCGAATCTGACCATGCTCATCGGCTTCCGCATCGGAAGAACCACCATGAGGCTGGAACTCGACGATCGAAGCTGCGACTACCGGTACTTCAGGGAAAAGGGCTGGTTCGATGCCGCCTACTACTACCCTGCTCGGCTCGGTCCGCTGAAGCGGTTCGTAGGATGGCTGTTCGACATCGTTGCGGCGCGAATGGTGCGTCGCCGAACCGACTAGATCCCTGACCAGGCGCGCAACACGTTACAGACAACATCGTGTGAGGAGGTTCACCCGTGAGCGGCAACAGACCCGTTCCACTGCGGCTGTCCGGATCCGCCTACGATCGAGGCCGCGCCCACGGCGAGGCGTTGCGGCGCCCCATCGCCGAGGTGGTCTCGCGTTGGATCGCCGAATTGGAGACGTACTACGCGATCCCGGCTCGAGAGATCATCGCACGATTCTTCGAGCGAACCGACTTCCTTCCCGCGATCGAGTGTTGGACACCACATCTGCTCGACGAGGTTCGCGGAATCGCCGACGGATGCGGTGTCGACTTCGAGACGATGCTGGCGTTCCAGTGCGTCGATGAGATCTGGGCCAACGGAGATCGGATCGCCGGTGAGCATTGCTCGACGTTCGGCTTTCGCGGCGACGCGGGCCGCCCGGCGATCCTCGCGCAAACGATCGACGTCGAGTCGTTTCGAGACGGGGCGCAGGCCCTGTTGCTCATCGAGGAAGAGTGTTTGGGAGGCACGTGTTTGGTCGCGACGTGCGCGGGCGTACTCGGATTCAACGGCCTCAACCGCCGTGGTCTGGGCGTCTGCTGCAACGCGGAACTCCAGCTCCGTCATCGGCAAACCGGGTTGCCGGTCGCCTTTGTGTTGCGCGGAGTTCTCGAACAGAAGAGCGTCGATGCAGCCGCCGCGTTCCTCCGGGAGATTCCTCACGCGACCGGGCAGCACTACTTGCTCGCAGATCCGACGCAGATGCGCTCGCTGGAGTGCTCGGCGGGAGCGGTCGCTGAATGGGCTCCAGACGACGGCAAGGCCATTTGGCACACGAATCACCCGCTGGCCAGCGACGATCTGCACGCGTGGTACCGGGCGATGCTTGAGGCCGGCGAATCCTACCCGTTCCTCGCCAACAGCCGCGTTCGGTTGGCGACACTTGAGAGGAAGCTCCGAACCGCGGGCGCGGCTTGCCGGCCGGAGCAACTTCGTCGAATCCTCGCATCGGCGGACGATCCGCGCCACCCGATCTGCAGCTGTGGAGACGAAGGCGAATTCTACGCCGAGATGGGTCTGTTCACGTTCGGAGCCACCTTGATGGTGCTGTCGGACCCGCCGGAACTCCACGCAACGCTCGGTCCTCCCCGTCAGACGGCGTGGCAGGTCGTCGGCTTCGACGGCGAATCGACGTCACTCGGCGACGCAGATCTCCGATCGTAGGACCGAGCGGACGGTCAAGACGATGAGGCCCGCAATCAGTGCAGTCAGAATCGCCACCTCGACCAGCGCCAGCACGCGGTACCCGAACACGTGCGTCAGGTGCAGCATCAAGATCGTGGCCAGTGCGTGCGCGGCGAGCGGGAACGAATACGCCCACCACGACAAGGCAAAGCGAATCCGTGCGAACACGCGGGCGCGAAGCAAGACGAGCGCCAGTACGAACAACGAGAAGTAGTACAGGATGCGCGCAAACGCATCCGGTCCGGCCGCGTCGGTGAGCCCGACCAACTTGGCGTACGAGATGAAGCCGATCGCCGGTGGGGCAAATAGGATGAACAGCGTTGGCAGCAAGCGCGAGGGAATCGGCGGATGGAAGACAAGCCGGTACATCAGCACCGTGAACAGGACGCCCCAGAAGATCAGGCCGATCGCGAAAAAGAACCAGGAGATCTCGACGAATCCGTGCGCGACCCCGGCGATCGGAACGATCAACGCACCCACGATGGGGATGAACCACGCGGGGGTGACGTGCTCGATCGCGTAGCGGGCGTGATGCATCCACGACGAGATAATCAAGAGCGAGGCCATCAGCTGCAAGGCCGTTCCCGCCATCCATAGCCCCCTCGACACCGCCATGCTTCGATCGAGGAAGATCACGCTCAGGACCAGCAGGATTTTCGCGACCAGCGGGAAGAAGCTGATCTTCACCGGGTGCCGCATCTCGTCCGCGACGGCGGCAGGATAGCGCGCCGCCTTGGCCGCGTAGATTACGCCGATCGCAGCGAACAGCACGACCGTGAACCCCACCAAAATCGTCGCCGCCCCTGCCAGTTTCGGCACGAGCCCGATACCGCCTCCGGCAAGCTTCTGAACGGCCAGCGAGAAACCCGCCATCCCCAGCACAATCGCGAAGAATGTGATGTGGAAGTTCTGCAGGCGCAGTCCAACCCCCGTTGTCCGGCCTCGGCGTTCCGTCCCTCTCATGTCGTTCTTACCCCTTCCGGATCGCGCTCGCGCCGGTACGCTTGGCGCGAGGGCGGTGCATTCTCCCTCCCTTGCCGGAGTGCGTCAACCCGGCGTGCGCTCGGAGGCGCTCGTCTCCACCGACCCTTCGCACCCGGGTGCTTCCGATACAGCGTCCCCGGTGACGGCGGAGTCACAGGACTCTGCTCGGTCACGGGCGAAGAACCGCGGAATACACCGGATCCACGTCCAGTGCAACAGCAGATGGACCACGATCAATCCAGCGAACGCGAGGCAGACGTACGCGTGAAAATCCCTCCACGCGCCGCGCTCCCAGCCGAGAAACAGTTCGTGCGCCGCCGCCTGGCCCGCTCGCGGCCCTCCGCCGCCGCTCGGCAGCACGATCCACGTGATGAATCCCGAAACCAGAGAACACAACAGCAGGACGAACGCCGACATGTCGACGATCGCATCCACCCTGACCTTCTTCATCGCCCCTCCTCGCTTCTCTTCTTTCATCGGATGCCCGATCAACTCGATCTGCTGCGGCAGGCGTACGCTTCCCCCGCCTCACGTGCTTGACAAGACCGCGCTCCTCTTCCTCCGTTTGCCGGGCAACCCTCTCGAGGACTACTCTGACACCAAGCCTGGGTTCGACGCAATCATCACAACACGATCCCCTCGAATGCACCCACGGGAGCAACTAACCATGCTAACGACCATCGACGATTTCGCGCCTGAGGGCGTAGAGTCCGGAGCATCGCTGGTTCTTCGGGACGAAGACGGGCGCTACCTCTTCTTCCTGGCGGGCACGCGGCACCGGCGACAATGTCCGCCCGGGCAGCTGTTCTACGCGGGAATTGGTGGCCACCGCGAACCTGGGGAGACGTGGCGGGACTGCGTACGACGGGAAGCGGCGGAAGAGATCGGATCCGTCGTGGATATCGAGTCGTCGGCCGCCACCTGGTACGTGCCACATCAAGGCGCGATCGAGCAAACGTCGATTCGCGACCGCCCTCGACCGCTCGCGTTGTACGAGATGATACACCCTCCGAGAACGCCATTTGCGGGCGGACTCTATCGCATCGTAATCTACAAGGGCAGGCTGCACACGCCACCGACCGTTCGATTGCCGGACGAGGTGCGGGGCGTGATCGGATTGACGGAGGATCAGGTCGTGCTCGGTCCTCAGCGCCGCCCGACCCTGGCGCAGCTTCTGGACGAAGGTGCTCGCGTCATCGCAGGGGAGGACCCGGGGGATCTCGAATTCCGGTTGTATCCGATCGGCACCGCTGCCGCGCTGTCACGGCTGTTGCTCCACGTGAAGAAGCAGCCCCGGTCGGGGCCCTGACGAAAGGAGGCGCACATGAAGAAGGATATCTCTACAGTCCCCGGTGTTTCTCACGCCGTTCTGCTCGCGTCCCTGAGCCTTGCGTTGGTCGCGCAGCTCTGTTTGCTTTTCATTCTCTCCACGGGCGACATCCGCTGGCTCGTGGTCGTGGGCTGGGCGATGTTTGCGTTCTCGGCCCTCTTCGGGTGGCTCCCCATCCTCACATTCCGACGACGGGGCCGCGTCGCCAAGGGGAGGAGTTACATGCATACGACGCAACTGGTGACGTCCGGGATTTACTCGATCGTACGGCATCCTCAGTTCCTTGCGGGCGACCTGATGGCGGCAGCTGTGATGTGCATCACACAGCATTGGAGCGTCGTCGTTGCGGGCGTCGTGGCTATCGCCGCCAATCATCTGACGATGAGGAAGGCGGACGATGACCTTATCGACAAGTTCGGCGAGCCGTATCGCGAGTACATGCAGCAAGTCCCCCAATGGAACCTCGCAATCGGAATCTTCCGGCGTCTTCGATCGAACCGGACGCCGTCGCAGCAGGAACGCGCCGACGCGTGACCCGCGCGCGAAAGACACGGTGTGCGCTCGGCCCGACACTCCACATCCGTTGTCTCGGCCACACCCTTCTACATCCCGATCGGCGATTCCTCGCGCTCGCCAGATCCGTAGCGATCGTGCTACACTCCGACGGGAGGAAGCGTACTTCGCGTGTTTGCGCCATGGTCGACGACGGAATGAGCACCCATGACGATCAGGACGTTCTGTCGACGCTTCGCCGACGTGTGCGCAACCTCGAGGCGGAAACCGAGCGCCTTCGGGACTCCGAGGAACGCCTCCACATTCTCTTCGAGCACGCCCCCGACGGCTACTACCTCTCGGATCTCAAAGGCGTCTTCATTGATGGGAACGCCGCCGCCGAAACGATTACTGGATACCAACGCTCCGAGCTGATTGGCAAGAGTTTCCTCACGCTCGGTCTCCTCTCCTCAGCGGATGCGCTGCGTGCGACGTTGCTGCTAGCGAAGAACCGCCTCGGGCGATCCACCGGACCGGACGGCTTCGTATTGTCTCGCAAGGATGGCCGCAGCATCGCCGTTGAGATTTCGACCCACCCGATTCGAATCGGCGGGCGACGCTTGGTCCTCGGAATCGCTCGAGATATCACCAAACGCCGCCGGATCGAGCGCGACCTTCGCGAGCGGGTCAAGGAACTCCAGGCGTTCTACGATCTCTCGGACCTCGCCGAGCGCCAGGACGCTTCACTCGACGACCTCTGTCGAGCACTGGCCGAGGGTCTACCGGGAAGCTGGCAGCATGATGACGTCGCCGGCGCACGCATCCTCCTGGAGGGAAGGGACTACCGGTCGAAGAACTTCGCCGAGTCGGAGTGGATGCAGTCGGCACCGATTCTCGTCGGCGGGCGCGCGGCTGGCGCGATCGATGTCTGCTATCTCGAGAAGCGCCCGGCCGCGGACGAAGGTCCGTTCCTCACCGAGGAGCGACGATTGATACAAGCCATCGCAGAACGTCTGGGACGGATTGCGGAGCGGAAGCAGGCGGAACACGCGTTGGAGAGAAGCCTCGCGTTGCTCGCGGAGTCGCAGCGCATCGCCCATGTCGGAAGCTGGGAGTTCGACTTGGACTCCCGTCATGTCACGTGGTCGGACGAGGTCTATCGCATCTTCGGACTCGATCCGCAATCGCCCCCCCCGACGTATGAGACGTTTCTCTCCCTGGTTCATCCCGAGGATCGCACCGCCTTCGACGCAATGTATCGAGCATCCCTCCGCAACCGACTCGCCTCCTACACCTTTGAGTTTCGCCTGATTCGTCCGGACTCGGGCGAACTCCGGGTTCTTCATGAGCAATGCCTTCATGAGTGGTCGTCCGCAGGCCGCGTCGTTCGCTCCGTTGGGATCGTGCAGGACGTCACCGATCGCAAGCGTGCGGACGACTACCGCACCCTGACCTCCGACGTCCTGGCGATTCTAAATACGCGAGAATCCATCGACGTCCTGCTCCCTCGAATCGTCGCCGCTGTGCGCGCACGGATCGGTGCCGACGCCGTCGGACTTCGCTTGCGAGAGGGGGAGGACTACCCGTACGTCGCGCAAGTCGGGTTCGACGAGACATTCGTGCGAACCGAGAACTCGCTGATCAATCACGACCCCGATGGCAACGTCTGCCGGGACCAGGCCGGAGATATCAGCCTGGCCTGTGTCTGCGGTCAGGTGATCGTCGGAAGGGGTAGGATGTCAGATCCACACTTCACCCCAAGCGGCAGTTGGTGGTGCAACGATACCTCCGAACTCCTCTCGATTCCCCCGAACGAGGATCTTCGCGATCGGCCACGAAATCGTTGCGTTCACGAAGGCTATGCCTCTCTGGCTCTCATCCCCATTCGTTCGACCGATCGGTCGGCGGGTTTGCTTCAGGTGAGCGCACGGCCCTCGGGGTTCTTCACGATCGATGCGATCGAGCGCCTCGAAAGCGTGGCCGCACACATCGGAGAGGCGATTGCCCGAAAGGATTTCGAGGAGAAGCTGGCCCGCATGGCGCGTCACGACGCGCTTACGGGGGTTCTGAATCGCTACGGTCTTCAGGAGGTGCTGGAGCGAGAAGTCGCTCGATCGCAACGGTACGGTCGCCCGATCGGCCTGTTGATGATCGATGTCAATCGATTCAAGGAGATCAACGATCGATTCGGCCACGCGATGGGGGACAAGGTTCTGAAGGGGGTCTCCGACGTGTTGCGAAAGAACGTTCGCGAATCGGACGTGCTCGTGCGGTACGGGGGGGACGAGTTCCTCGTCATCCTGCCGGAGACGGACGGAGAAACCGCGCATGTCAAAGCTCGCATCCTCGCCGAAGTCACCGAGCGGAACCGCACGAATCCACTGTTGGACTTCCCCGTCACACTGTCCATTGGAACATCGTACTGGCGCCCCGACTGTCGCTGCACCATCGACCAGGTCTTGGAAGAGGCGGATCAGCGGATGTATCAGGACAAGCGCTCGGCCGACCCGTCCGTTTCGTGATCGGCTCTCCGTCCTGCACGTCGTGACGCGCTCGTCGGGTTCTCCGTCGTGGTTTGCTGGGCCAGCAAGCTGTTGACGATGATCAGGTCCGCCCCGGCATGGATCAGTGAGGAGGCAAGCAAACTTCCGGTGAAATGAGTACACACCGCCCACATCGCGCCAAGGGGGAATAGAATAGCGAGGAAGCGCAGCCGGTCGTTCTTCGATAGATAGGTTGCGCCGATGTGCGCGGTCGCGAAGACGGCTGCTGTGAGCAGGACGCCGACTGCCGGCGACAGCAGCGACGAAAGCGACCGAAGGAAGACGCCGCGGAACCACAACTCCTCCATGACGGCATTGGCCAAGCCGAAGCTCACGGCCCACGGCAGGAGGCGTGCCCAGCGCGCCGTCGATACACCCGAGCGCCGCGCCTGGATCGCCGCCATCGTCGCGAACAAGAGAAGACCACCCAGCCCCAGTCCGAGCCCCAGCCGCCATCGTCCAACCGTGAGGTAGACGGAAGACATCGGAACTCGGCACGCGACCAGCACGAGAACGATCGTGCCGATGACGGTGACGGACTCCAGAGCTTTCGCCAATGCGATCCCGCGGATCGAAGCTTCGCGGATCCTCAACGGCCGTTTTAGCCGTGCAACCGCCCAACCCATCAGATTCCCGGCCGACGCCGCAAGCACGCCGACCGCGAGCCATCGCACGGCCGGGTCTTCGCCTCGCCACGTGGCGAGCCACAGGACGATTCCGGCGAAGGCAGGAAGCATCATGCGATAGGTCAGACTGCGGTTCGTTCGGAACAGCGTGTAGTAGCTACTCCCGAAAACGAAGATCGCGGTCGAGAACGCGAGATAGCCGAACACGATTCCTATCCGGGTGAGCATTCCATCCGCCTCCGCGAGTGAGTCTATCCTGGATCGGAGTCACTGCCGAACTTCACCTCTTCTGACCTCTCACGCACTGTGGAGGGCGCGCGCGGTCCTACTCAACAGACTCCGCCTACCTCGCCCGGGGAGGAGGGCTACTTACGCAGGGAACTGAACGCCCGTGAGCCGCTCTGAGACTTCCCACAGACGGCTCGCCGCCGTTCGATCTACCGCACACGGGTGAAGCTTGACGACGCGTGGCGGGCCGCGAAACCCGAGCCGCCCGCCCGGTCCGTAGAACGCACCGCCGACTGCGGCCGGATCCGTCGCCGCGCGCAGGATCGGCCGCGCTGCCGCTTCCACACTCTGACTAAGCCGTTCGAACAGCGGCCGCGCGCTCCGCCACAGCCACCGTTCCTCAAGCCGACGGCCCAGGCTCGTCGGCGCGCCTCCCGGATGCGCTGCGACCGCCAGCGAGCCGGTGTCGCTCAGCCGTCGTTGCAGTTCCTGTGTGAACAGAAGATTCGCAAGCTTGGCACGCGCATACGCGCGTGCCGGCGTGTACCCGCCCGATTCGAACATGAGGTTGTCGAAATCGATTCCGTGTCGCGCGTGGCCGAGACTGCTCACGGTCACAATCCTCGATCCATCCGTCCCTCGGAGTCGGTCGTACAGCAGGCCGGTCCACGCGAAGTGGCCGAGATGGTTGATCCCCAAGTGACGCTCGAACCCGTCTTGAGTCGTCCCGTACGCTACCAGCATCACGCCGGCATTGTTGATCAGAACGTCCAGGCGATCGTATGTGGCCTGAAGCCTCGCGGCCGCTTGGCGAATCGACGCGAGGCTGCCGAGATCGATGCTCAGCACATCGACCGGTCCCAACGCACCTGCGTGCTGAATGGCGTCGGCCGCGGCACGCCCTCGCGAAACGTCCCGACACGCGAGAATCGTCGCCGCGCCGCGCTGTGCAAGTACGGTCGCAACCGCACGGCCGATCCCACTGTTCCCACCCGTGACCACCGCCACGCGCCCGGACATGTCGGGGACATGCTCCGACGTCCATCCGTCCCTCGACACCATCGTCTTCTCGCGCCCTCCTCGCATTGCTGCACCCCAAACGCCGCCGTGGCTTCCACATTGCCCTGCGACACACGACACCCGCTCGCAGCGCTAGATCCTACAGGCTGGGCAGCGATGCAATGAAGTCGCCCGCCCGCGCCGTCCCCCCTGGTATCCGTACCCAAGGTGGAGTTGCCGTCGATGCGAACGTCCCACGCATCTTCCGAGATCGTTTGCAGAGAATCCCGCACCCAATCCTCCGTGATAACGCACACGCCGTTCACCTTGGGAGCGGCACGATCGGATACACTCCCGTCGTCCGCCACCGTGCAACAGTTTGTGTCGCGACGTAGGAGGAACATGTCGACATCCCGGAAGATCCTTGTCACCGGTGCCACCGGAAAGGTTGGCCGCTCGTTCGTGGAACGGGTGTTGGGCGGGTCCAAACCGAGCCCGTCGCTCGAAGTCCGTGCGTTGTGCCACAACCGGATCCTTGCGCCTCGTGACGGGTTGGAGATCCTGACAGGGTCGATCGCCGATCGCGCCACCGTCCGGAAAGCCACCCGAGACGTCACCCACGTGCTCCATCTTGCGACCTGCAAGGAGACGCCGGCGCAGGTCATGGACGTCGCCGTGAAGGGGCTCTTCTGGCTGCTCGAGGCGTGCCGAACGAGCCCGACGCTCGCTCAGTTCATCCTGATCGGAGGCGACGCCAGCATCGGACATTACTACTATCCCCGAACGGCCCCCGTCACCGAGCGGGAGCCCCATGCCGCCTACCCCGGATGCTACGCGTTGTCGAAGGTACTGGAGGAGACGATGCTCGAGCAATACATCATCCAGTACGGCTTAAACGGTTGTTGCCTTCGTGCGCCGTGGATTATGGAGAAGGACGATCTCCGCTATCACCTCTCGTTCGGCGAGGATGTCTTCGGGGCGCCGCGATGGCGCGAGCTTGTCGGTTCCGCCCGCGCAGCCGAGTACGTTCGCACGGAGACCGTTCCCGTTCTTCTCGATCGTGACGGATCTTCGATGAAGCGGAACTTCGTTCACGTCGACGATCTCGTCGAAAGCATCCTTGCGGTCATCGACCAGCCGCGTTCTCGGGGACAGACCCTCAACATCTGCATGGACGAACCCGTCGACTACCGAAAGATGGCCGACTATCTCGCGCGGACGCGCGACCTCCCAAGCGTTGAGGTCCCGTCGCAATACCACTCCACGTGGTTGGACAACGCCAAGGCCAAGTTCGTCCTCGACTGGCGTCCTTCGTACGACATGCGGCGGCTGGTCGATGCGGCGTGGACGTACGAGCGTGCGGACGGCGATCCACGCGTCGTCTGGTATCCCGGCTAGATCACGGCTGGTGCGAATCGCGTGGGTTCCGCCTCGGAGGACGCGGGATGAGGACCGGCGTCGTTCGCTTGTACGTTTCGTACTCCTCTTCTCCGCCCCAACGGTCGTCGGCGCGACGCTCGAGCAGCGGGATTCCGCTCACGCGCGTGAGCAGCAAAACTACGAAGGCCGGTGAGATCAGGCCGACCCATCGCCATCCCGACAGGACGGGAACCGCGATCAGCGCTACGCCGATCCACAGCACGATCTCGCCGAAGTAGTTGGGGTGGCGCGACCAACGCCACAATCCGCGCGAGATGAACCGTCCCCGATTGGCTGGGTCCTTACGAAATCGGCTCTTCTGCTCGTCGGCCACGGCTTCGATTCCGAGCCCAACGCTCCAGACGCCAAGACCGATCCACCCCACCATGCCCAGCGGTTTCCGGGCCGTTGCCGTGATCGCGGCCAGCGCCGCCGCCAGCGTCAGCGACACCCACAACCCCTGGACCGTCCAGGCGGTCAGGAACCGTGGAAACGACCGCTTGATGACGTCGAACCGCGCGTCCTTGCCCGCGGCGCGAACCCGGCGGAACAAGAACGTCCCCAACCGGACCGCCCAGACAGCGATGAGGAGGGAGAGGAGCAGGCTACGTGCGTCCAGCGGACGGGAGAGCGCCATCGACAGGCCGACCACTGTGATGTACGTCACGCTTCCGGTCAGATCGTAGAACCGCTCGGTTCGAAGAAGAAACGCCGGAACGAAGGCGATCCACTGAATGGCGAACGCCGCGGCAATCGCCCAAGCCACCACCGGGAGCCCGAGAACGTGTATGCCGCCGTGCCCCAACGCCCAGCTTACACCCGCGGCCACCATCGCGCTGGCCACGAGCCCTCCGATGGACGTGTAGTCCGATGTCTTCACTAGGCCCCCTTTCAACGAGTCCCTCCCAGTGTTCGCCAATTCCCCTCAACCGTCAACCTGATCGATGCCCGACGTGCCCCACGCGTGGACCACTCGTTTGCCGTCGCGGATCCATCTTGACAAGACGCTGGATCGAGGGTAGGATGAGGATGTCTTCAGGTCATCATATCACCTGATGTTAGGAGGCGAACCATGCTGTCCATCCGCTCTACCGAACGGCGATACTACGCGCTCACCTTCCTGTTCTGGTTCTCCACCGCGCTCCCAATGGCGGTATTCATCCTGCTTGCCCAGGCTCGCGGCATGTCGCTTGCGCAGATCGGTCTGCTCAGTGCCATCTACTCGGCTACGATCGTTCTTCTCGAGGTTCCCACCGGCGGTCTGGCAGACATGTTGGGCCGCGGACGCGTCGCCGCCCTTGCCGAGCTCGTGACGCTGGCCGGTTGGGTCCTCTTCCTCTTGTCGTTTTCACTGCCCGCTTTCGTGGCCGCGTTCATCTTGAACGGGATCGGGCGCGCACTCGCATCTGGATCACTTGAAGCGTGGTTCGTCGACAGCCTGCTGGCATCCGACCCTGACGTTGATCTTCACCCTCGCCTTGCCCGCGGCAACGCTGTTGCACTGGCCGCCCTCGGCGTGGGAACGGTCGTCGGCGGTGCCGTCGTCCGAGCGTTCAGCTTCCTCCCGCCCGACGGAACCGGTGTCCTCACGCCGCTGGCCAGTCCCGGACTGATCGCACTCCCGCTACGGGCACTGCTGCTGCTCGCAATCCTTGCGCTGGTCCGTGACCCTCCCCAACGATCATCGACCGCGCGATCCGGTGCGACCGCCCTCAAGGCGTCCCTGCTGGGCACGCTTCGCGCGGCCGTTCGGTTAACCGCTCGCCGTCCCGTTCTCCTGCGGTTGCTCGGGGTCACCGTGACCCTTGGATTGGCGATGTCCGTCATTGAGACGTTCTGGCAGCCTCGCTTCGCGGCTCTGCTGGGTGAGACGCCGGCGCTCAGCATTCTCCTTGGTGTGTTGCTCGCCGGGGCGTTCCTGCTCGGCGTCGTCGGGAATACTGCGGCACCGTGGCTCACGCGCCGTTGGGGAGTACGGCCCGGCACCGTCTGCGCGGTGTTTCATGCACTTCGTGGAGCCCTTCTTATCGGCCTGGCCCTTCAGACGTCAGCGATCCCGTCGGCGATCCTGTTTTGGCTAGTCTACATGAGCCAGGG
>Ga0272441_10007513_pt1 | contig 17690 bp, 15 predicted proteins | sample SSMProp6N_FD_193582 | JGI IMG/M metagenome (GOLD analysis project Ga0272441, IMG submission 193582) | Marine sediment archaeal communities from Little Sippewissett salt marsh, Falmouth, MA, United States - SSM-Prop-6N | ecosystem: Environmental > Aquatic > Marine > Wetlands > Sediment ... | reverse complement strand
AGCGGCGTCCCGCCTGCATACACGCGTGAGTCGACGAAGCGGAGAGCAGTGGCGTGACCGTGGCGCGACGCGCACATCGGCGCACAAGGGTGCGATCCGCGAGCCGCGTAGCCGTGCGAGGGCCAGGCGGTCGAAGGCTAGGTGCCGGCCGCTGTGCCCGCGATCTGGGTGAGCAGGCTCGTCAGGAGCTGGTTGCCGGCTTCCTGAAACAGAATCTGCGCCACGGTGACGACGCAACTGCCGAGTTGTAGCAGCACGGCCCCCGACATCATCAACGCGGTCCACTTCCACACTTTCATCGTGATCTCCATTCACAACCTGACCGAGGACCAAGCGGCTGCACTATAACCGCCCACCGTCGCAGCACAACCGAGCGGACTCGTCAACTTGAAGAGCCCTCCCGAGCGTGCATAATGCCGCAGCGAGCGTCGTACAGGAAGTCGGGGTTCATCGATGCGTCCTTCGCCCAGATACAGAACTCGGGGTCGGTGCCCGTTCACGAATAGGGCTGTCCTGCTCACGACCGTTATCGTCACCGGCATACTGGTCAGCGGTTGCGGCCCCGGTGGGCCGATCCGCTGGCAGTTGCACGAAGATGTAGAGCGGCCGCAGCCAGGCGTCGTGCTTCTGCTCGCGGATGGGATTCCACCTCGGATGGTGGAGCAAGGGTGCCGCGAAGGGTGGCTTCCGAACATCGACACGCGGTTCTACAAAGGGGGCGCGCGCGTACGACACGCCGTGACGTGTGTGCCGCCTGTGACGTACGCCGCCATCGCGACGATTCTGACGGGGGCTGGTCCCGGACAGCACCAGATCATCGGGAACCGCTGGTTTGATCCGGACGAAGCGCTATTTCGCGATTATGCGACGATCCGCCACTATCGCGATGTGAATGCGGACTTCGACGCGCCCACGGTCTACGAGCGCATTCAGCCGGCCACCTCCGTCAGCATCCAGTCCGCACACCGCCGGGGGGTGACCAAGAACATCGCGAACTGGGCGCTGTCCGGCGTGGACTGGTTTTTCCACAACTACACGGCGGTGGACAAGCTGACAGCGTCGTCGATCTGGCGTGTGGCGTGGTGGGCAAACGAGCACGGTCAATGGCCGAGCGTGCTGATGTGCTATTTTCCCGGGGTGGATTCCATTGGACACGCCTGGGGGCCAAGTTCGCCTGTGTTCCGGTCCGCGATGGAGCATGCGGATTACCAGGTCGGTCGGGTGTGTGACTGGCTGGAAGCGAAGGGACTTCTGGAGACGACCTACGTCGTGCTGTTGAGCGATCACGGGATGGTGGATGTCGAACCCGAAGGACACATCGACCTGCTCTCGCTGGTGCGCGACGCGTGGGGCCGGTCCGCGACCAGACTCGCGTTGCAAGAGAACACGCGGTCGGAACGCCTCTCATACTACGATCAATTCGACACCGTCGTGAACGATCAGGATGGGCGACGGGCATCGCTCCATTTCCGCGATTCCAACGGCTGGGACCACCGTGCCGCCTGCGCGGACGTCGAGACCATTCTGCTCGCGCCGCCGCCGGACGCGCGGCTCTGGAACATCGAGGGTGTGGACCTGGTCATCTATCTCGCCGCGCACGACGAGGCGGTGCTGCGTTCCCGTGCGGGTGAGGCGCGGATCCGCAGACGAGCAACGCCGACCGGGCCGGAATACGAATACGTTCCTGAACCGGTCGACGTTCTGGGCTACCTCGGCGAACCCGCGTTGTCTGAGTTCGTGGCTGCCGGTTTTCATCCTTCGCGGGATTGGCTCGCCGCCACAGCAAGCCAGACCCGGCCAGACGTCGTGCCGCATCTGATTTCACTGCTTCATGTTCGGCGAGCGGGACAAGTGGTTCTTTTCGCCGAGCCGGGCTACAGTTTCGTGAAGGAAAGCGGCGGTCACGGCGGTGTCCACCGGGACGAGATGCTCATGACGGTGCTGATCACCGGACCGGGCATCGAGCCGGGAAGCGTCGTCGAGGTGGCGCGCTCGGTCGATCTCGTACCGACGATACTGGACTGGCTGGACATCGAGGCGGATGACGAAGGATGCCTGGAAGGGGTCTCTTTGCTAAACGCGGGGCTTCGCTGCGGGGAAACCGCGCGAGCGGAGGGACGATGACGAAAGTTGCCGCCTTGGTAGCCGCGGCTGGTGTCGCGCTCGCGGCTTATTTCTGGACGGGGCGGCCGGATCCCGTGGTTCCGACGCCGACCCCGACGACGACGTTTGTCCCCACTCACGGGACGGTTCCGTATCGTGGGATGGCCATCCAGGTGGCTTCCGGATACAAGCCGGCCGAGACGTTCGGTCCGTTGCTGGAAGAGATCGCCGACCTGGGGGCGAACACGGTGCTGTTGAGCGTGGCGGGGTTCATGGAGCATGCCCGCTCGCAGGCGATCTACGTCGATGCCCGGAAGGTGCCGGCTCCGAACGACTTCCAACGGCTCATCGCGCAGGCACATCAGCTCGGCCTGAAAGTCATTGTCATGCCGATCGTGCTGCTGAAGAACCCGCAGGGCAGCGAGTGGCGGGGTGTGATCGAACCGCCCGACTGGGACGACTGGTGGCGTCAGTACAACGAGTTCATCCTGTACTTCGCCGACATCGCACGTGAAGGGAAGGCGGATGCGCTGATCGTCGGGTCGGAACTGGTCAGCACGGAGAAGTACACGGCCAAGTGGCGGAAGCTGGTCGCCGCCGTGCGGCCGCGGTTCTGGGGTGGTGAGCTCGGCTACTCGGCAAACTGGGACCACTATCGGCCGGTGCAGTTCTGGGACGATCTCGATTTCATCGGGATGACAAGCTACTACAAGCTGGCGGACCGCGAGAACCCGACGGTCGAGGAGATCGTGCAGCGCTGGCAGCCGATCCGCAAGGACATCCTGGCTTGGCAACGGCGAATCGGTAAGCCGCTTCTGCTAACGGAAGTCGGCTGGTGCAGCCAGGAAGGGGCGGCGATGGCCCCCTGGAACTACTACCAGAACCAGAACGGGACGCCGGCAGCGCTCGAGGAGCAGCGGCGGCTGTACGAGGCGTTCATCCGCGTCTGGGACGACACCCCCGAGCTGATGGGTGTGATCTGGTGGGAATGGCGGGATTCCAACGGTGGGCCGGGCGACTACGGCTACACCCCCAAGAACAAGCCGGCCGAGCAAGTGTTGAGGCGTTGGCTGGCAGCCGGGAAGGAAGCGGCTTCGTCACAGCCGGCCGCGACGCCGAAGTAGCCCCCCCACACGGCCTTCCGGCACAGCAACCCATCGAAGACGCACATCAGACGCCCCCGCGCTCGCTAAGTTCCGGTGGCCACACAGGTTGAGGTGTGGTAGAATCCTTTTTGGCGGAGTGGGCCAGGCGGCCGCTGATTGGGCCGGATGTTGCGGACGAGTTTTCTCGTCCGTGCGTCGGTCGAATTGGAGGAAAGTCCGGACTGGTCAGGGCACGGTGATGGCTAACAGCCACCGTCCGCGAGGACAGGGAAAGTGCCACAGAAAAGACACCGCCGATGGCTGTCGACCCGCGCGGCGGCAGAACAGGCAAGGGTGAAAAGGTGCGGTAAGAGCGCACCGCGCGGCCGGTGACGGTCGTGGCAGGGCAAACCCCACCGCCAGCAAGCCCAAATAGGGGGCGAGGGTCGGCCCGGCCCGTTACAAGCCCCGGGTAGGGCGCACGAGCTCGCCGGCAACGGCGGGCCCAGATGAATGGTCGCCCTCCGCAATTCGGGTCAGTCCATGACTCGGGTCAGCGGGGACAAAATCCGGCTTATCGGCCCACTCCGCCACTGATAAGCCCGCGATCATCGAGCGAACGGATGTGTGACGCGGGGCGACTAAACGTCCGGCTCGCAGGTGACGGTGATGCTCTTTGCGGCGAATTGCTCGACGTAGAGTTCCGCCCGTTCTTGGTGCGTCACCAACAACAGGCTGCAACCGGTCTCGTGGGCCTCGGCTGTGCAGGTGATCGCGTCACCCTCGTTGAGCGGCGTCAACTGCAAGATCGCCACGATGACGTGCTCGAAGGTGTTGACGTCGTCGTTGTGGAGGATCACGCGGAACGGCGGGAGTTCCTGCGTGCATTGCTCGCTGTCCAGTTCGGGTTTGCTCGTCGCCGCATTCATCGCCATGGCCTGCCCGATCGCCGCTGTGGCGACCACCAATCAGGCTAGCACGAGCACGGCGCGACCGTCAACCGGATTCTCGCCCGGGACGGGGTGGATGGCGGTGGCAGGTGATGTGAGGTTCGGCCGCGGGCGGTGTGGAATCGCTCCTGACGGGTACCGGCCATGCGACGTGGCCGGTAGAATGCACGTCGTCGGGGGCTGAACGTGACGCGCGTGGCTTCAATGGAGAACAAGCCGATGAGGTTGACTGGCTATTTTCTCGTTCCGTTGATGCTCGGTCTACTGGTCGGGCCGCTGTGGGCCCAGGAGGTGGGGAACCCGCTCGAGGCCATCCAGGCGAAGGCCGAGATCGGTGCGGAGGATGCGCAGCAGATTCAGGCGTTTATCACCGAGCGGGTGCAGCTCGTCTCGGGGGATGAGGCGGCCGATGCACGCCGGGCTGCAAGCGACTTGCGGCAGGCGTTTGATGGGAGCGACGCCTTCAAGAGCGCATACACGGCGGCGTACATTGAGATCGCCGATCCGGCGGTGAAGAAGGCGAACCTGGTCGCGGCCACGCGGCTGCTCGCGATTGCGAACACCTTTAACACGATCGAAATGCGGCCCCTGCTGGTCGAGGCCTTGGGGGACAACCGGGTGGGGATTCGGGCCACGGGCGCTGTGGGGCTGCGGTTGCTGCGGCAGAAGCTGGGCGCAGACCGGGACGTCTGGCAACAAACGCTCGAGGCTCTGAAGGAAGCCGGCAAGAGCGAACGGTCGCGCGAGGTACTGAGGACGATCTATGCGGCGATGAACTACGCCGAGGTGGGCGTGCAACCGGACGCGCGCGTGAATGCCGCGGCAGTTCTGGAACTGCTGGAGGAGCGCGCGAAGCAATACACCGGTGGGACGGTTACTCCCGTCGGAGCCGACGACGCCGGCTTGCGGGCGATACGGAGCCTGTCGGCATCACTCGGTGAACCGCAGAAAAAGCGGCTCGTCCTGGTTGTGGCCACGATGATGAAGCACGCGATCGTGCGCTACACGATGGCGATCAACGAAGGGCAACGGAAGCTGTCCGAGGTGAGCAGCAAGCATGGCAGCCGTGAGTTGCTCGCGCATCGCAACGCGATGGAGCGGTTGATCGTCATCGGGGAGGAGATCTTGCAGCAACTGCTCGAGGTCGACAAGAAGACCCCGGTCACAGAGAACATGAAGAAGCTCAACACGCCGGATATGAAGAACGCCTGGATTGAGTGGAACACGCTGCTCGTCGAGCGGGTCGAACAGGGTTTCGCTTTGCCCGAGGTTCCGGCGGAAGAAGAGAAAGAAGACGAATCGGGCGACGAGGCGGCGAAGGAAGGCGAGTAGACCGGGTCGGGGTGGAGATCGCGTTTTCTCTCGGCGGCTCAGCACCTACGACGCGTCATAGTACGCCGTGTTGCGCTCGATGAAGTGCTCGAGATTCTCCGGGAGGTCATCCTCGGAATAGATCGCGTTGACCGGACACTCGTCGACGCACAGGCCGCAGTCGATACACGTGTCAGGGTTGATGTGGAGCATCTCCACGTTCGCGAAGTCCGGCTCATCGGGTCGGGGGTGGATGCAATCGACGGGACACACCTCGACGCAACTCGCATCCTTGGTGCCGATGCAGGCTTCGGTGATGTAATGTGGCACGCGGGGTCTCCCTCGTTGCGCAGAACGCGGCTGCGGCCGATCAGAAGGATATCCGAACACACGCGGCTATTATGCGAAACGCCCCGAGTCAGGCAAGGGCAACCAGTCGCGATGTGCAGCCGGCCGGCTTGACCTTCTGCGGCGGCGCGCCTACCAACAAGGAAACACGACGGCCACGCACGCCGGAGAATAGGCTCGCCGTACGCGGGTCGAGGCTACGGTGCGATAAGGGACACGTACGATGCCGCCTAAGCTCACCTGGCACGACGCCGAGGACATCGCGCTGCTACTGCTTGATCACCATCCGGCCGTCAATCCGCTGGAGGTACGGTTCACGGATCTGCACACCTGGGTCTGCGAACTGGACGAATTCGCCGATGATCCGAAGGCGAGCAGTGAAGGCAAGCTGGAAGCGATCCAGATGGCTTGGCTCGAGGAGTTCCAGGACGCCGACCACTGAGGCCGGTCAAGCCCGCCTTCCTCCCCCCTGCTCGACGCCGCTCGACGCCGCCGGATCGCTTTTTCGTGGTCCGCAGCGGGCTAATCCTTGGTACAATGGGGTTTGTGTGTAGAAACGGCTGGGGCAAAGCATGACGTGTTTTGTCCATGCAGGAGGAGTATGCCGTGATTCGATTGACGTTTCTGGGAATCGCCCTGGCAGCGCTGATCCCCTTCTCGCCGCTGGGATGCCCACCGACCGATGACGGTACGGAGCCCACCACCCCCGTTGAGCGGGGTGAGATCCCGACGCTGGCTGCGGCGGTCGAGGAAGCGTCCGTTGGCGAGTTCGTGCTGCTGGAGGCCACGACGACCGCCGACACCGAGGACGGCACGATCTACTATGCATGGCTGCAAACGGACGGTCGTGGTGTTGCGATCCAGGGCGCGGAGCAGCCAACGGCCAGCTTCGTCGCCCCCTCGCTCATGTCGGACGAAACGCTCGCGTTCATGGTGACGACTCGTAACGACGCCGGGGATGTGGGCCGCGCCGAGGCGAGCGTGCTCGTCAAGGCTGATCCGCGGTATGGAACCTCGAGCGAGGAATCGCTGCGCGCCGATGCGGGCACGGACCAATCGGCTCTGCCCGGCGAGACAGTCAGCCTGAACGGCTCCGCCAGCACGGGTGAGGGTCTGTCGCACCTCTGGACGCAGCTCCGCGGACAGACTGTAACACTGGCGAATGCGGATTCGGCCGTGGCCACGTTCACCGCCCCCCCGTTTGACGCAGACGGATCCAACATCCTCGAATTCCAACTCACTGTCACATCGTCGGATGCGTCGGAAGAGAGCGACACGGTCGAGGTCCGGATCGAGGATCCCCTCGCGAGTGGGACAGCACCCGTGGCCGACGCCGGCGCAGACCAGGCGGTCGCCGGTGAATCCACGGTCACACTGGATGGTTCGGCCAGCACGGGGACGGCATTGTCGTATCGCTGGCGTCAGACCGGCGGTCCGGGAGTCCAGTTATCCGATGCGGAATCCGCCGTCATCACTTTCACGGCACCCGAATACGACGCCGACCAGGTCAACGTGTGCGTTTTCGAGTTGACGGTGTTTGATGCGAGCAACCGCAGTGCGAGCGACCGGGTGGAAGTGACACTTCTCGAACCCGACCCGGGCGATGCCGAGCCCGTGGCGGACGCCGGCCCGGATGCATCGGTTCAGGGCGGTGCCGCCGTCGTCCTGGATGGCACCGGTAGCACCGGCAGCGGGTTGCGGTACGCGTGGAGCCAGACCTTCGGCCCCGATGTGGAATTGACTAATGCGGACGCGTCCCAGCCGCGCTTCGCCGCCCCGGCTTTTGATGCGGGTGACGGCAACGTGCTGGAATTCGAGTTGACCGTCACAGACGACCAGAATCGCACGGCGAGCGATCGTGTGCGGATCACGATCGTCGAGCCCGGAACGGTGCTCCCGGTGGCGGATGCAGGGACGGATCAAACCGTCGTCAGCGGGGAGACGGTGACGCTGGACGGCTCGGCGAGCACAGGGACAGACCTCACGTACAGCTGGGAGCAGGTTTCCGGACCGGAGGTCGAACTGGCGAGTGTCGGGACGGCCAGCACGACGTTTGTCGCTCCCGACTACGAGGAAGGGAACAACCTGCTGGAGTTTGAGGTGACCGTAACAGATGGCAACGACGCGACCGCCACGGATCGCGTTGAGATTACCGTGAACCAACCGGCGACGACGCGTGTGCGTGTGGCCACGTCACTGGGCGATTTTGTCGTAGAGCTCGATCGTGAGCAGGCACCCGTCACCGTCGAGAACTTCCTCCAGTATGTCGACGAGGGCTTCTACAACGGGACCTTGTTCCATCGCGTGATCCCTGGGTTCGTCATTCAGGGCGGCGGTTTTTTGCCCGGCCTGAACGAGAAAGAAACACATGATCCGATCATCAACGAGTCGGACAATGGCCTTCTGAATGTGCGGGCGTCTGTCGCGATGGCACGGCTGACGGACCCTGACTCGGCGACGTCGCAGTTCTACATCAACCTGGTGGAGAACGACTTCCTCGACTACGCCGACGGGAACCCCGGCTATGCGGTGTTCGGAGAGGTCGTCGATGGAATGACCACCGTGGATCGCATCGCCGCGGTCGACACCCACGATGTGGGCCAGTTCAGCGATGTTCCGGTGCAGGATGTCATCATCCGGTCGGTGACACGCCTGTCCGGCGACCAGCCGATCGCCGTACCGACCGAGTAACTATGCCTCAGCGAGTGTGCACGGGTCACGAAGCGCGGACCCAGCGGAGAAGCTCCGAAAGTGAGGGGGGCTTTCCGTACATCAGGACACCCACGCGGAAGATCTTCGCAGCCGCCCAGATCGCGACGAGCACTGCAATCCACAGCAGCCCGAGCGTCGAGATAATCTGCCACAGGGGCGTGTGCGGATCGGCACAGACGCGAAGGATCATGACGAACGGCGTGATCGGCGGGATGTAGCTGAGTGCCAGACTGAAGGCCGATGAAGGGTGCTCGGCGATGAAATACCAGAAGATCATCGGCACGATGGTGATGAGCGAGAGCGGGAAGACCATGCTCTGCGCGTCTTTGAGCTCGTTGCACGCCGACCCGATCGCCGCCAGGAGCGAGGCGATCAGGAGGAACCCTGGGACGAAGTAGAGCAGCGCGATGCCGACGCGATAGCCGGTCACCAGGTCGCTGAGCGCATAGCGTTGCGCCGCGGCGAAGCCGACACCGCCCCAGACCCCCATCAGCAGGAAGCCAACCAACGCCAGGCCGATGATTTTTCCGGCCAACAATTGCACGGGGCTCACGGCCGACAAGAGCACCTCCACGACGCGCGAACCTTTCTCCTCGATCAGCGTTGTCAGGAGCCCCTGGCTGATGCCGAACGTGCCCATGAACAGCAGAAACATGAAGGCGAACGGGGTCATGAACTGCAGAATGGGGTTGCTCGCGCCGGCCTTCCCGGTCGTGAGGTCCATCCGCTGAATAGGGATGGGCCGCTGCAACTCAAAGACCTTCAGAGGATCAAGCTCGGCCTCACGACAGCGGACCGCGAAAACGGCGTCGTTGACCATACGCTCCAACTGCCGTCCAGTCTCGAGCTGGTTGTCTTTCCGAGCCATCACGCAGCCCTCGCCGTCCATGGCGATGATGTTCTCGGAGAAGATGAGATAGCCGTACAAATCCCCCTGCGTAATGCGATCTGCCAGGGTGCTCGCGTCGGCGTCCACCTCGGCGGATGGTGTCTCCTCGATGGCGAACCTCTGATTCGGACGCTCGTTGTTGTAGAGCTCGACGCGTTGCGCGAAATCCTCGTATACGTGCCCGCCGCGATCGACGACGGCCAGTTGACGCACGGGCCGCTTCTCCGTCTTGCTCGCTTTCTCGACCCATTGGCCGCCGAAGATGGCCGCGACAATGATCCCGGGCATCAGCACAACGCTGAGCACGAAGGCCTTGGTGCGGACCGTGGCGACGAACTCGCGGCGGGCAACGGCAATGATCTTACTCATGAGCGCGCTCCTCGGGCACAGCTTGTCCGGCCTCATCGCCCGTTCCATCACGATTCACGAGCCGCACGAAGATTTCCTGGAGGTCCGGCCGCTGAATCTCGAACCGCAGGACGCGCGTCGTCTCCATGGCGGCCTGTAAGACCCGGTTCGGATCCGTTTGCGCCTCCAATTCGAGGCGGGCGTGCCCCGCGGTCACCTGTGCCGCGGCGACACCTTCCAGCCGTTCGAGCGGCCGAAGATCGCCCTCGCCATCGAGCGACACGATCCTCTCCGCGAACCGCGCCCGCACGTCGTTGATCGGCCCTTCGATCACCTTGCGTCCCTTGTTGATCAACACGATCCGATCGCACAAGCGTTCGGCCTGGTTCATCTGGTGCGTCGAGAAAACCACGGTTGACCCCGCCTTGCGCAGATCGGAGATGATCCGCTCGAGCAGGTCGACATTGAGCGGGTCAAGCCCGGAGAACGGCTCGTCCAGAATGACCAGCCGCGGCTCCTGCAGAATCGCGCTGACGAATTGGAGCTTCTGGGACATGCCCTTCGACAGGGCCTCGACCTTCTTGTTCCGCCAACCCAGCAGCCCGATTCGATCGAGAGATTCCTCGACGCGCTCGCGCAACCGGCGTCCGGACAAGCCCTTGAGCTGCCCGAAGTACATCAGCGTGCTCCCGACGGTCATCTTCCGGTACAAACCACGCTCTTCGGGGAGGTAGCCGATCAAGTCCTTGACGTCCGAGGCTCGCGGATGCCCCAGGACCGAGATCTGCCCCGCGTCCGGGTAGATGATGCTCATGATCATCCGGAGCGTGGTCGTCTTGCCGGCTCCGTTGGGTCCGAGGAAACCAAGCACCTCACCGGCCGGCAGACGGAGGTCAAACGCATCGACAGCCGTGAACTTGCCGAAGCGTTTCGTGACACCTTCAAGCACCAGCACATCAGTCAACTCGTGCACCTCACTCCCCCCTGCCAATTGTCGGGATTATGCACGAGGACGTGCCGCGGGCCAAAGATCGAAGTTGTCGGGTTTTGTCGCAGGATTCGAATGCGCGGGTGATTTTGGAATGCACGCCACGCCACATTCGGCCGCACCGCCGCGTCAACCCAGCGCCTTCGCCACCGCGTCGCCAAGCGTCGCCGGGCTATCGCTGATGATGATGCCGGCTTCCTTGAGGGCTGCGATCTTCGATTGTGCTGTCCCTTCTCCCCCCGAGATGATCGCACCCGCGTGTCCCATGCGTTTCCCGGGCGGCGCCGTCTGGCCAGCAATGAACGCCACGACAGGCTTAGAGACGTGCTCCTTGATGTGAGCGGCCGCGGTCTCCTCATCGGTTCCGCCAATCTCGCCGATCATCACGATCGCGTTTGTCTCGGGATCGGCCTCGAACATGTCGAGCAGCTCGGTGAAGTTAAGCCCCTTGACGGGGTCGCCACCGATTCCGACGCAGGTTGTCTGAGCGTAGCCGCGCTGGCTGCACTGCCACACGGCCTCGTAAGTCAGCGTGCCGCTGCGTGAGATGATGCCGACATTCTTCGAGCCGTCGGACGGTGCCTGGTGGATGTAGCCCGGCATGATGCCGATTTTGCACTGACCCGGCGTGATCACACCGGGGCAGTTGGGCCCGACGAGCAAGGTCCCCTTGTCGTCGAGGTACTTGCGGGCCTTGATCATGTCCAATGTCGGGATGCCTTCGGTGATAAGCACGACGAGCCGAATGCCCGCGTCGGCCGCCTCCATGGCCGCCTCCGCGGCGGCCGGTGCCGGGACGAAGATCATCGTCGCATCAGCGCCCGTGGCGACAACGGCCTCGTGGCACGTGTTGAAGACCGGAAGCCCGTGGTCGGATGTGGTACCACCCTTCCCCGGCGTGCAGCCCCCTACGACGCGCGTGCCGTACTCCAGGCACTGAGTCGTGTGAAACGCACCGGCTTTCCCGGTGATCCCCTGACAAATGAGCCGCGTGTCCTTGTCCACCAGAATGCTCATACGCGCTCGCTCTCCTATCTTCCGTTGCAGCGGGGCTACGATGACCCGCCCTCGCCCGGCGGCGGGCCGATCGGCTTCAGCCGCTCCGGTTCGTACTCGGTGTAACCGGACGGCGTCTTGATTTCGAAGACGCCACCGCTGAAACCCTCGTTCAAGCGCACATCATCAAACGTAATGGTGATGTGGGAATTGACCTTGCCCGTCCCGTCCTTCTTCGCGACCCGCACCTTGATGGGCAGACCCGCGAGTGGGCCCTCCCGGCTCACCCAGAAATCGAGCTCCTTGTAGCTCTTTCCGATGCGGGTGGCCGCGCGCGGGGTGAGGCGCAAATGGTCCGTCGCCGAGGGGTCCCCTGCGGCCGGTGCGAGCCGTTGCACATCGAACTCGCGGAGGATGTCGTCCTTGCGTTGGCCGAACGGAAGTGGGAAGACGCCTTCGCCGATTTTGTAGGGGTCTGCCGGATCGTCCGGCCGCCGGATCTCGCGGCGCTGAACCGTCCGCGTGCGCGACTGGACCTCCACATACCAACAGCCGTCGAACAGGTGGCGTTCGTCGAGCTTGTCCCGGCGGCCGCGGGCGATCTTCTCCTTGAAGTGGATCAGGAACCGGGCAACCGGCTTGGCCTGCTGGTACCAGAGCTCCCCGCGTTTCGTGACCGCGTCTTCCTCGAGGTCGAGGATGTACTTCTGCCGCCAGGCGAGCCGCGCCCGGAGGTCGTGCACCTTGCGCTTCTCCAGCCGGGTCAGGATGCGATCGGTTTCCGGGTCCGGCGCCGGCCGTGTTGTGGGGGCCGACGTGGCGGGTTCCTGCGGCGTTTGGGCGGTGACCGCGACGCCGGCAGCCAGAGCGAGTATGATGCTGAGGCGATTGGCGCGTTTCGAGCAGATGCACATTTTCCGGTACTCCCAAAGTCGCAGTGCCGACGGATTCTAAGGCCGTACGGCGAGCGAGGGAAGTTTGCGTAACCGCGTGTTCCGGCCCGTGGGGGCCGTGGGGTCATCGGCGTGATGCCCATACTCATGGACTTGCTTTACGGGCTGTTCGTTTGTCTGGGGTGGCCGTATCTGCTGTATCGGCGGCTGACGCGGGGTGCCTCGGGGGTTGCGCTGCGCGAGTACTTCGGGCATGTTCGGTCACGTCCCGTCAGCGCTCACTGCGCGTGGATCCACGGGGTGTCCCTGGGCGAGATCAACGCGACGCGCACCATCGTCGACCAACTGCACCAGCGCTCGCCGGAGGTCATCCCCGTCATCAGCAGCACCACGCGGACGGGACTGGATCGGGCACGGAAGCTGTACCCGCAACTCGTGACCTTCCGGTTCCCGCTGGACTTCTCGTTCGCCGTCCGGGCCGCGCTCACGCGAATCCGCCCTTCGGTAATCGTGTTGATGGAGCTGGAGACCTGGCCAAACCTGATCGAGATCGCGGCCAGACAGGGCATCCGGGTCATTATCGCCAACGGGCGTGTGACGGCGGAGCGGAGTGTGCGGCGTTTCAAGCACCCGCTCATTCGCTGGGTGGCGCGACGGATGTTCTCGCGGCTGACATGGGTGGGTGTGCAAGACGGCACGTATCGGGCGCGCTTTATTGAGATCGGCGTCCCCCCGGATCGTGTCGAGATCACCGGATCGCTCAAATACGACGCCGCCGAGACCGGGGAGCGCATCGAGGGCCAGGACGAGCTCGCGCAAGAGATGGGGATCAACACGGAGCAACCGTTGTGGGTCTGTGGCAGCACGGGCCCCGGTGAAGAAGCGGTGCTCCTGGAGGCGTACGGGAAGCTGCTCGAGCAGTTCCCGGAGCTTCAGTTGGCCCTGATCCCGCGGAAGCCCGAACGGTTCGACGAGGTAGCCCGCCTGGTTGTCCAGCACGGGCACGCCTGCCTCCGCCGAAGCACGGGGGCGCCGATGGTTCCGCCGGAGATCGTACAGCCGCAGCCCGTCTTTCTGGGCGACACGATGGGGGAGCTGCGGAAGTTCTACGCCCTGGCGACGGTGGTTTTTGTGGGGCGGAGCCTGGTTCCGATGGGCGGCTCGGACGTGATGGAAGTAGCCGGGCTGGGGAAGGCTGTGCTCGTTGGGCCACACACGGAGAACTTCGCGGAGGCGGTCAATTTGCTGCTGTCCGAGCGTGCCGGTCGCCGGGTTCGATCCGGGGACCATCTGGCGGCTGCGGTTGCGGACCTGCTACGACACCGCTCACGGCGGGAGCAAATGGGCGAGGCGGGTCGAGCAGCGATCATCAGCCGGCGCGGAGCGACAAGGAAGACCGTGGATCAAATCCTGAGTCTTCTCCCGTAGATACCCCCCTGCTGCCGCGTAACCGGTGTGTGCGCGCAAAACAAGGCTGGGCAGCGCGTCCGTCGGCCGAACCACCCAACCCCGCGCCCCCCCAATGCTTCCCCCACCTCCAGTATGGATATATGTGCCCCCCGCGAAGCACGGGGGCCTCGCGGAGGGGCGACTCCTCCTCACTGGCAGTCAAGGACAATTCTGCCGGCGGCCTGAATTGCGAGGCCACCCGCTCGGTGAATTATAGTCCTCGCGCGAGCCGAATGCAATCGCTCCCGGTATTTCGGGCACCCGCACTGCAACCAAACCGACGTTCTCGGGTATCATCCCGGTCATGCTTTACAAACCTCATGGGTGCGTCCCGATAACTTGCCGCCGACACGCTCTGCGCGGTCGGGTTTCGACGGTCCGAAGCGTTGCAATGGCGTGCGCCGCCGCCAGCTTGCTGCTGACCCACACCGCCGGCTGCCAGACCTCCCGTCTCGCGGAGAAACGTCTCGAGAAGCGTCGCCTGAGCACGCGTGTGGTGTTTGAGATGTGCAGCCGTAGCGAGGCACGCCGCTCCGGGCAGCTACGCCGCGACCTCGACTTCATTCCTGTGAATATGACCCGTCACGGCGAGAAGCTGGAGCACATGATCGGATATGTGGGGTATCTCGCCGAACGTGACATGGAGCGCTGGCAAGCTCGGCAGCCGGAGTACGTCCGCCGCGCAGGAGCGATCCTACGGGGCAAGCCCGAGCGGATCGAGCGATCGGCCGTTCTGATGAGTCACTGAGGGCGGCTCAGCACCGTCGGCGGTGGTCAACCGGGGGTCTACGACATCGACATCTGCTATGGCCTCTGCCGGCTGGGTGAGCCGCGGCTGGTCTTCCGCCTGTTGAGACAGGTCCGGCGGATTCGACTCGACCGACACGAACCGCAGTTGATCACCCAATTCCACCGTGGCGTCCTGCCCCGCCGACAGCAGGATCGAGGGGTAGAACGTGAAGATCAGGAGCATGAAGCCACACAGCAAAGCGCCGATGCTCTGCGCCTCGCGCGCGGTGGCGTAGGCGGGGTACTCGTTCTCATAGATGAGCACGGCGGCGATAACGCGGAGGTAGTAGGCCGCCGCCAGGGCGGAGTTCAGAACGGCGATGATGACCAGGACGATGAGCGCCGTGTCGCCACCCGTGATCGGCGGGACGCGGGCCGCGGCCAGCGCGCTGCTGAACAGGCTGAGCTTGCCCCAGAACCCGGGCGTCGGCGGCAACCCCATCAGCGTGAACATCATGAGCGCGAGCAGCAATGCCAGCCCCAGATGACGACGGCACAGGCCCGCCACATCCCGCAACGTCTCACACACCTCACCCCGCGCGCGTAGCAGTCCGAGCACGGCGAAGGCGCCGAGATTGGCGATCCCGTAGACCACGACGTAGTAGAGCACCGCGGCCGTACCGTCACCCAGGATTCCGACTCCGCCGCTATGAACCGCCTCTCCGGCGAGGGGCCCGGCGAGCACACCGACGAGCATGTAGCCCGAGTGGGCAATGCCGGAGTATCCGAGCATGCGCTTGATGTTTGTCTGCCGCAGCGCCAACACATTGCCAACGCACATGGTGACGGCCGCCACGATCCACAGCAGCCAGAAGACGGGTTCGCTGCCACCTCCCCAATGGCCGGTCAACAGAACGATCTTGAAGATCGCGACCACGCCGGCGAGCTTCGGCACGAACCCGAGCAACCCGGCGACCGGGCTGGCCGCGCCCTGGTACACATCGGCGATGTAGAAGTGCAGGGGAACAGCCGCGATCTTGAACAGCAGTCCGCCCAGCGAGAGCACCACACCGACCGTCGCCAGCCCACCCATGAGCGTACCGGGTTGCCGCAGGGCGACGGCGACGGCGTCCAGGGTACCGCTCAGAGAGGCGGTGCCCGACACGCCGTACAGGAAGCTGAACCCGTACGCCATGATCGCGGCGGAGAGGGCCCCGAGGTAGAAGTACTTCGTGCCGGCCTCGAGCGAGTTCATGTGTGACCGGCTGAGGACGACCATGATGTACGTGGGAACGCTGACAAGCTCAAGAGCGAGGAAGAGGATCAACAGGTTGTCAGCCGGCCCGACGAGCAGCAGCCCGGTCAGGGAAAACAACATCATCGCGAGGAATTCGCCGCGCTCCGTGACGCGCGCGACCGACCAGTTGACCAGGGTCAGGAGGATTCCAAGCTCCAGCGCGCTGATGCGTACAAACAGAGACAGCGAGCCGAGCGACAGGCCGCTGCCGGATCGGCGGGATGACCAACTCTCGGTCAGGCGAGGCTCGAGGAGGACGCCGCAAATCGCGACAGCCAGCGACACAAGCGTAGCCCAGGGCGCCAAACGGCGCCACCGATCACTCCCCTGCCCCAGAAGCAGGACCACGCAGCCGGTGACCAACAGAATCAGTTCCGGCACGAGGGCGGACAGTGAGATCGGCGGACCCGACATCATCAACGCCCTCCTTCTGCAGCGAGCGCCACGCCATCTTCGGCCGCGGACATCTCCGCCGCGAAGACAAACGACGGGGCTGGCTGTGGTGAGATCGCATCCTGTCGCTGGATAGCCGCTTGCACGCGGCTCATCACCTGCGACTCGAGCGCCGGGTCGAGCGTGTCCGTGATCAGCCGCGGGGCGACGCCCAGGATCACGACCAGGGCGGCGAGCGGTGCGAGGATGACCACCTCGCGGGCATTGAGATCGCGGGAGAGACCGGCGGACAGATCAGGCGTGCCGGGCGGCTCCTTGACCGGGCCGAAGAGGATCTTCCCAGCCGCATAGAGCATGTAGATCGCCCCGAGCAGGATCCCGGTCGCGCCAATGACGCCGAACCACCGACTGCCAAGAACCTCCGAGTTGAACGCGGCCAGAAGCACGGTGAACTCGCTGACGAAACCGTTGAGGCCCGGCAGGCCGATGCTCGACAGAACAAAGAGCATGAAGAAGAAGGCGAGAACGGGCATCTGCCGCGCAAGGCCGCCAATCTCCGTGAGATCGCGTGTGTGGTAGCGCTCATAGATCATCCCGACGACCAAAAAGAGGGCGCCGGTGCTGATGCCGTGGTTGACCATGTAGAGCACGGACCCGCTGAGGCCCATGGGAAGCAGGCTGAACATCCCGAGCATGCAGAACCCGAGATGGGAGACGGACGAGTAGGCGACGAGCTTCTTGACGTCGCGCTGGACCCAGCAGCACAAGGCCCCGTAGATGATGCCCGCGATCGCCAACACGCCCATCACGCGCGCCCAATCCAGCGCCCCGCCGGGCACCATGGGCAGGCTAAACCGCAGGAAGCCGTATGTGCCGAGCTTCAGCAGCACGCCGGCCAGGAGCACGCTGCCGGCGGTAGGCGCCTCGGTGTGTGCGAGAGGCAGCCATGTGTGCAGGGGGAAGAACGGCACCTTGATCGCGAAGCCGCAGAAGAACGCGACGAACAGCAGCGACTGCTCCGTCGTTCCAAGCTGCCGCAAACTCAGCGTCGATAGCTTGACGAGGTCGAAATCGATGACACCGGTGCCCTGGATCTCGGCCGCACGGATGCCCAGGTACATGATGCCGGCGAAGGTGATGACGCTGCCGACGAAGGTGAACAGGAAGAACTTGCTGGCGGCATAGCGCCATTGCGGGCC
>Ga0272441_10007512_pt1 | contig 17692 bp, 11 predicted proteins | sample SSMProp6N_FD_193582 | JGI IMG/M metagenome (GOLD analysis project Ga0272441, IMG submission 193582) | Marine sediment archaeal communities from Little Sippewissett salt marsh, Falmouth, MA, United States - SSM-Prop-6N | ecosystem: Environmental > Aquatic > Marine > Wetlands > Sediment ... | reverse complement strand
CCGACGACGAGCCCGGCCCACAGGCCGAGCAGGAGGCCGCCGGTCCGGAACCGCCCCACGAGGGCGTCGGCCTCGGCGTAGAGGCCCTCCTTCGGCCGCTGCGTGTCGTAGAAGGCGTCGCTGAGGTCCTCGGTACCCTCGACGCGGCCGATCTCCTCCAGCCGGACGCGGTCGGCCTGGCGGACGGTGCGGTGCATGCGGGCCATGGCCGGGCCGAGCGCCCATCCGCCCCAGGCCCCGCCGGCAAGCAGCACCGGCACCAGCACCAGCAGGATCGCCAGCCGGCGGCGACCGATCGGGCGGTCGGGCGACGGCTCGTCGGCGTTGGGCTTCTGAATCGCATTGAAGGGGCACGCGTCCTCGCACAGCCGGCACTGGACGCACTCGTCCGGCGAGATGGTCGCGTGTTTCCACGAGACGCGCGACAGCACCCGCAGCACCGCGCCGTACGGGCAGACCCATCGGCAGTACGGCCGGGCGACGAAGACGCCGAGCGCGAGCACCCCCACGCCGACCGCGACCATCGTCAGGCTGCCGGGGAAGGCGTCCATCGCGCTCCCTGATCGGCCGAGCGGGATGAGGCGAAAGAGCGAGACGAACGGGTCGTACTCGCAGATGATGAACGCGGCGCCCGTGGCGGCAAAGAGCACCGCCGCCCCCAGGTACAGGTACGCGAGCAGCCCGAGGCCGTGGTCGAGCCACCGCGGCACACGGACGGGCCGGACGGCGACGAGGTCCTGGATCGCCCCGAGCGGGCACACGGCGGCGCAGAACGTCCGCCCGACAAGCAGCGTGGCCACCAGCGGCAGCAGGAAGAAGCCGAGCACGACGAGCGGCACGGCGTAGGAGGCGTCGCACAGGCCCAGCGTCACGTTCTGGACGGACCCGACGGCGCAGACGCATCCGCCTCGCCAGAGGCCGAAGTAGATGAAGGCGAGGAACATGATGAGCCAGATCCATCGCCGCGACCGGACCCGCAGCGCCAGGTACGAGGCGAGGGCCAGGCCGCCGGCGAGGACGGCGAGGTCCACCCACTCCGTCGCGTCGGCGCGAGGCTGGGGGGCTTCGACCGTCGGCCGCTCGTATCCGCTCTTGAATTCCGGGAGGGCGAACCGCTCGGCGGCGGGCGCGGCCGAAGCCAGGATGCCGACGAGGCCGGTCCCCAGCAGGAGCAGGACGGCGATTCGAGGTGGGGGCGCCGTGCGGTTCACGCCGGGTGGTCCTCGCCTTTCAGGAGGTAGGGGCGATCGGCCGGCACGCGGCGGACGGCCCCGGACGGGCACGACGCCGCGATCGAGCACTCGTTGCAGTTCAGGCACCGGTCGTGCATCACCTGGAGAAACAGCGACCCGTTGCCGAAGTTCGTGCACCCCACCACGCACTTGGCGCAGCCGATGCAGAGGTCCGAGTCGATGCTATATTCATAGTGCGGTCCTTCGATCCATTTGCGGCCGATGGCGCCGACGGGGCACAGTTGGCTCTCGGCCCCCGGCTGCTCGACGCCCGTCTCCGGCTCGAAGCCCGGGGCGAAGTACCCGAAACACAGGTCGCAGTACCCGCACAGGGCGGTGTTGTGCACGCACTTGACGGCCGACGGCTCCAGCACGCACTCGGTCGCGCAGTTCTGGCACTGGATGCACACGTCCGGATCGATCTGCCAGACGTAGCCGTCGCGGCGGCCCCGCAGGCCGGCGGCCGCCGTCACGCCTCCGACGGCGGCGAGTCCGGCCGCCAGCCCGCCCTTCTTGAGCAGACCGCGGCGGGTCGTCGTGTCGCCGGCACTACCGGTATCGTTATCGTTCATCGTATCGCGCTCCGCTGCGCGTCGCGGCTAAAACGGGCTCACTGGAATCTCGGCCGGCCCGGGCGGACGCCATCGGCCCCGCGCGCCAGGCGGGCCTGCGGCAGGCCGCAGGTCGGCAGGGCGCGGCAGCCGCGGCACAGCCCGCGGTGGATGCACGCTTCGTGGGCCTGGAGCGGCTCGCCGTGGCGTGTGGCCAAGTATCCGCCGATTGCCCCGAGGCCGGCCATCGCCGGCCATCGCACGAGGCTCCGTAGAAACGCCCGACGGTCGTGGCATGGATCCTCGCTCATGACGTATCCTTGTCGTTCTTCGCTTCGAACTTCCGCACCGCGCGCCGGTGCGGGTCGAGGACGAGGACGTGGCCGGCGGCGTCGACCGCCAGGTCCAGGCCCGTCGTGCCGTCGGCGAACGCCGTCGGCGGGGCGACGACGCACTCGAACGTGCCTTCCGGGTCGTGGCGTTTAACGCGCGGCAGGCCCTTCTCGCTCGTGAAAAATCGGCCGCGGCCGTCGATCGCCAGGTGCGTCGGGTTGCAGCACCCGCAGAACCCCTCGATTTTCATGGAGGCCTTGCCCCATGCGAATCGGTACGCGCCATCGTATGTATAGCACTCGACGCGTCGGCGTCCCGTATCGGTGAGCCAGAGCATCCCCTCGGGTCCGAGGGCCACGTCGCAGTACGGGCTCGGAATCACGAGGCCCGGGGCGTGTTTCGCCTCGTCCTTGGCGCCGATGCGCGCGAGGACCTTCCCTTCCGGGTCGAAACGCCAGAGCAGGCGGCTGCCGGCGTCGGCGACGAAGACGTTGTCCGCGCCGACGGCGAGGCCGGTCGTGTACGCCCGCTCGCCGAGGGGCTGCCACGCGGCCTTCCGCTTGCCGCCCGGAGAGTAGACCTCGACGCGCTCCTTCAGGCCCACGTAGACGGTGCCGTCGGGCCAGGCGGCGAGGCAGTGCGGCGGTCCGCCGACGGCGAACTGGCCCGCCGGCTTGCCGTCCTCGAAGACGCGGACCTTCTCGTCGCCCGCGACAAGGAGCCGGCCGCCCGAGTCCAGCGCGATGCCGCGCGGCGCCGCCATGCCGGTGGCGACGGCGCCCGTCTCTTCGTACCACACGAGGGCGGGATCGACCTTCCGGAGTTCCGTCAGGTCGTACGTGAATTCAGGTCCTAGTTTACCGCTGTCGCGGGCCATGGGATTCCATCCATGATCTCATCCTGAGGCCCGAAGGGCCGAAGGACCTCGCCGTGTCGAATGCACGAAAAGGCAACGACGACGGCGAGATTCTTCGCTCGCTTCACGCGCTCAGAACGACAGTCGCTGATACAGAGCCTTACTCCTCCTTCGGCTCCCGCAGATCCAGGCATCGTAGCCGCTTCAGGTCGCGGATGAGGAGGCGGCCGTCGACGAGGGCGGGCGGCCCCCACGTTTCATGCCCGTCGGGGAGCACCTCGGCCTCCTCGATCGGCTTGAACGCCTCGGACGTCGCCTCGGCCATCGTCAAGACGCCGTCATCGTTTATGGCGAAGAGGAGCCCGTCGGCGATCATGTAAGGCCCGAGGCCGAAGCGGTGCTCCCGGCCGCTCGACCACAGGTGCTTGCCGGTCAGGTCCATGCAGATCAGTTGTTCGGCAAGGGCCCCGGCTTCCTTCGGCAGCACGCCGTAGACGTGCCCGTTGTAGAAGACGGGCGTTTGCTGCTCGGAGCCGAACTCGCGCGATTTCTCGAGTCGCCACACCGTCTTCACGTCCAGGCCGCCACCCTCGTTTTCGACGACGCGGATCATCATGCTGCCGGACCCGTACCCGCCGGAAAGCAGGACGTGCCCGTTGCCGATGACCACCGGGCTGGGCGCGTTGGCGAAACGGACCTGCCAGTCGGAGGTTTCCCAGAGGACGTCGCCGGCCTTCCAGCCCTCGCTGTCGGCGGCGGCGACGCCCACGACGCCCCCGCTCGCGCAGTAGATGTACATGCGACGGTCGGCGAACTCCATCGGCACGATGGACGAGTGTGTCATCTTCCAGCCGTGCGGATTCGGCGTCGTCCATGCGACCGTCGGCTTGCCCGGCGCGTCCTCGTTCGGCTGGCAGTCGACGGCCATCATCAAGACGTCCGGTCCGCCGGGCGCCAGGATCGCCTTGCCCATGTCGATCAGCGGGCACTGGCCGGCGTACCATTTCGGCACCGTGGTGCCGTACTTCTTGACGAGGTCGATGCCCCAGCGGAAGTCGCCGGTGGTGGCGTCGCAGCACATGACGTGGCACTTCGGCCCGAGGGTGACCACGTCCTGGTACGTGACGGCCGGCACGGTCCGCGAGATGCCGTGGTCGCTGACGATCGGGATCTTGTACCACCGTCGCCAGATCTCCCGGCCATCCGCGAGCGAGAGGCACCGCAGCACGTCGGCCTGCTTCTCCTTGTCGTAGTCCAGGAGATACACCCGTCCGCTCTGGACGGCGGGGGCGGCGTAGCCGATGCCCACGTCCACCTCCCAGACGACGGGCGGGCCGCCCTCCGGCCAGGAGCGGGCCAGCGGCGGCGAGTTGGGCGCGACGGCGCTGCGGTCCGGACCGCGGAACTGCGGCCAAGCGGCGAAGGAATCCGCCGGCTGGCCCTCGCCCTTCTCGAACTCGCCCGGCCAGGCGACGGCGAACGGCTTGGGCCCGCCGCGCCCCTTTGCCGGCAGGCGCGGCGTGAGGTCATACGAGGGCGTCGCCGACAGCCACAGCGCCACCGCCAGCACAAAGCCGGCCGCGACGAACACCGGGATGGCACGCAGGGCGAGCGCCTTCATCCCTCGCACCTCTCCGTAGAAAGGGGGCCAGACCCCCATCGCAGGTGACCTGGCCCCGGTCGTCGCCTCATCGTACGGGTCCGCACCGCGGAAATCAAGGCGGAGGCGGGGGGACTCGCAGGGCGCGAAAAAGGTTCCAGGAGTCTTTTTCGCGCGGGCTTTCACGCGGTGTGTCGGCCCGCTGCCGTTGCCCCCGTCGCTAAAAAGACTCCTGGAACCTTTTTCGCGTCGCCGCTGCGCCGCCCTTACTCGTTCCTGAGCGCCGCCAGCAGCTGGCCGCGAAGCGCGAGGCGCGCCGCCACGTACGTCCACACGAGGCCGCTCGCCCCCACGGCCACCAGGACGTACCCGAGGGCGAGGACCGGCACGGGGGAGCCCGCCCGTCCCAGGACGGGCGCCACGGCCAGGGCGGCCGCGCCGACGCCGGTGGCGAGCCCCATCGCGAGCAGGCCCCAGTGCTCGGCCAGGACGAGCCGCCGCAGCCGCCGCTTCCGCCATCCGACGGCCCGCATCAGGGCGAGTTCGCCACACCGGTCCAGCACGTTCCGAAGGACCACCACGCCCAGCCCCAGCGTGCCGAGCAGCAGCGCCTGGGCCCCCAGCGTCTGGAAGATCGCCAGGTACGTGTTCTGCATCGCCCCGAGGTCCGCCAGCCGACGGGCCGTCGGCGTGACCGAGAGGCCCACGTCCGCCAGTTGCCGGGAGAGCGTTTCGGCGACGGCGTCCGCCTCCCCGGCCGGCGTGTCGATGAGGAACATGCGGAAGCCGGTTTCCGCGGGGAACGCCTCGCGGAACGCGTCCTCGCTGACGTACAGCGCGCCCTGGAGGATCGAGTTCCGCACCGTGGCGACGATGCGGAGAGTCATCGGCCGCCCGCGCCCGTCCGTGTACTCGAGTGTGTCCCCCACCTTCATGCCGAGCGACCACTGGACGGAGTTGGCGTCACCCACGGCGGGGACGACGCCCTCGCCGAGGTCCGCTTCCAGCAGTGTCCAGGGGCTCGCCTCGCCGGGATCGACGGCGGTCTCGGCGAACGTGAACGCGCCGCGGCGGGCCAGGGCCTCGGGCGGCACGCTGACCAGGCGCGGCGTCTGCACCCGGTTCAGGTTCAGGCACGACGCCACGTCGCCCTCATGCACACGCATGGCCACGAGTTGATTGATTCGGCCCGGCAGGTCCTTCGGCAGGGCGAAGTGCGCGAGGCCCTTCTCGCCCAGCAGGTCGTAATGGACCGGGATGGTCGTCTCGCCGATGAGACGGAAGCCCCCCGTGCCGGACGCGTGCCGGCCGGGGTCGACGAGCGGCGTCCGCCAGTTCGCCCCGATGGCGACGACGAGGAACGAGCCGAACGCGAAGAGGGCGACGGTCGCGAGGCTCCGTCCGCGCCGGCGGGTGGCGTTCCGCAGCCCCAGGCCGCGGACGGAAAGGTGCCGGCCTCGACGAGAGGTGGTGCGCGGTGGGTCTCCGTACCCACCGCGCACTGCCTCAGCGTCTGAGTCGCGCGGCGGGTGCGGAGACCCGCCGCGCTTCATCTTATGCGATGACGCGCTGCACGCTGCGCCGCGTTCCAGGTGTCCGAGGACGGCCCAGCAGGCCGAGAGGCCCGCCGCCAGCAGCAGCGCGCCCGCGCCGAAGAAGGCGCCGACGGGCGTCCCGCCCCCGCCCGCGACGGCGCCGCCGATGAGGACGGCCGCCCCCGCGACGCCGACCGCGGCGGCGGTCCATCCGATCCAGGGGCGCGAGCGCCGTCCGGCCGCCGGCGCCAGGTCCACCTCCGCCCCGGACGCCAGGAGTTCGCGGGCCGGCGCCCGGCCCTGGCGCCGCAGCGTCAGCCAGATCGTCCCGAGCGCCACCACGACGCCTGCGGCCGCGCCGACGACGAGCGTGAGCGGCTCGGCGTGGAACCGGATCTCGCTCGCGCCGACGGCGCTCTGCCACACCGTCGCCAGGCCCACGAGCACGAGCCGCGTGTACCCCAGCCCGCCGGCCGTCCCGACGAGCGTGCCGATGGTGACGATGACGGCCCCCTCGGCGAGCATGAGCCGGCGGACCCGCCGCGGACGGTACCCGAGGGCCAGCAGGATGCCCGTCTCCCCGGCCCGCTGCTGCGCGCTGAACGCAAACAGCAGGCCCGTCAGGACGAGGGCGGCGGCGATGAGGAACATCGACAGGGAGAGGAACAACTGGCCGAAGTCCAGCGCCTGCCCGGCCGCCGCTTCGGCCCGCGCGCGGACCGGCTCCACGACCAGGCCGAGCGACGCCGGGTCCAGCCGCTCGCGGAGCCATTCGCGGATGGCCTCCGCCCGCGCCTCGTCCGACCCGCCGACGAACCGGATGGCCGTCGCGTCGCCGAACCGGTTGGCCCAGATGCGCCGGCCCGCCGCCAGCGTCAGGAACGCCTTCGGCGTGCCGCCGTGGGCGTCCCAGTACGCTTCGTCCTTGTCGCGGATGCGCTCCAGGTCGATCGGGACGCCGGGTTCCCACTCGCGGCAGTCGGCCTTCTCGGAGACGCCGGGAAACGGCGGCATGAGGGTGGCGTCGGCCGCCGGCCCCTCGATCGGCACGATGCCTCCCACGCGGAACGTTGCGGTGGCCGTGTCGATCCGCCCGCCCTCGCCGGGCACGTAGTAGGTCAGGGTGACCTCGTTGCCGGTTTCGGCCGCCAAGTCATCGGCCAGCCACGTGTTGAGGAGGATTTCGTCGTCCGCCAGGTCCGCGAGACCCTTCGGCAGATGGGTCGCGAGGCGCGTGCGCGCCTCGGCCGGCAGGTCGTCGGCGAGCGGGCCCATCGCCGTGACCATCGAGTACGGCGTGGCGCGGTCGCCGACGCGGAGGTCGTTGACGAGGTACGTCAGCACGCCGATGGCGTCGTCGCGGCGGGCGGCGGCGCCGGCGACGGGCGGGTCCAGGAAGACGCGCCGTGTCGTGAGGTCCACGGCCGCGCGGTCGGGCCGGCGCTCCAGGTCCAGCCCGCCGTCGGCGAGGGTCCAGACGCGTCGGAGGGCGGCCTCGACGGCCTCGACCGTTAGGGGGGAGCGCGGTGGGTCTCCGTACCCACCGCGCTTATGGCCATTGGGCGCGGCGGGTGCGGAGACATGCCGCGCAGCGATCGCGGTTGGCTCGCCGTCGCGGCCGCCGATGAGCAGGAGGTTCGCCCGCCCCTCGAACTCCAACACCGCGTGGAGGCGCTCGCGCGGCACATAGACGTTGTAGGGAGGGATTTGGTTCGCCGCCAGGCTGAATCGGCCGAAGGCGTCGGCCCCGGCGACCGCCCGCACGGTCGGCCGAAGGGCGATCGCCGTGCCGTGTTCGCCGGAGAGCGGGACGTCGGCCGGGACGACGTCGGCCTCGGCCAGACGCACCACGAGCCGGTCGCCCACGCCGACGCCCAGCCGCCGGACCACCCGGTCGTTGACGGCGACGGCGTCGCGGCCGGCGTCGGGCAGGAGCGGCTCGGCCGAGCCCCCGAGCCGCCAGAACGCCGCATCCGCCCCGATGATCTGGGCCTGGTTGACGCGGTCGGCGCCGTCGGCCCGGGCCGCGATGCCGCCCACCTGGATGATGGCGGCCGCGGGGGCGCCGAGGTCACGGGACAGGTCGTCGGCGAGGGCGTCGCGGAAAAACCGGCTCCCGCCCACCACCGCCAGGTGCGTGCCGCCCAGCCGGGCGCGGGCCATCCGCGCCAGGCTCCCCCGGACCGAGTCGCCCACCACCAGCGCCCCCACCAGGACGGTGGCCGCGACGGCGGACCCGAGGGCCACGCCCACGTGGCTCCGCCAGTGGAACCGCAGGTTCCGCACAACCAGGCGAGCAAGGTTCATTGAGTCGTGTCCATGGGTGCGAGTGTGCCGTCGCGGAGTTCCAGCCGCCGGGTCATCCGCTCCGCCAGGCCCGCGGCGTGCGTGACGACGATGAGCGTGACGCCCTCGTCGCGGTTCAGTTCGACGAGCAGGTCCGCCAGACGCTCCGACGCCTCGCGGTCGAGCGACCCGGTCGGCTCGTCCGCCAGGAGCAGGGCGGGGCGGTTCACGAGCGCCCGGGCCACCGCCACCCGCTGCCGCTCCCCGCCCGACAGGTGACCCGGCCGGTAGTCCATCCGGTCCGCCAGGCCCACCCTCTCCAGCAGGGCCCGGCCGCGGTCGGCCACCTCCGCCGGCACCGACGCCTCCTGCGCCAGCGCCGGCACCCACACGTTCTCCAGGGCGGTGCACTGCGGCAGGAGGTGGTGCAACTGGAAGACGAACCCGACCCGCCGGGTGCGGACCTCGGCCAGGGCTTCCTCGTCCATCGCCGACACCTCGTCCCCCGCCAGGCGAACCCGGCCGGACGTCGGCCGGTCGAGCGTCCCGATGATGTTGAGCAGCGTGCTCTTGCCGCTGCCGGACGGGCCGACGACGGCGAGGGCCTCGCCCTCGGCCACGGCGAGATCGATGTCGCGAAGCACCGGCGTGCCGTCCTCTCCGGTGGGCGAGGGGTACCGCTTGGTCACGCCGTCGAGTTCGACGAGGGGTGGCTTTTCGGGCATGGTTGGATTCTCCGATCGTCGAAGGGCACGCGCCGGGCAAGTTTATCCGCCATAGCCCAAAGGGCGAAGGCGGGCCCGGCGGCTAACTGTGGCGCGGCGGGTCTCCGTACCCGCCGCGCGCCCTGCTCGCAGCGCGGTGGGTGCGGAGACCCACCGCGCTCATTCGTTGCGCACCGCCTCGATCACGTTCAGCACGCCCTCCGCCGTGCGGGCAAGGCTGAACCGCTCCCGGACGGCCTCGCGGCCGGCGCGGCCGAGGGCGCGGGCGCGGTCCGGATCGCGGAGCACGCCTTCGATGGCCTCGGCGAGGGCGTCCGGATCGTCCGGCGGGACGAGCACCCCACCGCCGGTCGCCTCGACGAGTTCCTCCAGGGCCCCCGCCCGCGGCTCGACGACCGGCACGCCGGCCGCGGCTGCCTCCAGCACGTACAGGCCGAACGCCGGCCCGCCCCGGACGGGGACCGACAGGACCGTGAGCCCCGCGAGCAGGTCGCGTTTGGCGTCGCGGTCGGGAATCGGGTGCCACTCCACGTCGCCCTCGGCGCCGGCGTCGGCGACGCGATCCTCGATGGTCCGGACGAACGCCGCATCGCCGCGGGTCCGTCCGCCGGCAATCGTCAGGCGGGCGCCCGGCACCCGGCCGCGCTCCCGGATCGCCAGGTACGCCTCCACGAGCCGGTCCAGCCCGCTCGCCCGGTTCTGCTGGCCCAGGAAGCCGACCGTCGGCGGCTCGGGCGGGGCCGGCGCCGGGGCGAACGCCTCGACCTCCACCCCCAGGGGTACCACGTGGACGCGCTCCTCCGCAAGGCCCAACCGCTGCTGCATGACGCCCGCGTAGTACCGGCTGACCGGCAGGAAGGCGTCGGCGTCGGCGCAGCGCTCCGCGAGCAGGGCCCACGCCTGGCTGCGGTACGGCTCGGGCAGGGCGTCCAGGAAGGCGTCCTCGTCCTGGAGGGTGCAGAGGACGGGGGCGGCCAGCGTCTCCTTCAGCCGCCGGGCCATGCCGAGCAGGAGGGCGTTGGAGAGGAGGACGACGTCCGCCCCGCCGCGGTCGCGGAGCCAGGCGACGAGGTGCTCGAGTTCCGCCACTTGTCGCCCCTCTTCGCCGCGGAGCATCGACAGCGTGGGCGGGCCGAGGTCCTCGGTCCGCGTCATCTCGGCCCGGCGTGCGGCCCAGGCGAGGAGCGGACGGGCGTCCAGCCAGCCGCGCATCCACCGCGGCAGCCGGCCCCAGAGCGGCCACTTCTGTTCCAGGTACACGTTGATGCCGCCGAAGAAGATGGGCACGTCCTCGTCCGGGCCGGGCCCGTCGGCGACGGGCGGGAGGTAGAGCGGCACCATGAGGGCGTCGTGGCCGCGGCGGCGAAGGTCGCGGACCAGGCCGGCGTCGCGGAGGCAGTTCTCGCAGTAGTAACCGCCGCCGGCGCCGGGGGTGATCTGGATCAGGTTCATCGCGTATCACAAAAACAATAATGAATAGCCAACACTCAACACTCAACGCCCAACGGTTTCCGCTCGAGACGCGGCCTTCAGGATTGGGTGTTGAGTGTTCCTCGTTGATTATTGTTGTTTTTCTTTCGGCCCGAAGCAGTACAGCGTTCCGTCCTCTGTGCCGACGAGGACCCGTCGGCCGGCGACGGCGGGCGAGGCCGTGACGGCCGCCCCGAGATCGTACGCCCAGACCTGCCGGCCGTCGGCGGCGCGGACCATGTACAGCCGCCCGTCACCGGAGCCGAACAGGACTTTCTCGCCCACCAGGACGGGCGAGGAGTCGACGTCGCCGCGCGTCGCGAACGTCCAGAGCACATCGCCGAACTCCCGGTCCAGGGCGTGCAGCCGCTTGTCCCGCCCGCCGACGAAGACCGCCGTGTCGCCCACCGCCGGCGTGGCGAAGAACTCGGTCGCCTCCGGTTGGTACTTCCACTGCGGCCATCGGGTGACGGGGTTCGCGCACAGGAACAGGCCTTCGACGTTGCCGGCGTAGACGAGGCCGCCGGCCATCGCGGGCGAGGCCGCCACGTACGTCTCGGCGTCGATGGTGGTCGTCTGCCGGCCCTCGGCCAGGTCCACCACGTGCAGGAGGCCGTCGCACCCGCCGAAGACGGCCAGGCCGCCGGCGACGGCGGGCGTCCCGTTGATATAGTTGCCCGTCTCCACCTTCCAGAGCACCGTGCCGTCGGCCGCATCGAGGCAGTGGAGAAAGGAGTCGTACCCGCCGACGAGGATGCGGGCGCCTCCGCCGTCGGGCGCCTGCCAGGTGTTGGCGGCCCCGGCGATCCTGTCGTCGGTCTCGTAGGTCCAGCGGACGGACCCGTCGCTGGCGGCGAGGGCGTACAGCCGACCGTCCCCCGAGCCGACGCAGATCGTCCCTTCCAGGACGAGCGGGACGCCGTGGATTTCGCCCTCCGTCTCGTGCGACCAGACCTTCGCGCCGGTCGCCAGGTCGAGGGCGTAGACCTTGAAGTCGGCCGAGCCGACGTAGACGCGTTCCCCGACGACGGCGGCGCCGCCGAAGATCGGGCCGTCCGTCTCGAACGTCCACACGGGCGTCAGCGCGTCCGGCAGATGTCCTGCGACGGCCCCGCGCAGGTCGGGCGCGGCGTGGAACATCGGCCAATCGGCCGGCGGGGCGGGGCGGTCGGGGCCGGCGCCCCCGTTCGGGGCGGGCGGTTCGCCGTCGCAGCCGGCACCGGCTGCCACGGCAAGCGCGAAGGCAAGCAGGATGGCTACACGCAGGCTGCGGGGCATGGCGATCCTCCCGGTGCCGCAAGCAGAGGGGGCACGGCTTAAGTATACGGCCTGGGGGGGCCCGGACGGCAAGGGTTATCGCGTCGCGACGGTGCCGGAGGCCGCCTCCAGCGCCCCCACCGTGAAGATGACCGGGTACAACCGCTCGAAGTACCAGAGCCGGGCGAAGTAGAAGCCGATGGGGGCGGGCTCGAACGCCGTCCCGCCGCGCGTGACCTCCGCCAGGTACGCCGCCCCGCGGCGTGCGGCGTCGGCGGCTTCTGCTGTGTGAGACCAGCGCGCCAGCGCCTCGGTTGCCAGGGCCGTCTCTTCGACCGAGGGCGGGGCGCCTTCGTCGCCGCCCCAACCGCCGGCGGGCTGCTGGGCCGCCAGGAGCCATCCCACGCCGCGCGCCGCCATCGCCGCCGGCCGGACTTCCCCGCCCGTCCACGCGCCCGCCTGCGCCACCCGTGCCAGGGCCGCGACGACCCGCGCCGTGCCGTATGTCGGGTTCGTCTCGTCCGCGACGTGCTCGTTTCCGAACCAGAGGGGCACCCAGGCCCCGTCCGGCCGCTGGGTGCGGGCGAGGTAGGCAAGGGCCCGCCGGGCGGCGGCGTCGGTCGCCTCCCGCAGCGCCGGGGGGAGCCGGTCCCGCCACGCCGACCACGCCGCCAGGGCATGGGCCGTCAGGTCCGGACTGCTGCGGTCGAACGGTAGGTGGCCCCATCCACGGCAGAACGTGGGCACCCCGCCGTCGGCGTTTTGGAGACCCAGGAGCCAGCGGACGCCGGCGTCGGCGGCGTCGGCAATGGAGGAGGGGGCGCGGCGGGTCTCCGCACCCGCCGCGTACTCACTTTCTCGGCGCGGTGGGTGCGGAGAACCACCGCGCCTTTCCGCTGGGTCGTCCGGCGCCAGGTGCGCAAGGGCCAGCAGGGCCCCGGCCGTGTCGTCGGCGTCCGGGACGCCGCCCGCGAGGTCGGTCCACGCCCATCCGCCCGGTGCAGCCCGCGTGTACGGATGGACCTCGGTGTGTTGCTGATCGATGAGCCAGTCGGCGAGACGGCAGCGCTGGTCGGTCGGCAGCACGGTGTCCGAAATCCGGTTGGCGCGGTGGGTCTCCGCACCCACCGCGCCGTCCATATCTGTCCTTTTCGAGCGCGGTGGGTGCGGAGACCCACCGCGCGTTTCCGTTGTACCCGCCGCGCTTACGTCTTCCCCTGCGGCGAGCGCCTGGACGGCGAGCGTCGTGACCCACGTGGCGAGGTTCGTGTCGATGGGCCAGGCACCGTCGTCGCGGACGGTGCGCGCCAGGAACGAGACGCATCGCCCAAGGACGGGATGGTCTGCCTGCCCGGCGGCCGCCAGCGCCATCGTGACGAAACTCGTCAGGGGGACGGCCTCCAGGAACCCGCCGCTTGCAGGTTGGATGGCCGAGAGGCGCGCGAGCGTCGGCCGGACGGCCGCGCGGCGCACGAGCCGCCGCAGCGGGCACCGCGACGGGGCCCGGCGATGGCGGGCCTGGCCGATGGCAATCAGGGCCGGCAGGGCGTAACTGACGACCTGCATCCGCAGCCGCTTCCACCACGCGGGAGGCAGGGCGGCCAGTTCGAACGGCAGGGCCGACACGCGGCGCCACGCCTCCGCCTCCGGGCCGAGCCGGCCGGCCATCGCGGCGGTCATCAGGATCGGGGCCGAGAACGTCCGGTCCTCGCCGTAGGAGGCGATGACGGCGTCGGCGATCGCGGCAGGCTCCAGACCGCCGGCGGCGTCGGCGACATATGCCTCGGCCCGGCGGGCGGCGCCGGCGTGGGTGTCGCGGCCATCGGAGGCCGCCAGGGCCGACCACGCCAGCACCGTCGTGCTGAGGTTGCTGCGGGAGAGGACGGTGTCGCCCCATCCGCCGTCGCGGTTCTGGTGCTCGGCGAGCCAGTCGAGGGCCGGCTGGATGAGGCGGGAGAACGGGCCCGGACCGCGGTCGCGTTCGGCCACGTGCAGGGCCCACGCGGCCGTGGCGGTGGCCAGCGCGCTGGAGGCGAGGTGCCCCTCCCAGTGGCCGGCGGGCGTCCGCCAGGCGAGCAGGTGCTCGCGGGCGGCGGCGAGGACGGTGTCGATGTCGGGGGTGGGCATGGCGTGTTTCTCAGGCGGCAGTGTTTGCGATTGTCATTCCGAGCGAGCGAAGCGAGTCGAGGAATCTCGCCGTGGGTCGTTCGAGCCGGCTGCGTAAGCGGCGGGCTCGAACGGCACGGGCTCGAACGGCGTCGCATGCCGCGGCCTACGTCAGATGTCCCAGGGCCAGGAGACCGTAGAACGTATATTCACAGTCGGCGATGGTGTCGGCTGCATGGCCGCGGAAGCCCGCGGCGTCGGGCGCCGGGCCCGCCGGCTGGATGAGCGATTCGACGAACGTCCGGGCGGCGGCGCGGGCATCGTCGCCGAGCGTCGCCCCCGCCGCCGACAGGGCGTGCAAGGCGGTGGCGCTGGAGAGGAGGTCGGCCGTCGGCGCACCCACGGCGGCCGGCCAGCCGCCCGTCGGACGCTGCGCCGCCGTCAGCCAGTCGACGGCCGTGGCGTCGACCGTCCGGCCGAGGGCCGCCAGCGTCACGACCGCCGCCGCCGTGGACGGGACGAGGCCGGTCTCGGCGCCCGGCGAGCCGGCGTAGCCGCCGTCGGCCGCCCGGAGCCGCCCGAGGCTGTCGGCGAGGCGGTCGGGGTCCGGCAACTCCGCGCCGGCATCCTCGTAGGCTCCGAGGGCGAGAAAGGCGCCGTACGCCGTGCCGTGCTCGGCGCCCGGCACGTGGCTGTACCCGCCGTCGACGGCGCGGAACGTTTCGAGGCGATCCAAAGAGGTTCCAGGAGTCTTTTCCGTATGGCTGGAAAAGACTCCTGGGACCTTTTTAGGTTCGATCAGCGCCCGGCATCGCAGGAGGCAGCACAGGTGGACGACGTCGAGGTCGGCCGGGTCGAAACGGGCGAGGTAAGCGCGGGAGTCGTCCGATTCACCGGCGCGCGAGGCGCTTGCTTCGACGGCCGCCAGGGTCTGAAGGCCGAAGACGGTGTAGTAGAGGTCGGGCCGGCCGCTGCGGTCGGCGAAGCCGCCGCCGGGGCAGACGCGAGCCCGGACGAAGGCGGCGGCGCGGGCCGCGACGGCCGGCCGGGCCGCGGCAGTGTGGCCGGCGGCGTCGAGCAACGTCTCCCTAAGCGTCACGGTCCGGCGTCCCTTCGGGCAGGCCCCGGAAAATCTTGAACACGAGGCGCCGCAGGAGCCCTTTCAGGTCGGCGCAGGTGAGCGGTTCGAGGGCCCGGACGGCCCGGTCGTCGTACTCGGCCATGAGGCGATGGGCTTCGGCCTCGACGCCCAGATGGCGGAAGCAGCGGTGGACGGCGTCGGGGTCGATGTCGGCGTCGGGCCGGCCGAGGCGGTCGAGGAGGTCGGCGTCCTCGCCTTCGGCGCACTCGCGGGCGATGGCCAGCAGGATCGACGGCCGCATCGCCGCCACGTCGCTCGGCTCGGTGCCGTCGTGGTTGTCTTTGAGGTCGTCGGCGATCTGGTAGGCGATGCCGAGGGCCTCGCTGTAGCGATGGAGGGCGTCGCGGAGGTCGTCCCCGTCGCCGCCGGCGAGGGCGCCCAGGCGAAGGGCCACCTCGAACGCCGGGGCGGTCTTTCGGCGGAAGATCTCCAGCACCTGCGCCACCGTCAGGGGACCGGGGCGTCGGGCCCACCAGAGTTCCGCCCCTTGGCCGAGGGTCAGGTCGCGGTGCCCGTGGGCGGCGGCGGTCAGCATCCGGGCGGTCCGCTCGCCGTCGAAACCGGCCTCGGCAATCAGCCGATATCCCTCGCCCAGGAGGAAGTCGCCCGCGTTCAGCGCCACCGGAATGCCGTACTCGGCGTGCAGCACCGGTTGGCCGTAGCGGTACGTGTCGCCGTCCTCGATGTCGTCGTGGACGAGCGAGGCCTTGTGGAAACACTCGACGGCCAGGGCGAGGCGGCGGACGGAATCCGGCACGGGAGCGTCGGCATCGTCCTGAAGGGCCTGCCAGGTGCAGACGGCCAGGAGCGGCCGCCAGCGTTTGCCGCTCCGCGCGAGCCACTCGCGCGCGATGCGGTCGGTCCGTCCGTCGGGCGGACCGAGGGCCTCGTCCAGCGCCTCGGGCGTGAACCAGGTCTCCACGCGCCGGCGGAGGGCGTCCACGTCCAGCCGCTGCGACACGGTGCTCCCCGCCAGATGCATGGCCTCGCGGACCCAATCCTGATCGACCGCCGTGTTGACGCACCCGTCGTAGAGCAGGGGGACAGCGATGCCGGGGACGGCGGCGGCGGCCATGAGCGGATAGATCGCCTCCAGGGCCGACAGGCAACTCACGCCGACGACGGCCTCGATCTGGCCGGTCTCGATGAGCCGCATGACGGCGGCGGTGCCCTCGGCGATGAGGACGACGTACCCGAGCCGCTCGGCCTCCGTCTTGAAGTCGTGGATCGGGCACCGGCCGCACCCGGCGCACAGGAGGCCGAGGGCGTCGACCGTGGCGGGGCACTCGCCGTCGGCCCGCAGGCACTTCGGCAGGAGGAGGAGCCGGCGGTCCGGCGGGACGACCGCCAGCCGCTCCCGCCACGCCTCGTTCGAGATGAGGACCGAGAGCCACCGGCCGAAACGCTCGTCGGCCCCGGTGGCCTCCAGGACGGCGTCGGCGTGGGCGGCGAGTTCGCGCAGGGAGAGCGGCGGGACGGGTTCGGCCCGGGCGACGTACCGCCGGACGGCGTCGCGGAGTCGGTCGCGGCGAGCCCGGTCCTGCGGGACCTCCGCGCGGTTGGGCCCCTCGGGCCCGGCGGCGCCGGGCCGGCTGGAGTCGTCGGTGATGTGGAGCGGTTTGGTCATGGGTGTTTGCGTTACACGTATGAGCGCGGTGGGTCTCCGTACCCACCGCGCTTGCCTCATTCGCTAGGCGGGTACGGACACCCGCCGCGCTCCGGCGCGTTACACTTAGCCGCCGGGCTCGCCCGGCGCGTCCTGCGGGGCTGCGCACGCGTACGGCGCGCGGGGAGTAACCTCGCCGGCTAACGGTGATGCGCCGTCTGCCTTGAGCGCCGCGCGGAGGCGCCGGAACCGCCGGCGCCACATGCGGATTTCGCCCCGTCCGAGCATCTGGACGAGGGCCCGGCGGGTCCACCCGACGCCGCCCGCCCTTTGATTATCCCAATACACGCGCGGAATCCATCGGAAATTCATCTCGTAGCACGCCGCGTACAGGTCCACGTGCCGCCGCGTCATCGCCGGCAGGTTGAACCCGGGCCCGTCGCGGTTGGGCCGGACGGGTTCGTGAAAGACCGGGAAGACGGCCGTGGGCGCCTCGCCGAGCCGCTGGACGAGGCGATGCGTGCGCGTAACGTCGTCGGGCGTTTCGCCCGGCAGGCCGAAGATGATGCTGAAGAGCGGGAAGAAGCCTGCCCGGCGGAGGCGGTCGGCGGCGTCCAAGGCCATCGATTCCCAGTCGTCCGGGTCGAACGGGGCGATCTTGCCCCGGCCGTTGGCGGCGACGAGGTGGCCGTTGGCGCTCTCCAGACCCAGGTTGATCCAGAGGTAGCGCGGGTCCGGATCGGCCGCGAGGAGGCGACGGGTCTCGGCGAGGTCGCCGGCGTCCAGTTGCAGGACGGAGGTGATGTTGGCGTGGCCGATCTGCATCAGCGCGCCGCGTCGGACGGGCTGCATCCGCTCGAGGAGACCGAGGATCCGGTCCGCGCGGACCCGCCGGCCGTCGGCGCCGTAGCGGAAGAAATCCTCGCTGCTCGAGACGAGGGCCCGGGCGCCGGCGGCGACGTTCGTCTCGATGTCCGCCAGGATCTTCTCCTCC
>Ga0272441_10007511_pt1 | contig 17695 bp, 16 predicted proteins | sample SSMProp6N_FD_193582 | JGI IMG/M metagenome (GOLD analysis project Ga0272441, IMG submission 193582) | Marine sediment archaeal communities from Little Sippewissett salt marsh, Falmouth, MA, United States - SSM-Prop-6N | ecosystem: Environmental > Aquatic > Marine > Wetlands > Sediment ... | reverse complement strand
CGGCACTTTCAAAAACAGTTCGATATTTTTCCTCGGATTCAAGTAAAGCCTTTTCTATTTTTTTTCGTTCAATTAACTCTTTAAACAATCCTTCTTGTTTTTCTTCGCGTAAAATAAGCAACTCTTCTATTAGTTCTTTTTTTGTTTTTTCATTATCTTCCATTTCATATTCCCCTTTTTTCAATAAATAGAAAAATTTAGATGAATATGTAGCATTTTTATTATATAACTAATTATTTTTTTTGCAATTCCTTAATCAAGACTTTAAAGCAATATCGGAAAATTAAGAACAGAGACCAATCTCTAAATACTAATCTTTTTCAAATATCATTTTATTTTGATTAGCACAAATTCTATCTAATGAAAATTTTTAACAGGATAAAAGGCAGGTTGTAAATTGGTTGAGGAAAAAAAGATATTACTCGTTAAATGGAAGTATTCTTCATATGGCACCTTTTCCTGAAAAAAAGAGAAGGTGCCATTACGATTATTATCTTGCCCCAGTAACAAGATATTATTTTCTACTACATAATATAGAGAAAGCGATGCAATTTAATTTAACATCACTTTTATTTGCCCTGGAAGGTATAATGACAGGAGCCATTGCTCCAATTAGTGTATGTCCTACCTGATAATTGGCATAATACGTGAAAGCTTTACCAAGAATATTTCCAGCAGCAATATCGGGAACGATAAGAATATCTGCCTTGCCGGCAACAGGAGAATTAATTCCTTTTTTCCTGGCAGCAAATTCCGAAATTGCATTATCCAAAGCTAATGGGCCATCGATGATGCAACCCGTAATCTGTCCCCTTTGATTCATTTTGGAAATCACACCGGCTTTGATTGTTTCTTCCATATCCGGATTTATTGTTTCTACAGCCGCCAATAAAGCAACTTTAGGGGTTTCAATTCCCATTTTATGAGCAACTTCTACCGCATTATTGATAATTGATACCAGGGTTTTTATGTCCGGTTTCAGATTAACCCCACCATCACTCATCAATACCATGCCAGGTTTTTCATTTCTCCTGTCTTCAAAGACAAAGACATCACTTATAACTTTACTTGTTCTCAAGCCCCATTCCTTGTTCAAGACTCCTTTTAGCAGAGTAGCTGTCTTGATTTTTCCTTTGAGAAGCGTTCCGCCTTTTTTGACTCTTTCTACTGATTTTCTTACTTTTTCATCATCACTTTTTGCATCAATGATTTCTTTTATAAATTGATCATCCCCAATTTCCGCAACACATTTTTCTATTTCATTTTTGTTTCCAACTAAAATTCCCTCTCCGATGCCACATTCAAAACATTCTTTTAAAGCCTTCAGAGTTTCAATATCCTCACCACCAGCAACAACAATGCTTTCTCTTCCTCTTGATTTCAAATTGGCATATAATTCTTCAAAACTGTTAATCATAAACAATCCTCCCAATGCACAGATTTATTTTTTACATCGAACCAAACAACTGCCTTAAATTATCCCTATAAAATAGAGCTTATTATATTTACCGTCATCTCCATAACTTATTTTTTTGCCTATTTTTCAGGGATAAAAGACATCCTATTACTGGTAGTCTTTTGCCTGTTCCATTCCGTTGATCACTCTAATGACAGCTTGGGCTAATGCTTTCATCTCCTCTTCACCAGGATAAACGACGATAGGTGCAATCCAATTCGTTCGTTCTTTTATCTCGTTCACTAGATTAGCACTGTTTGCAATCCCTCCCGTCATAATAACAGCATCAACATCTCCTTTTAAAACGGTCGCCATGGCACCAATCTCTTTGGCAATTTGGTAGCACATCGCTTCAAAAATTAATTTGGCATATTGGTCTCCATCCTCTATCATTTTCATAACTTCTCGCAAATCATTTGTTTCCAGGTAAGAAATCAGGCCGCCACGCTTGGTCACCAGTTGAACCATTTCTTTTTCCGTATATTTTCCGGAGTAGCAAAGATGAATGAATGCAGTATTTGGAAGAGAACCTGTTCTTTCCGGTGAAAAAGGTCCACCGTCATTTGCACAATTCACATCAACAATTTTCCCTTTAAGAATGGGAGCAATGGAAATGCCTCCCCCAAGATGTGCAATAATCAGGTTGATTTCCGTAAATTTTTTTCCTTTTTCCTGACAATATCGAAATGCATTTGCTCGAATATTTAAGGTATGCAGCAATGATATTCTTTCTATACCTTTTAATCCGGATATTCTGGCAATATCCGAAAATTCATCAACGGATATAGGATCTGCAATATAAGGCATAACATCAATTTTTTCAGCAATATCATAAGCTATCATTCCACCTAAATTCGAAGCATGTTTTACAGGAGAGTTTTTTAAATCCTCAATAAGTGACTCATTTACATAATAAGTCCCGGCACTTAAAGGTTTTAAAGCGCCACCCCTTCCCACAACCGCCTTGATAGTTTTTAAATCGATATTATGTTTTATTAATTCTTTTAAAACCAAATCTTTTCTGACAGGAGCCTGTTCGATAAGTGTTTCATACCTGGAAAGCTCTTTAACGGAATGGGTGATAGATTCACTAAATACTGCATTTCCTTGCACGTCAAATACAGCAATTTTAGTTGAGGTTGATCCGGGATTAATGACCAGAATGTTTTCTTTCATTTTTTTCTCCTTAATGGTTACTGTAAAGTATATAGTAAATAGTATATAGCAAAGAAAATAAAGAATTCAAGCACAGGAAAGCCAGAAATCATAACAATAAGTGCGCTCCACATAACTCGCAGTCATAGAAAATTAAACCTTTATCTTCCTAAGGCAATATATTTTGCCTGGAATTGTCCATTTTTTTACAATCTTTTCAATATGATGAACAGATAGATAGTCAATTTCTCTGTTTTAATACCGCAACTTTATTATTTTTCGCTAACGACTTTCTTATTCTGAATTGACATTTTTATCTATTATTTATTGCCAGTAACTATTCACTATCGACTAATTAAGATTTTCAATTCCTTTTTTAATTCTTTTTATCCCTTCTTTGATTTCATCTAAAGAAGTTGCAAAAGATAAGCGGATATAACCTTCTCCGCAACGACCAAAGGCAGTCCCTGGTACAGTAACTACGCCATAATTTTCCAGTAAGTACATGGAAAGCTCATTAGCCATTTTTCCGGTTTTTCTAATATCAACAAAGGCATAAAAAGCACCCTCAGGTGCATGACAGCTTAGATTGTCAATTTCATTCAAACCTTTGACTAATAATTTTCTTCTTTCATCATATGCATTAAGCATATTCAAAACACACTTTTGAGAACCTTGAATTGCAGCCAATCCCGCTCTTTGGGCAATTGAATTGGCACATACACTTGTATTCTGCAGCAATTTAGCAATTTCTTTTACTAAAATAGCTGGAGCGGCAAGATAAGCTAATCTCCAACCGGTCATGGCATAGCTTTTTGAAAATCCAAATATGGAAATAGTGCGTTCTTTCATTCCAGGTAGGGAAGCTATACTTATATGTTTTCTTCCGTCATACATAATATCTTCATAAAGTTCATCGCTTATTACAAAGATATCTTTTTCTTGAGCTATTTCAGCAATTTTCATTAATTCGTCTTTATTAAATGCTGCGCCGGTTGGATTGCTGGGAGAATTTAGTAAAATAGCTTTGGTTTTAGAAGTGATACAGTTTTTTAATTTCTCTAAATCAGGGTGAAAATAATTTTCACCGCTCAAAGGTAGATGAATCGGAATTCCTCCTGAAAAGATCACTTGGGATTCATAGGTCACAAAGCCCGGATCGGGAATAATTGCTTCATCTTGAGGATTTAGCAGGCTAAAAAAGCTAAAAAAGAGAGCATCTGTTCCACCGGAAGTAACAATCACTTCATCAGAAGCAACCGAAATGTTGTTTTTCCGTCTTAATTTGTCCGCTAATGCTTCTCTAAATTCTGGAAAACCTAAATTAGGTGTATATCTTGTATATCCGTCATTTAAGGCCATCTTGGCAGCCTCACGAATATGAGAAGGTGTAATAAAATCTGGCTCTCCTATCCCAAAACTTATTAAACCTTTTTTTGATTGAGCTAAATCGAAAAGTTTTCTAATCCCCGATGGTTTTATTTTTTTAAAATGATTATTAAATTCCAATTTATTTTTCTCCTTTATTATTTTTATTCAGAAAAAAGCATGGATGTGAATACATATTTAAATTCGGATTTTTTAAATTTTAATTTGGCAATCTTTGATTTGAGAATACCCTCTTTCAAATGCTTTTAAATTGATTTCCAAACTTTTGGGCGGTAAATTTTCTTTCATGGATTGAATGATCAAATCTTTACTTACTGGAAAATTGGGAACTGCAGTTGCAGCCCCGAGCAAAACCATGTTCTCTGAAATAATATTTCCTGCTTCTTTGGCCATTTTTTGCGCATCTACGATAAATAGATGGTTTATTTTTGTTTTCAATTCTTCAAGGATAACAGAAAGTTCAGGATATTCTGACATTCCTAGAGAAACAGTAAAAGGGACAATGGGAGAGCTGTTAACAATAACAAAAGAGTTTTTATTAACTTTATTTATGGCTCTTAAAGCTTCCGATGGTTCAAAGGCAATCATTAAATCTGCAGTACCTTCTTCGATAAGAGGTGAATCTGCTTCGCCAATTTTAAATTCTGTCACGACTGTTCCTCCTCTTTGAGCCATTCCATGAACTTCACTCATGACTACTTTCAAACCTTTTTTCATAGCAGCTTCTCCAATAATGGTCGAAGCCTTTATTGTTCCCTGTCCTCCTATACCAATCATTTGAACCTTGTAAATGTTTTTCATTTTTTCACCTCAATTGCTTTCTTTGGGCATACTTGAACGCAAACACCACAACCATCGCATAATAAAGGATTAATATTGACTGAACCATCTTTTTTGACAAACATGGCAGGACAGGTAAATTTTTTGATACATATCAAGCATTTGGAACAGTTTTCCTGATTAACCGTATATTTGATATTAATCCCTTTTTTTCGATTTTGAGCATCTGTTAACATGGCACAAGGATGCTTGGTAATGACCACTGCAACCCCTTCAGATTGCAAGGCTTCTTTAAATATTTCTTCTGTTTCTTTTAGATCAAAAGGATCTACAGTCTTCACAAAACTTGCGCCTGAACCTCTGGCGATTCCTTCTATTGAGATCTCCGGGGCCGGATTCCCCATACCATCTATCGGTGTTCCAGGATTGGTTTGCCCTCCGGTCATCCCGGTTATCCTATTGTCCATAATAACTAATAGTAAATTATTTTTATTATGAACCGCATTGACCAAACCGGGCATACCTGCATGAAAAAAAGTGGAATCTCCGATAAAGGAAATAACTTTCTGGTTGGTAGCTTTGGCAAATCCACAACCTATCCCCAAACTTGAACCCATTGAAATACAAAAATCTGCCATTTCATAAGGTGACTCGCTTCCCAAAGCATAACATCCAATATCACTGGAATATATAATGTCTTCCTCGTTTAATTTTAATTTTTTCAATGCTTTTTTTAAGGCAAAATAAGTGCCTCGATGAGGACAGCCGGGACAGAGAACGGGAGGTCGTATCGGCAAGGGAAGTTTGGTTGACAGAATATCTTTTTTCTTTAAAGTTTTATTTGTAATCTTTTCTAATCCACTTGTAATAATATCAGGATTATATTCATAGATCCGGGGAAGAGTCCCGTTTAATTTACCATAAATCTTCGTATTGAGATGGTGCTTTCCGACAATAGCAAGACATTCTTTTTCCATGACCGGCTCTACCTCTTCCACAACCAATAAATCATCTACCCTATTAATAAAATCCAGAATTAACTTTTCAGGGAAAGGATAAGTGAATGCAAGTTTTAATATATTTACTTTTAAATTATTTTCAGTGACAGCATCTATGGCATAGTTATAAGCGCTTCCACTTGTAATGATGCCAAGCTTTTTTCCACCATTATTTATTATCTTATTCAAAGTAGATTTGTTAACATCTTTTTCAATCTTTCCCAATTTATCCATCAAATCTTTACGCATTTTTACAACAAAAGCAGGCGTCACCATATATTGATTCCGGTTTTTTTTGAAAACGCCTTTTGCCTTTCCCTTTACAATTTCACCTAAATTCACGATGCCTCTCATATGAGATATTCTGGTTGTTGTGCGCATAAGAACGGGAATGGCATATTTTTCAGATAATTCAAAACCGAATTTCATTAAATCTTTAACTTCCTGGGGATTGGAGGGTTCCAATAGAGGGATTCCTGCCAATCGAGCCATAATTCTATTATCCTGTTCGTTTTGAGAAGAATGCATGGAAGGATCGTCAGCGGATAGAATAATCATGCCCCCTTTAACACCGGTATATACCGTACTCATAAATGAGTCTGCAGCTACATTCAATCCCACATGCTTCATAAATACAAAGGATCTCAAACCACTTGCTGATGCAGCAGCAGACACTTCTAAAGCCACTTTTTCATTGGAAGAAAATTCAAAATATACGCCTGCATCCTTAGCGATTTGATAAAAAACATTTCCAATTTCCGAAGAAGGTGTTCCAGGATAGGTAGAAACAAGAGACACGCCACCTTCCAACGCCCCCCGAACAGCTGCTTCATTACCCAGTAAGAATAATTTTTTCCCTTCTTTTTCGGTTAAAATTTCTTTTACTTTCAATTTTATTCCTTCCTTTTTTATTTTTATTTTTCAACTTTAATTTTCAAACCAGGCACCATCAAGTAAATTTATATTAAAGGGGAAATACATTTTTTCCTTATGGTTGATAGATAAAAAAATTCTTTATTAAAATGCAGAATTTCTTTGTTCCCCGAATAAAAATAAATAAATGATATTTTTAAAATTATCGATTTAATGCAAGTTTCGGATTTTGGTTCTAAACGAACCCGGAAGTGTTATTTTGTTAGAAATTGAAATTAAAGCATTAATTAATGATGTTACTTTGTTCTCGTTATAACGAGCTGTGGGGATGCTAAAGCTCATGCCCACACAAATATCCCCTTGAAAATTTTTCAGAGGAACAGCAATACAAAATATTCCCAACATATACTCTTCTTTAATAAAAGCATATCCGTTTTTTCTAACGTCCTTTAATTTCTCCTTTAATTCTTTGGCATCAGTCATGGTAAAAGGGGTAAATTTTTTTAATTCCACGTTCTTTAAATAATAATTAATTTCATGCTCTGGCAAGTAAGCCAGTAGAATTCTTCCTAATGCAGAGCAATATGCAGGTTGTCGAGAACCAATCTTCAAATCAAATTTTAACGTGTTATCGCCACCGTTACTGTAGATATAAAGAATTTCATCCCCCTCCAAAACAGCTAGATTAACTGTTTCGTTAAATTCTTGGGAGAGATTTTTCATGTAGGGCAGCAGATAGGAAATGCCAATATTGTCGGCAAGAGGAAAACCCAATCTAAGAATTTTAGTGGTTAGGTGATATTTTCGGTTGGTCAGGCTTTGATCTATGTATCCAAGGTTTTTTAAAGTCCCCAACAATCGGTGAACTGTTCCCTTGGGGAATCCTGTTTTTTTGCAAAGTTCTGCAATGCCTAATTCCAGGCCATTATTCACTAATACTTCGAGTAATAAAAAAGCATTTTCTACTGAGTGGATAGGGTATTTATATTGATTATTATTGTAAAACTTTTTATACATAATGTTCCACTATACATACCTTTAGTTTTCATATTGAAACAATAACAATTTTATAATACCATAGAAAAAATAGAATATCATCTTTTTTTTAAATTTGATAAATAATATTTAAGAAGGAAATATGAATTTATTCGGAGATTTTTGTCAATTCAACAAGGAAGCAACAATATTTTTCTTTCAATTTTCAGGATTAATTTCTCCTGCCTTTAAGAGGGCATATCTTGTTAGGGGTGGAGCGATCAATTCATTAATAATAACAGAAGTGAGTATCGCGCTTAGCATGATATTGCCTATACCCGAAGAATCAAAATATGGTTTTGCTAAGAGAGCCAAGCCCACGGTAACACCAGCTTTAGGCATTAGTCCTAATCCCAAATATTTCTTAATGACTGTGCTGGAGTGTGAAATAGTTGCACCCATTCTGGCGCCAATATATTTACCGCTACACCTGCCGACAATTATTAACAAACTAAGCAATCCAGCTTCTTTGATAACACCTAAATCAAAGTGCGCTCCTGCCAACGTAAAAAAGATAGCAAATATAACTTCATCAATTTCATCAATAACTTCAAAGGCATCTTCATTGAGTTTTATTTTATTTGTAACAACAAATCCCATAATCATATTCGATAAAATAACCGAAATATTAAAGATTTTCGCCATACCGGTACATAACATAATAATACCTGCAATAAGGACCAGTACTCTTTTTTTATTATCAGCGAAGCGAATCAAATAAGCAATAGAAAATCCCATCAGAATTCCCAGTAAAACGGAACCGGAAATATCCATTATGGGAATAATAACTGCATGATACCAGGCACTATAATTCAAGTTCTCACTTCCGGCAATTATTTGCGCCATATTTAATCCCAAAGCAAAAGCAATAACACAAAGCGCATCATCAAGAGCAATCACAGCTAATAATGTATTTGTTAAAGGCCCACTTGATTTATATTCACGGATAACTGCTATGGTTGCCGCAGGAGCAGTTGCACATGAAATTGCGCAGATAATGATCGCTGGTGGCAGGAAAGTAAGATAGAAGTTTTCTTGAAAAGTCATTGACCTTATCAAAAAAGGAGTAAGCAGGGAAACGATTGCAGTGACTAAAATCCATGCTCCGAGCAATTGAGTAGAAGTGATTAAAACAATTTGTTTTCCGAATCTTTTTAGCATTCCGAAGTTGAGCGTACCACCCACCAGATAACCAATGATTCCCAGGCTGACTTCTACGATAATATTGAGACTTCCCTCAATTAAATATTTCGGAATAATATTAAACAGGCTTAAAAACATCCCGATAATAATATACCCACTAATCGTTGGAAGTTTAATTTTTCGCGCGATGATACCACCAAAAAAACCAACCACTAGAAGTATCCCAACTGCAAATACTAAATTCATTAGTTGCCTCTATATTTTACAATAAAACCAATAAAAAATAGATTAATACCGCTCTTTAATTATTATACTATGAATGTTAATGATTACAACATTCTTTTGTTAGTTTGATTATCTTTGTTTTTAATGAAAATCCTGAAAACTCATAAAATATTTTGAATTTTCAGGATAATAAAATTCTTCCATTATTAAAAATGTTACCTGAATCAAATAGTTGATTTAATTAATATTTTTAATAACTATTCGAATTTTCGAATAATCTTTGCACAAGCTTCATATATGATCCCAACATCAACGGAATAGGATATGTACTGAACACCAAATTTTATCCATTTTTTTCCGGTTTTCACATCATCTACAAATGTTCCCACGTATTTTCCATTTCTTTTTGCTTTATCTACTACTTCTTTCATTTTTTCTTCAACCCGAGGATGGTTCACTTGGCCGGGCAATCCAAGAGATTGAGAAAGGTCGTATGGTCCTATAAAAACTATATCAATACCATCTACCGAAATAATTTCTTCAAAATTACTAATGCCTTCCTGTCCTTCTATGTGTATTATTACCGTCGATTCATGATTTGCCCTCTTGAAATATTGATTCTTTTCAGTGCCAGAATATTTTGCTGCTCGAACATATTTACAAACTCCTCTTTCGCCTTCAGGGTAAAATTTTGCTGATTGAATCAATTTTTCTGCATCTTTTTTTGAGCATATTTGCGGTACCTGAACTGCATCGGCCCCAATATCAAGGGCACGGGAAATCATTCCGGCATTATTTTCGCCAACTCTTATCACTGCAGATATCCCTGCGAGATGAGCAGCCCTCACCATATCTTCAGCAGTTAAAATATCAAGGGGACCATGTTCACAATCAATAATTACATAATCAAACCCAGCAATTCCCATAATTTCGACTACGGCGGGACTTGGTAATTTCAAAAAAGGCCCAATAACATATTTTTTGTCTTTTAAACTTTCTTTTAATCTGTTACTCATTTCTATTACTCCTTTTATGTTTTGATTAAAAATATTCCGTATATCGAATCATAAAAATACTTATTTAATATTTTCCTTCGGAAAAAGCAGTATCAGTCATCGTTTTTATGTTCTCTACAGGTACATCATTTTGAATGTTGTGAACACTTGTAATAACAAATCCGCCACCAGGAGCCAATGTTTTCACAAGATCCTTTACAGCCTTCTTAACTACTGCCTTATCGGGAGAATTTAAAATTGTCTGTGAATCAACGCCACCCCAAAAACATAGTTTATTTCCAAATTCCTTTTTCAATCTTGAGGGATCCATGTCTCTGGCGGAAATTTGAACCGGATTAATTGCATCCACCCCTATTTCAATAAAATCGTGTAATAAGGGATATACATTGCCACAGCTATGATAAAGAAGTTTTAAATTATTTTTCCTTTTAACCTTAAAATATTCCACTTGATAGGGTTTAATCATTTCCCGGTATAAAGACGGAGAAAAGAGTAGGCTATCCTGTGTGGCTAAATCATCTGCAATAAATACCATATCTATATGTTTCCCCACTTCATCTAAAAATTTCTCATAAATCGTTTTCTGAATAAAGGTAATTTTTTCCAGTAATGCATGAGCAAATTCTTTGTTTATTATTATATCCATTAAAAATTGGGAAAAACCTCGCATTGCCCAGGCAATTTCAAATATAGCCGATTCAAGTATATTTCCCAAAACAAAACGATCTTTTTTTGTTAATTCTATTGCTTTTTCTTTAAGTCCTCTATACCTGCTACCATCAAAAGGATCTGGCCAGGGATAATTCTTTAAATCTTCCAATTTTGCTTTGGCTAATGGACTCTCAGATATATTATAATAATAGTTATCCCCAACTTTTGACCTGCGATAACTAATCCCCCATTCATCGATAAAACCGCTATCGGTTAAGGTTATTCTTCCCCCTTCAGGTTCATTGAGACATAGAACATCAGTATCACTTTTCAATAAATCTTTGGCTTCCTCGCAAATATCAACACTTCTCATAACAGAATGAATTATACCGTAATTATCATTATGTATTTTATATTTTTTCAGTAAAGACTTGTAAACGGGTTCGATGATGGTTGTGCATGAAGTTCCACCAATATCAATAGGCACCCTATCAGGTTCTTCATGATTTAACGTTTTAAGAACCCTTTCTCTTGAATTCATATTTTATTTGCCTCCTCAATATTTCATCCTAATTATAGTGAGCATTTTATTCGCCATAAATTTAGAGATAACTATACAAATTAGTTTTCAATGATATTACCGATACGCCTTTTAGTTTTATTAATAAAACTAAAAGGCGTATCGGTAAATTTTCGTTTTATTTTGCAATTACATTAAAATCATTTTCTTTTTTTGGATAATCTTGCCAAGCAAATCTTGTGATTATTTTTCAAATATATTATAGCACACCGTATTTTTTGAATGCTTCTGTAGACGACATTCCATTTTTTATCTCTTCTAATACTTTCTTTTCTCTTCTTGCCTTCATCAAAGCCCCTTTTATAACCTCTTGTTCCAATTCTTTCGGAATAATTAATACACCATCTATGTCTGCAAACACTAGATCTCCGGGATTTATCCAGACTCCTTCAATTTCTAAAGCACATCTATAATCAGAAACAATAGTTCGAACTGAAGAATCCTGTGCAAAGCGTCCGCGACTGAAAACCGGCCAAGATTGTTTTAGTATCATGGGTGTATCACGATGATACCCGTTGACAATTGCTCCTACTGCTCCTCTCTTTTTAGAAGTGGCAGTTAATATTTCACCCCAATATGCACATCTCATTACACCACCTGATATTATATAGACTTCCCCTTGTTCAAGTTGATCCAGGGATTCAGTTAGTAGCCCAAAGGGTTTGGTTTGGGGGCCATAAACATCAGTAATAATTGCCGGCATCGCTCGTCCAACCATAATATCAGACTCTCTGATGGATTGAATTTGAGGAGGCAAAAATTGATGTATTTTCCCAAAAGTGTCTAAGATATCTCCAACCACAGGTGTGTAAAGCTCATTTTTTATTAAATCAAATAATTCTTTATCATTTTTCCATTCAAGCATAAATTATCCTTTCTCAGTAATATGCTTCCCTATATGAATAATTCATTTAGGGATTCTAAGAAGAACTTCTTCAATTAGATATTTTCATTATAGAACACGCCTAATTCAGCAAAATACGACTGTTTTAGATTAATATCACTCTAAATCTGTAACTATTTGTGATGAATAACATAATTCTCTATGCCAGAAAGGACTCTATTTATTAATGGTTCCTGAGCAGAATAAGCCATGTGACCAACACGAAATACTTTTTTTCGTAAAGGACCAACTCCACCAGCGATCAATATCTTGTATTTTTCCCTTAAGTGATTCTGAAGACCTTCGGAAGTAAGCATTCCCGGTAAGACGGCAGATGTAACGGTAGGTAAACATAGTGACCTATCCTTAACAAAAGGAGACATTCCCAGTTTTGCAAGCCCTTCTCGGAGTTTATTGGCAACTTTCTTATGTCTCAACCATCTTTTTTCCAGCCCTTCTTCCAATACAAGGTCAAATGCCTTATTTAATGCAAAAAAGAGATGCACGGGAAGCGTAACTGGAAATGGATGCCAATCTCCCCATTCCTTTTCATACTTTGCCCATGTTTTTAAATTAAAATACCAACCGGGTATCTGTTCCTCTTCTGCTATTCGCATCCATCCCTTTTCACTGATTGAAACGGTTGCTAATCCTGGAATTGAACCCAACGCTTTCTGGCTGGCTGAAATACAAAAATCAATACCCAGAGCATCAACTGAGAGCTCAATGCCTCCAAGAGTAGATATGGCATCAACAACATACAAAATATCTTTTTCCTTGCAAAGTTTCGATAATTCTTTTAGTGGATTCAGCATTCCGGTAGATGTCTCACCATGAACCACCGCCAATAAATCATAATCATTTTTTTCTAGATTTTCTTTAACTTCTTCAATATTAAAAGGTTCTCCAGCTTCTTTTTGAATTACTGTCATTTCACGAAGATACCGAGATGCTATTGTTGCTATACGATCTCCAAAAGTTCCATTGTTTAAAATTAATCCCTTTTTCCCGTTCAAGGAAGTAAAAACGGCATCCAATCCCCCTGATCCTGAACAGGGAATTATGTACGCAGTCCCGTTAGTTTGGTATATTTTTTTTAACTTGCCTATCATTTCCCAATAAAAATCTATCCATAATTTACCGTAATGTGGCAAATTTGGGCGATTTAATTCATTTAATACTTCAGGATCACACTCTGTTGGTCCCGGTAACGATATTTGATATCTTTCCATAAAAAACCTCACTATTATATTTTATCTTTCAACTCTACCCGAGCCGCCACTTTTTAACAAATCTTCAACTTCTGATATACTGACTAAATTCACATCACCAAAAATTGTCTGTTTCAAACATGAGGAAGCTGCTGCAAAATTAATGACATCTTCTGGAGTTTTATTTTGAAGCAATGCATATATTAATCCTGCGGCAAAAGAATCTCCACCACCTACCCGATCCAAAATATGTATTTTATATTTTTTCGAAAAGTAATAATTTTTTCCATCATAAAGCAATCCTGACCATCCATTATCGGACGCTGAAAAGCTTTCTCTTAAAGTTATTGCAACATATTTACAACCAAATCTTTTTAACAATTCTTTCGATACTTTTTTATAACCTTCCGGACTTATATTTCCCTTGTTCACATCACTATCAATTGCTTTAATTCCAAATACTTTTTCCGCGTCTTCTTCGTTTCCTATTATGATATCCACATATTGCATTAAATTTGCCATTACTTTTGATGCTTTATCCGGAGACCATAATTTTTTACGATAATTTATATCTGCGCTGATTGTTATTCCCATGGCTTTTGCTTTTTTGCACGCCCCCAGGGTAACAAGGGCAGCTTTATCGCTGATAGCGGGTGTTATGCCGGTAAAATGAAACCAAATAGCATCTTGAAATATTTCTTTCCAGTTAAAATCATCAACACTTGCTTCGGAAATAGCTGAACCTTTTCTATCATAAATTACCTTAGATGGCCTTTGAGAAAAACCTGTTTCTAAAAAATAGGTTCCTAACCGTTCACCATTTTTAAGAATATATTTTGTTTGTACACCATATCTACGAAGATGATTAATCGCACTCTGACCGATTTCATTTTTGGGAACTTTCGTAACATAGCAAGAATTAATACCAAAATTTGCTAGAGATATCGCTACATTAGATTCGCCACCTCCGTATGTTATATCAAATGTATCAGCCTGAACAATTCTTTTATAATTTAAAGGAGATAACCTTAGCATGATCTCTCCGAATGTCACCACTTTTTTATTCATAATATATAATCCCCATTCATATTATTTCATTTATTTATTATATAAATTGATGTCTGATAGTAGGATTTTTTAGCCTGTATTACTTGCCAGTTGATTTGCTTCAAAAGCTAATTTTGTTATTTTGTCAAATTGATTTTCTTCTATCATCTCCGGTTTAACCAGCCAACTTCCTCCAACTGCCAAAACATTAGATAAAGATAGATAATTGACTAAATTTGACACATTTATTCCTCCGGTCGGGATGAATTGAATTTGCGGGAAAGGACCTGAAAATGCTTTCAACATTTCACACCCACCCGAAGCTTCAGCAGGGAAAAATTTTAATGTGGTTAATCCTTTTTCCAATGCAGCCTCTATCGCGGAAGGATCATTCACTCCTGGAAACATGGGGATATTTTTGGAAATTGCAAAATCCACAATTTTTGGATTAAATCCCGGACTTACCAAAAATTTTGCGCCTGCATTTATTGCTTTTTCTGCTTGTTCAATAGTTACAACTGTACCTGCGCCTACCAGTATTGCCGGTACTTTTTCACTCATTTCCCGAATTGCTTTTTCAGCAACTGAACTGCGAAATGTAATTTCAGCACAGAAAATTCCCCCTTTTAGAAGGGCATTTGCAAGAGGTACAGCATGATTTTTATTGGTTAATTTTATCACAGGAATTACACCTGTTTTCTTAAAATTTTTAATGATTCTTTCTTTGTACATTATCGCTTTTCCTTTTAGTCATGTTTATTAAAATTCATAATACATTGAAAAAGTATTTTTATCTACAACACTTTATTGAGAAATGCCTGTGCTCTGGCAGTTTTTGGATTTGAAAAAAATTCCTTCGGAGAAGCCTGTTCTATAATTTCTCCACTATCAATAAATATTGTCCTATCAGCTGCCTCTCTTGCAAATCCAATTTCATGAGTAACTAAAATCATAGTACGATCCTCTTTTGCCAAATCCTTTATGACGTTTAATACTTCTTCGATCATTTCCGGATCAAGAGCTGAAGTAGGTTCATCAAACATCATTACCTCAGGTTGCATGGCTAATGCCCGGGCAATGGCTACTCTCTGTTTCTGTCCTCCTGATATTTCAGAAGGATAAGAACTTATTTTTTCTCCTATTCCAACTCTTTCTAAAAGTTGTTTGGCAATTTTATCCGCTTTTTCCGTAGACATTTTTAATACTTCCGTACAACCGATGGTAACATTTTTCAAAACACTAAGATGTGGAAATAAATTAAAATGCTGAAAGACTACACCAATCTTCTTTCTTGCTTCGAAAATATTTATTTTTGGATCGGTAATTAAATCATCACCAACTCTTATTTCACCACTATTTACCGGTTCAAGGCGATTAATACATCGTAAAAGGGTACTTTTCCCGGAACCACTTGGACCTAGCATGACCACAACTTCACCTTTATTCACATCTAAATTAATATTTTTTAAAATATGATTTTTGCCAAACCATTTATTTAAATTTTTTATTTCTACCATTTTTGATGACAAATTTACATCCCTCCGTCATTTTAAGAATAAAATGTATTTCATGATTCATTTATTATTGCAATTTTAATAGCGTAATTTTAATCTTTGCTCAATTCTAATAGAAAACACGTAGAGCGGATAACAAATGACAAAATAAAAGATAGCCACCCAACCATAAATAATTAAAGGATTATCACCTGAAGCAATGGCTAATTCTCTTCCAACTTTGATTAAATCAAAAATCCCGATAAGCGAGATTACTGATGTATCCTTAACCAGTAATATCAATTGACCGACAAGTGGAGGAATAATAATTCTTACAACTTGGGGCATAATGATAAGTTTCATTTTTTGAAATGGCGTCATTCCCAATGAAAGTGCTGCTTCAGTTTGCTCCTTTGGGATAGCCTCAATGCCTGCACGCACTATTTCACTAATATAAGCCCCGCTATTAAATGCAAGGGTTCCGATACCTGCTTGAAGCACATTCAATGTTATGCCAAATGAAGGCAGCACAAAGTACACAACATATAGTTGTATAAGAAAAGGCGTACCTCTAAAAACGGTGACATAAATACTACTAAATATTCTTATAATATAAATTTTAGAACCTCTGCCAATACCACCAATAACTCCAATGATCACAGCAAGCACTCCGGAAATTAAAGACAGATAAGCGGTTACGCCTAAACCTTTCACGAGAAAGGGGATAGAATGTTGTGATATCTCAATTATATTCATTTATGTAAATTCCTTTTTAGTTTCATTTTATTTCTAAGCTTTTTTTTGTCTTTTCTCTAGATATCGGGAAAACTGCATAAGAACAAAACAAAGAGTTAAATAAAGCAAAGCACTGGTAATATATCCTTCAGTTGGAGCAAAAGAATTTGCTACAACAATTTCTGCCGCTCTTGTAAGTTCGGTGTATGCAATAATGGAAAGTAGACAGGTATCTTTAATCAAGACAACTGATTGCCCAACCAAAGGAGGAATGATAATTACAAATGCTTGCGGTAAAATAATTCGTCTCATCATGGTAAAATAATTCATTCCCAACGAAAGTGAAGCCTCAGTTTGTCCCTTTGGTACAGCCTCAATTCCTGACCTTACAATTTCAGTAATATACGCTCCGCTATTTAAAGTTAAAGCTATTACTCCTGTAACAAAAGGAGAAAATTTAATTCCTAAATAAGGAAAACCAAAAAACACCAAGTATAGTTGAGCAAGTAAGGGTGTCGAACGAATGGCATTTACATATATTGAAACAATACTATGAATAATTTTGTTCTTGGATATTTTACATAAACCACCGATTAAACCTACAATAAAAGCAAAAATGAGGCTCACTGCAGAAACACCTAAAGTATTAAAAAATGCTTGTCTAAATACTGGCAGGTACTGTTTTACTATCATCCAATTAAATTCCAAAATAATTCCCTCTTTTTTAAATGATTTCGTAATTTTCAAGAATCAACTGTCCCCATTCTTACAGATAGGGACAGTTGATTATGTATTAATTAAAATCTATTAGTAGCCCGGATAATCTGCTTCCCATTCATCTGTGTATATCCAGTAATTCATTAATTGGTCATATTCTCCAGTTGCTTTCATGTGGTCAATCCAAAGATTCATCCAAATCAAGAAATGATAATCATCGGCTTTTAGGGTAAATCCTAAAGCATCTGCTTCTAATGGATCTGGAAGCAGGCGTAATTCGCCATTGCTTTTTGCCACTTCGCGTGATG
>Ga0272441_10007510_pt1 | contig 17696 bp, 17 predicted proteins | sample SSMProp6N_FD_193582 | JGI IMG/M metagenome (GOLD analysis project Ga0272441, IMG submission 193582) | Marine sediment archaeal communities from Little Sippewissett salt marsh, Falmouth, MA, United States - SSM-Prop-6N | ecosystem: Environmental > Aquatic > Marine > Wetlands > Sediment ... | reverse complement strand
TTTTTGGCAAAACCATGCCCCTCATCCTCAAATAGCACATATTCCACAGGAACATTGTTTTTATGAACCGCTGCAACAATTTCATCCGATTCAACTTTCAGAACGCGCGGATCATTGGCGCCCTGAAGGACCATCAGCGGTTTTTTAATGTTTTCCGCATGAAACAGTGGAGAGATACTTAACAGGTATTCCTCATCTGTTTCGGGATTGCCCAGTTCTTTATAAAGTGCTTCCCTGAAAGATTCCCACCAGGGTGGAATGCTTTTCAGCGTGCGCACCCAATTGGAGATTCCAAAAAGATCAATGCCAATGGCAAATGCGTCGGGCTTGAATGTCAGGGCGGCCAGTACCATATAACCGCCGTAACTGCCGCCGATGATACCGATGCGGTTTTCATCCACATAGCCGGTTGATGCAAGAAATTTTTTGGCCTCAACGCAGTCGGCCAAATCATCCTGACCGTGTTTTAAATCATCCAGCTTGTAGAATGTTTTTCCATACCCTGAACTGCCGCGGTTGTTCACATCCAGGACAACATATCCATGGTTGACAAGATACTGAATGGTGGAACGGTATCCGATACGGGCCTGTCCGCCCGGTCCACCATGAACATTGACAAGGGCAGGTGCCTTGGTGCCCGGTTTAATATGATGCGGTTTGTAAAGAAGAGCCGGTATCTCAAGCCCATCAAATGAAGAATAGCGAATATTTTTGGCTGTTACAAGATCATTGGTATCAATTTCTGGATTCATGGAATCAGTCAGCTTCAAATATTGACCGGTATCAAAATTAAAAACGCACAAATCACTGGGGGAGCGTGAACTGCTGATTGAGAAGGCCATCAGCTTTTCACTTTTGGAGATATGAACGGATGTGATATTCGCATCCGGAATTCCGGGCAAAGAAACCGGTTTGTTTTTCTCTGTATCCAGTATGTGTACTGTCGTTTGTGCATCCTCATTAATCCCAATAACCCTGTATTTGCCGTTTCTGGAGAAATAAGTATACATGATATCCCAATCCGCTGATTCAACTGTTACGGTTTCTCCGGAGGCAATATCATATTTTATTAGATAGGTAAATTCGCTGTTTTCGTCAGTCAGGTAATAAAGGCTTTTTGATTCCAGGCTGAATGTAACCGGTCTGTAATTAATGTCTCCTTCATGGGGTGTAATGTGCTTCATTTTGCCCTTTTTAACCTGGTAGAGATAAATATCGGAATTGTGATTGGTTATTTCTTTTGAAAAGGCGATGTACTGTTTGTCGTTGGAGACCGCGCCGAAATCATACCCGCCGTCATTCCGGAACAGGAGTTTCGGTTTCAAAGATTCAATGTCCACCTCGTAAATATCCATGAAACTGGGATTGCGCTTGTTGTATCCAATGAAAAAGCTCTTTTCATCATGGCTCCATGTGTAGAAAATGGCCCTGGCGCTCTTATGCGGTGTTATATCCATAACGTTGCCGTTTTCATCCCGAACATAGACATGATAGAGTTCATTGCCTTCATTGTCACTCATGTATAGAATCCGGTTGTCATCAGGGAAAAATGATACGGCGCGAACGGAGCGGTCCGTTGAATGGGTCAGTTGAACAGGTTCTCCGCCATCAACAGAAACCATGTAGGCATTATAGATACCGGATTCATCACTGGTGTAAAGGATGTTCTTTTCATCATGGGAAAATGAACCGCCGAATATTGATTTTGTATTCATGAACTGTTCAATCGTGTATTGATTCACTTCCCTGTAATCACTCCGGTTGCACCCTGAATAGAAAACAGTGAGGCAGAGGAGCACAATGCAGACAGCTGTTTTTTTCATATGAGCCTCCTTTTTGAAAAAAGTCAAGTCCTGTTTTTTGTGTTCATTATTTATTACGTTATTTAACCAACCAAGTTACAGCATTTACAATAAGATAATATAAAAGTTAAGACAATTATCCCGCTTGTCCAAAGTTATTAAAAATGATACATGGAATATATAAAGATCTGCCAAATTTAAAAATATGGATATGTTTTGCAGACTTTGCATGTCGTAAAATGAAAATGTGCCAGATGTTATACCTGAAGTACCCCGTTTTCTACAATGGTTTTTCCATCAATGACCAGCGTTGATTTCAGAAGAACCGCGTCATAGTGACAGCGGACAGCTATTTTACCGCCAAAGGATATATTATTACCCAGGGCCACATGTATATTACCCATGACCTTCTCATCCTCCAGCGTGCAACCAGTGAATTTGGCATATGGATTGGTTCCTATGCCAACTTCAGCGATATTCCGGCCCGGCCGGCCGAATGGACGGAGCAGGGTACGAATGGTGTCCGCATCATTGCAGCCTGTGATTCGCACCACATAGCCGTTTTTAACCGTCATACGGATTGGAATTTTTAATTTGCCGATTTCAGGAAATGATCCGTCCACGACGAGTACACCATTGGTCGATTCGGCAGTTGGAGCGGCGCTCCCTTCACCGGCGGGCAGGTTGGAAAATTTCCCGTTCTCATGAATCATACCCGTGTCAGCATGTCCCTTCATTCTCGTAAGTGAAAAGGTAAGATTTGTGCCGGCAGGATTGGTCAGTTGCGCGGAGCGTCCGATGGTTAAAATATCAGCCACTTTTCTGCTTTTGCTGATCATATCGCGGTAATCACCGATCATGGTTCTTAATAAACTGGTTTTGGTTACACCCGGCAGACTTGCTATACGGGCGCCGCGCTGGGACGCTTTTCTGCGTGCTTTTGTATGGGACAGGGAACGGCTGGTCAGGAGCACAATGACATCACTGTCCATCATCATGGCAGCAACACCCTTGGGCGGTTCGCTCCCATGATTGGACATTTCAGGAATCACAACCAGCATTGGATTTTTTGAGAGGGCCTTGGTGCCTTCATGAAAAGCATAGCCCAGATCGGAAAGCGGTTCATCCGCCAGAATGAGAACCGATTCGTTTTTACGCACCTTCAGACAGTCGGTGAGAGCTGATTGGACAGCAGTTGATAATTCGGACATGGTTGTCAATATATTTAATGTTTATAATGAATATGGTGATGATGGGCCAGAATTTTGATGAATGCACCCAATCTTTCAAATACCGGTTCAATATTCTTTCCAAAGTGTTCCTGAAGGAGAATCCCTATTTCGTGAACCGTTCTGTTTCCATCGCATCGTTTCCAGACATAGCTGCCGAATTCATCCAGATGTGTCCTCTGTACATCCGAGATTCCAAACCGTTTCAGCCATTTTATCAGGATTCCGGATTTAAATTTCCGTTTGATAATATAAACTGTCCCGTCCGGGTTTTCACCCCAATCCACGGACGGGACAGGAATGAGATCCAGTAAATTATCCGCGCTCCGGCTATTTGATTTTGCCATTACGGAGCGGAATTGATATTAAGACATACGTAACAATCGCAAAAATCAGTAATCCGAGCAGTGGATTTCCACCCTTAATCAGAGTCGGTATGGGGGATTCACCGCCTCCGCCAATCACAAATCCGGCGATAATGATTGCCAGTATGGCTTCACCCGCAATGAAGCCTGAGGCAAGAAGGATGCCTGTATTTTCTACCTTTTCCTTGTCGACTTTTCTTCTCGAGACGATTTTATCCACGATGGATTTGATGACACCACCACAGAAGATACCGGCTGTTACATAAAACGGCAGATACATCCCAACGGCAATCAGCATGATAGCCGGTGCGCCGATGATAACCAGACCAATTCCAAAAAGAATACCCATGATGACGAGAGGCCAGGCCATTTCTCCGCCCACAATTCCTTCAGAAAGCGCTGCCATTAAGCCGGCCTGCGGCGCGGGCAGTTCTGTGCCTCCAATACCGCCGGTATCAAAATAAGCTGTGTGAAGCATTTGAAGTGTAAGGCCCATAACCAGTGCGGCGGAGATAACACCGACTATAACAGCCATCTGCATGGCGCGGGGTGTGCCGCCCAGTATGTGTCCCACTTTGAGATCCTGCATGATATCACCGGCCACGCCGGATGAACAGCATACCACAGCAGCGACTCCCAGTACTGCGGCAATACCCGGTGCTCCGGTAATCCCCATCGCAATCATAAGAAAGGCTGCAATGATGAGTGTCGATAATGTTATACCGGATATCGGATTATTGGATGAACCGATTGTGCCGACCAGAAAACCTGCCACTGCGGCGAACAGAAATCCGGTTACCGTCATAACCAAAGCAGCAACAATGGCTCCCACCAGATTGTGACTCAGGAAGTAGTATATAATGGCTATGGGAATAACCAGTGCAACAATGCCAATGGCCGTTACAGAATAGGGGATGTCCCGTTCAAGACGATTGGTTTCTTTAACCTTGGCCTTTCCGATTTGTTTAATATCCCTCACAGCGCGGGCCAGGCCGGTCGCAAGAGATTTCCGCATTTTATACAAGGTGGAGACAGCCCCGACCAGCATGGTGCCAACCGCAAACGGTTTGACCTGGTTTGCAAAGACACCGCCGGCAACATCCACCCAGCTGTGACCGCTGCTGGCAATAATATTTTCAAAACCGCCGTTAATGAATATAAATAACGGGACAAGAACAAGATGCCCGAAAACGCCCCCTGCAAATGTGATGGATGCCAGTTTTGGGCCGATAATATAGCCCACACCGAGCAACATGGCAGAGGCGCCGGGACTTTCTACAAAAACACCGCCGGTCATATCGGTTGGTTTCGTAATAGCGTTGCCGTTTGGATCTTTGATCAGAAAATTAAGGACTTTGATCGGGAAAAAAGCCTGAACGGATTCCTTGACAGCATAGAAACCGCGTGTATTTTTGAATAGCTCGAAAAGTCCTGAAAGTCCCATGGCACCGAATACATAGTTGGCGCCGGTCTTCTTGCCCTGGCCGGCCTTGACAATTTCAGCGCAGGCCACACTTTCGGGAAAACGAAGGGTTTTATCTTCAATTAAAATACGGCGGAGAAAAATAACAAACAGGACACCCAGTATTCCACCGGTTATCATTAATATTGTACTTTCCACATAATGGATGTTTTTCCAGATGGCCTCGCCGGTGTCCGGATTTTTTGCAATGAGCAGGGCCGGAATGGTAAAAATAGCGCCGGCCGCCAGTGCCTCGCCAACCGCTGCAGTGGTCCGGCATGTATTTTCCTCCAGAATGGATCCTTTGAAAATTCGAAGGATAGCCATGGCCATAACGGCAGCAGGGAAAGTGGCAGCAACAGTCAGCCCCACTTTCAGACCGATATATGCGTTAGCGGATCCAAGGACAATAGAAAGAATGGCACCGACAAAAAGCGCTTTGAAGGTAAATTCCTTCATGTTGGTGTTCGCCGGGACATAAGGTTTAAAGCTATCCTGACTCCCGGATGATTTTGAAGATTGAGCCATTTTCTACCCCATGTTTTTATAAAATAAAGTGAGTGAAACCTTTTTTAAAACTCTGTGAAAACGTATTTTAACATACTTGGAAATTGGAAAAAAGTCAAGTGAAATCTCATGGAAGCCGCGTGGAAGCACTAAAATTTTGGTTTGACATTTTGGAAAAAAGTCTCTATTTTCGTAATAACCTAAAACTGGTTCTATTAAAAAATCATGACTGTTTTTATTAATTGGTAGCCGATTTTGGTCAGTATAAAAGATATCACTCTGGGGCAGTATGCGCCCGGAAATTCTGTTATTCATCGTTTGGATCCGAGAACAAAACTTTTATCCTGCATGCTGTTGATGACCGCTTTTGTTCTGATCAGACGATATGAAATTTTACTGTTTTCCATTCTATTTATCTCTATGGTTTTCAGAATATCCAGGCTGCCGGTTGGACTTGCCTACCGGAACCTGAAGCCGTTCTGGCTGCTTTTTCTTTTTACATTTATTCTGCATTTGTTTTTTACGGACGGGCAGATTATTTTTCGTCTGCCCTGGGTTAAATGGATCGTCACCCTGGAGGGATTACAAAAAGCAATATTTTATACCTGTCGAATTGTTCTGTTTATCATTTTATCCAGTCTGCTGACCCTCACGACATCGCCCATGTCCCTAACGGATGCTATCGGTCGGTTATTATCTCCTTTAAAACGGTTTGGTGTGCCCGCTCATGCTGTTTCTATGATGATGGGCATATCACTGCGCATGATTCCCATACTGGTTGGCGAGACGGATCGTATTCGTAATGCACAACTTTCCAGGGGGACAAGATTTGACGGCCCATTGTTTAAAAGACTGCAAAATCTGATTCCATTAATTATCCCCCTTTTCATGTCTTCTTTCAGAAAGGCCAATCATCTGGCCATGGCCATGGAATCCAGATGCTACAGAGGAGATGAAGGAAGGACCAGCTATACCATTCTGAAGTTTCAGCGTGCCGATTTTATTGTATTTTTTATTGTAACAGGACTAAGTTTATTAATATGTGCCATACAATTAAATTAACCATTGAATACGACGGCAGTCCCTATGCCGGATGGCAGCTGCAGCCTGATGCAGTGACGGTTCAGGGTAAAATAGAACAGGCTCTGCGAACGCTTACCGGAGAAGCGATTCGAATTACAGGCGCAGGAAGAACAGACACAGGTGTCCATGCACTTGGACAGGTGGCCAGTTTTCAGTGCAGCCGTCATCTTCCTCTGAAAGCCTACAGGGATGGTTTGAACACGTTTTTACCGTCTACGATAAGAATTCTTGAATCAGAAGAAGTGGATGAGACTTTCAACGCCCGGTACAGTGCAAAAGGCCGTTCCTATCGATATGTACTTTCAAAAAGAGACCGCGCAATAGGCGCTCAATACGCCTGGTGTCCCGACTACTCATATCAGCTCAAGACCATGAAAAAGGCTTCCCGCTATCTTCTGGGTGAACACTGTTTCCTTTCATTCTGTAAAAGGGGTTCGGAAAAGGGCGAATTTATGTCCCGTATTACATCTGTTCGGTGGAAGGAGTTGACTGAAGAGATTCATTTTGAGATATCAGCTGTCCGGTTTTTTCACAATATGGTCAGAATTATCCTTGGCACGCTGCTTGAAGTCGGAAGAGGCCGATTCAGCGTACGCGATTTTCGTGATATTCTTGATTCGAAAAAGCGGGAAAATGCCGGACCGACTATCCCGCCTAATGGTTTGTATTTACTGAAAGTGGATTATGATTAATTGTCAGGTCAATATGATATAAAAATAATAAAATTAGATAAATAAGGGTAGATTATTATTTTAAAACAGTGTAAAGTATGCAATATTTATTGATTTTATGCTATAAAAAATGTTTGGAAATATTAGAAATTCATTGTATTTTAAAGAGTTGAGGTATTTTTAAGGATTTGTTGATGAAAGTTTTTTTTAAGCGGTCTTTTTTCTGTATCATTGGAATGATCGGGCTGATATCTTTCTGTTCAAGTCAGGACAAGGCAGAACCGGCGGATTCCAATTATTTTTCCGCTGAATCAACGTTCACGACCTCAAATCAGATTCAGGACAGGCAGATATTAACGGATGAAATCAGCCAATCCAGACAAAATGCCATAACCAGGGCCGTAGCGCGCATTAGTCCCGCCGTGGTTGGTATTAATGTAACTCAGATACGGCGATACAGAGAAAGATCGCTTTTTGAGGACGATCCATTCTGGGGCTGGTTTTACAGGCCCCGGGAATATCAACAAAGGGTAAAAGGTCTTGGATCGGGTTTTCTTATTTCTCCTAACGGATATATATTGACCAATGATCATGTAATCCATCAGGCCACGGAGATTGTGGTTACCCTGACCAATGGGAAACAATATCAGGCCCAGCTTATTGGTGAAGATTACACACGGGATGTAGCGCTTCTTAAAATTGATGGAGACAATTTTCCCTATATTCCTCTCGGGGATTCCGATGATGTTATTATTGGAGAATGGGTCATTGCTTTCGGGAATCCTTTTGGACTGTTTGATGTCAATACGCAGCCTACAGTAACGGTAGGGGTGATCAGTTCCACAAAGATGAATTTCGGCGGCGAAGGCTATGAAAGGACCTACGGAAACATGATTCAAACCGATGCAGCCATTAACAGCGGCAACAGTGGCGGGCCGTTGATTAACAGTGAAGGGAAATGCATCGGAATCAATACATTTATTATCTCAGGAAGTACAGGCAAAGGGACTTCAATCGGACTGGGCTTTGCCATACCTGTAAACAGTGTTAAAAAATTGCTGCCGGACCTGAAAAATCAACTGGCCCGTTCCGGCGGGTCGTTTACAACCGGTCTTGAAGTCGATAATATCAGCTGGCTGGTGGCAACCATGCTCGGTATATCCGCCGATGACGGCGTGATCGTTTCCAAAGTTGAACAGAACAGTCCGTCTGAAAAAGCGGGACTGAGCATCGGTGATGTGATTGTTGCCATAGACGGAAAACGTGTTCGGTCCACAGCTGATGTACAGGGCATTATTGACAGCATCGATCTGAGCCGGACCAGTAAACTCGAATTGACCATTTTCAGAAACGGGAAGCTGTACAAGGTTCAGCTTAAGTTGGAACACTAACTCCCGGCAATCCGGATCGTTTTCATTTAATTTCTGCAGAAGCATTCTTTTTGGATAATTGAAACATTCAGAAATATTATCATTATAAAACCAAATTGAGGGAGGGTGAAACAATGAAATCCATTCAAACAGTAATCCTTGCGCTGCTCATGTTTTTGCTCTGTTTTTCCACACTTCAGGCGAGTGAAGCACGAATTAATAATTTTGGTTATGCGAGTCAGTTTTATATTCAGGACAGTTACAATGTTTGGGCCTTTCCTTCAACCCTTGTCAATTACAGGGATATGGTATTTGTTGAATCCAACCGTTCAGATATGTATAATGGCGATTTATGGAGCGGTGGTATTCATCTGGCCCTCAGTCCCACCACAGTCATCGGCTTTTATCTGAGTAATCAGAAAAAACAGATCGAAGGAGCCGATGTGGGTAATATGTCCCTTGAATTTTTCAATGCTTTTGACGGCAGTATGTATGAATCATTTTCCCCTGATATGGCGGACCATCAGTTCGACGTTTTTGCCGCTTTTAAATTGAATTCTGCGGATCTGGGTTTTCATATCAGCCGTTACAGTTCAAGCGTGGACGGGACCTGGAATGAAATTGTCGGCGAGGAAAGCGGAAGTTTCAATCACCATGCCGATGAGATAAGTGTAGAAGGCGGTGTTACTTTTCGCAACAGTCGGAAAACCCGGTTCGACGCCACCATTTTTTATGAAACCACTGCTTTCGGGACAACTGTAAGCGGTGTCAGTCCCTCTCAGATTATTTTTCCTGAAGATTATTACACATGGGGTGTGGGTGCCCGTCTTTTTCATATTATGTCCCCCAAAGTTGTGCTTGCTCCGTTTGCAGCCTATTCATCAGGCGCCATAGGATATCGTTATGCCGAGGGATATGATGACATGTCCGGTTCTTATCATGAACGATTTACACAGTATATTGCAGGCGTGGCTGTTGATCTGATGCCGAATAAACAGAATTTAATTTCTGTGGGCCTAGGAATCGATAACTTTTCCGTCTCACCTGAATTGACTGCAAACAGCGGTCAGGTCAGTGTGCTGGCGAATATTTCGCACGGAGCATTGCCGTTTGTCACGGTTGGTCTGGAATCATGGATTAAAAAATGGCTGTGCGCCCGGTTTTCTTTTTATGAACTCATTATGAGCTCTTCCAATGAATTTACAGAAGATAATTATGTTATTAATTATGACTTGTCCGGTTCCACCTACGCGGCCAATTTCGGTCTCGCATTCAAGCTCGGACAATTTACCATTGATACGATCATTGATACAAATGGAGGTGCAGAGTTCCTGCATAATGGTGTTTATTTAATCAGCGGAGCGGAATTCAGCAATGTGTTGTTTGCCCAGGTGTCTGTGACCTACGCATTCAATATGAAAAAACCGGCTGAATAATTTTTTTTAAAAAAAGTCCTGATACGGTGGTTCCCTGTAAGTACAGAGCCACTGGAGGCACAGATGGTATTTATACAACAATAGAATTGTCCGGACTATTGTGCATTTGCCACATGAAAGCCAAACCGGGAGGATTGTTTTGGATTATAAGAAGAGAAAACTGTTGTGTGAGGGAACAAGCAAGAAAGTGTATACCACGAGTGAGCCCGATTACAACATTCTTCTCTTAAAGGATGTTCGTAATAAGAAAACCATACCGAATCGTGGAAAACATTGTGCAGCTGTTTCAACCAGTATTTTTAAATTGCTGAAAAGTTACCATATACCCAATCATTTTATTCAACAGAACAAACCCAATGAGCTGGTTGTGAAAAATCTGGATATGATACCCGTTCAAATTACAGTCTGGAACTATGTATCGAAAGAATTTTACAATCGATTTGATGTGTTTGGAGAAGGTGAGGCGCTTCCCTGTCCTGTCATAGAGATGTATATGAAATCGGACAAAAAACAGAAACAAATGGTAAATCTGGATCATGTTTGTGTTTTCGGATACGCCACGCCTGAAGATATTCAGCATATTGACACAATGATTCGTAAAATCAATGCAATATTGAAATCCCATTTTGAACGCAGGAATTTAAAACTTGTCAAACTGGTTCTTGAATTCGGCTGGTTTCATAATAAATTGCTGCTTGGTGATGAGATTTCACCTGATACCTGTGGGTTTTGGGATATTGATGGTGAAACAGGTAAAATTGATCAAAAACGGTTTCATCCGGATCAGATGAAATCAGAAGTTGAATACGAGGAACTGAGGAACCGAATTTCGCCGGCATGAGGATACTGTTGTATCGTGAAGGATTACACATCTTTATTTCTGCAGGTTTAACCCTGATCATTTGTCTCGTTGCCGGGATCACGTTTTCCTGTTTTCCATGTCTGCTAGGGGCCTGTCTTGCAGGCCTCTTTTTACTTTTTACTGTGCTGGCTTTCCGGAATCCGAACAGACATTCTCCCGTTGATGACACCATTTTGCTTTCGCCTGCTGATGGAAGAATTGTTGATATTGTGAATCTTGACTTTTGTGTCTTTTTTGATGGTCCGGCACAATTGATAAGTATTTTCTTGTCTCCACTGGATGTTCATGTCAACCGTTCTCCGGCAACAGGACGCATTATTCTGAAGTCATACAGGAAAGGCCGGTTTTATCCTGCCTTTCGCAAGAAATCCTCTGATTTAAATGAGCATACAATCATTGGTATTGAAAATTTGTTTGGAAAAATTTATTTTAAACAGATAGCCGGAATGGTGTTCAGGCGGATTGTCTGCCACTTGAAAGAAAATGATTATGTCAGTGCGGGGGAAGCATTCGGTATGATTAAATTTGGTTCCCGTGTCGATATATTTGTTTCCCCCAAGGTTCGAATTGTTGTTTCGAAAGGTGGGCGAGTACGCGCGGGTCTCAGCATTATAGGGGAGTATCGTGATAAGAAGCAATAAAATGATTATTCCAAGTTTGTTTACACTGGGAAACTTTCTGTTCGGCTTTATTTCAATGATTCGGACTTCTCAGGGCGATTACCGGTCTGCAGCGTGGTATATCATTCTGGCTGTCCTCTGTGATGGATTGGACGGACGGATCGCCAGACTGTTAAACAGGGAAACCGTATTTGGTCTGGAACTGGATTCTCTTGGCGATCTCGTTTCCTCAGGAATGGCGCCGGCATTTCTATTGTATTCTGCAGTTTTAAATCCCTTGCGGATTACAGCTGTATTTATTGCATTTGGTTTCCTGATGGCGGGAGGATACAGGCTAGCTAGATATAACTGGCTAAACAGGAATGAACGGATGGAAGATTATCTGGGATTGCCCCTTCCTGTAGCGGCTCTTTCCGTAGCCGGTTTCGTACTTTTTGAAATTCGTATTGGATATGCTTTTCTGTTGAGCGGCTGGATCATGTGGGCCATTTTTATATCTTTGCTGATGATCAGCATTATTCCGTATAATTGGCCCAGAATGGATTTTAAAAAATCCGTTAAAAGCCGGATTATCGCACTGGCCATTCTTGCTCTCTTTCCAGTGGTTGTCATTTTTCCGGAATGGATTTTATTTCCGGTATTTTTTGTTTATATTTCAGTGGGTGCCTTACGCTGGATTTTTTCCTTTGATGGCGAAATTCGCTTTAGGGATCTTTTTTATCATGATGATATTAATGGAGCGTGAGGATGCTGTCATCTATCGGAACCATTGAAATAGTGATTATTCTGCTGGTTGTTCTCCTGGTTTTCGGTGGCAGGGAAATGCCGCAGGTCGTACGCAAGATTGTGCGCGGTTTGCATGACGTACAGAAAGCGACCCGGAACGCGAGGAATGAAATACATAAGATTATTGAAGAAGATGATGATTCCGATTTAATGGGTTAATGACTTTTTTAGAAAACCGGAGGTAAAACTATGTTAGGTCCGATTGGAATGCCTGAGCTGCTCATTATCCTTCTGGTTATCCTTTTACTGTTTGGCGCAAAACGTCTGCCTGAACTGGCCAGGGGACTCGGGAAGGGAATCAGGGAATTTAAGGATGCCACAAAAAATGTTGAAAAAGAGATGAAGGAGCTTGATGAGAGTGAAGAGAATGCAGAAAAAGAAAAATAATCTTTCAGGCTGTAAAAGCATGCTTTGAGTTCAATTGGAGATTGGATATTTGACCTGGTTAAACCGCCAAAATGATAAAGAGATTGAACCCTCTACCTGCAGGCAGAGGGTTCAGAACTGTCTGAACCAGATTCATTCGTGTTCGGATTTGAATGCATTTCGGTGTGTGTTCGAAGATGCCCTGGAAAGGGCTGAGGAAATTGACCAAAAAATTACTCAGGGCACAGCCGGCAAGCTGGCCGGTATGGTTACTGCGATTAAAGATAACATTGTCATGGTCAATTCCGTCAGTACAGCCGGTTCAAGAATTCTGCAGAATTATTCATCCCCCTATGAAGCCACGGTTGTGACACGTATGCTGAATGAAGATGCTGTAATCATCGGTAAAACGAATATGGATGAATTCGGCATGGGTTCTTCAACCGAAAATTCAGCCTATGGCCCTGTAAAAAATTCTGTGCATCCTGATTATATTCCGGGTGGTTCAAGCGGGGGTTCTGCTGTGGCTGTGGCTGCTGATATGGCGGATACGGCACTTGGAAGTGATACGGGTGGTTCGGTCCGCCAGCCCGCTGCATTGACCGGTGTTGTAGGATTGCGGCCAACTTATGGAACCGTCTCCCGTTATGGATTAATTGCTTTTGCTTCGTCACTTGATCAGATTGGCTGTCTTTCCAAAAATGTGCCGGATGCAGCGATTTTACTGCAGGTTATAGCAGGATATGATGACAGGGACTCCACAAGCGCCTCATTGCCTGTTCCTGATTATTCTTCTGAACTGGAGAGAGATGTCAAAGGTCTTCGGATCGGTATCCCGGATGAATATTTCGGTGAAGGTCTGGATGATGAGGTGCATCAAATGGTTCAAAAAGCCATTGACAGATTTAAAGAGGAAGGGGCCTCTGTACAACGTGTAAAGCTGCCCCATACCGATTATGGAATAGCAACTTATTATCTGCTCTGTACAGCTGAAGCCTCTTCAAACCTTGCAAGGTATGACGGTGTCCGTTACGGTCTCAGGAAAGGCGGTAAGGACGGATTGCGTGAAATGTATGAAAAAACAAGAAGTGAAGGCTTTGGAGATGAAGTCAAACGGAGAATCATGCTGGGGACCTATGTGCTCTCTGCAGGATATTATGATGCCTATTACCGGAAAGCGCAAAAAGTCAGAACCCTGATCCGATCGGATTATGAAAAAGCGTTTTCGAAATGTGATGTCATCGCGGGACCTGCCACTCCGACAACCGCTTTCAAACTGGGCGAGAAAATTAATGATCCGATGAGCATGTATTTATCGGATATTTATACCGTATCCGGGCCCCTTGCCGGTGTGCCGGCTATTTCCATACCGGTTGGTAAGGACGCGAAGGGACTTCCCATTGGTATACAGTTGACAGGGAAAGCCTTTCAGGAATCGGAATTACTGGGAACAGCGCACTGGCTCGAAAAAGCGGTGAATTAATCATTAATGAATAACTCATCAATTGTTAAGATATGTTTTAGACAGGATTGCACATGGAACTTAAGATCATTGAAATTCAAAAACCGGAAGAGATGAATTTTATACTGGGACAGTCTCATTTCATCAAGACTGTTGAAGATGTACAAGAAGCCCTTGTCCAGACAGTACCGGGTATTGAATTCGGTCTTGCCTTTTGCGAGGCATCCGGGCCCAAGCTGGTTCGTATTGCCGGAACCGATGAAAAATTAACTGATCTGGCTGCTAAAAATGCCATGGACATTGGAGCCGGTCATTCTTTTATCCTTTTTCTGGGAAATGCCTTTCCGATCAATGTTATGCCTGTCTTGAAAAATGTACCTGAAATATGCCGAATTTTCTGCGCAACTGCCAATCCGACACAGGTTGTGGTGACTGAAACCGGCCAGGGCAGGGCAATTCTCGGTGTTGTAGACGGATTCTCACCAACCGGTATTGAAACAGAAGACGATATTCGAAAGCGGAAGGCTTTTTTAAGAAATATCGGCTATAAAATTGCCTGAGCATTGGTTCACTTAATTCACCTGCTCAGAATCCCTGAACCGGGATTTTTTCATCAGGAAATGTATGACGCAAAGATTAACATTCTACTGTACCGGCGGTACGATAGACAAGGTCTATTATGACAACAAGCGCCGTTTCGAGGTTGGCGAACCACAGGTACAGCAAATACTTGAAGAAGCCGGCGTTGTCCTTGATTATTCTATTCAGTCCATACTCAACAAGGACAGCCTGGATATGACGGACAGAGACAGAGAATATATTGTTGACACCGTTGAAAAGGATAAAAACACGGCGGTCATTATTACCCATGGGACAGATACCATGGTAAAAACGGCCAAACGATTATCCCGTATTCAGAATAAAACCATAGTGCTTACCGGCGCCATGCAGCCCGCACGGTTTAAATCCAGCGATGCAGTATTTAATATCGGATGTGCCGTGCTTGCTGTCCAGATACTGAAACCCGGTGTTTACATTGCCATGCATGGACGTATTTTTGATTATGATAATGTCAGGAAGAATGACGCGTTGAATCAATTTGAGGAACTGAATAATAAGTGACCGCCGATAATCAGATTTCTGAAGTTTTTCTTGAATCCACTTTTTTTATTGATTACACCCACCCTGAAATCCAAAAAAAAGCTGAGGAGCTGATCAGAGGTCTTTCTGCTCCCGAGAGCAGGGCTGAATCCATATTCTATTATATCAGAGATCAGATTGTGTATACATTCAGAATACATCTTGAGCCGGATATGTACAGAGCCTCTTCGGTCCTTAGGATGAAAAGCGGATTCTGCGTTCAGAAAGCAGTGCTATTCTGTGCCTTTGCCCGAGCCGCTGATATTCCTGCCGGACTGTTTTTTTATGACATAAGAGATTATACGTTACCGGAGCAAATGAAAGCTGTTTTAAAAACAGATGTTCTCTATTATCATGCTGTTGCCGCTTTATATCTCGGGCGCCGCTGGATACCTTGCGATGCAACACTGCATAATAATCTTATAGAAAAAAAAGGCCTCATGCCTGTTTTCTTTTCACCAACCGGATGTCTCATGCATTCTGTAACGGCAGACGGTAAAAGGCATGTTGATTATATTCATAAATACGGTCTGTACGAGGATGTCCCTTTAAAGGAGATGCTTGAGGCATTTAAAAATCATTATCCTCATCTCTATCAGAAGCATATTCATTTATCCAGGGATTTTAACTGGGAAGATGAGAAATCGCAGAATGAAGATATTTAAGAATAATTACTGAATTGGCAGTTGTTTGGGTAATTCATTTACTCGTTTAATTTTTTTAATGTCTTTAATGCGGCTTTAATGATTTTCTCCTTACAGAGGTGAAAAGGTGAAGACGATTCATCGAATGTATAGGCCCAGAGAAGTTTTCCCGTTTTGGCGTTGATCAATTTAATAATTGCAGAATCTGTTAAAATTTCTCCGCCGTAATTTTTGTACTGATAGCGGAGTGTTGTTTCAAAAATGGCGTCCAGATCCATATAATCCACCGCTGCCATGGCAATAAGGATATTGTCATAACCTGTTGCATAATTATTTATACCGGGGTTCTGACCGGGCTGCAGCCGGTGCAATTCTTCAAGACTTGTATGATCCTGTACCTTTTTCCGCAGTATTTCCCAGCTGATCACATCAAAGCCGTCCTCCACTAATGCCGTTTCGATAGCCATGTTGAATTCATGCTGAATAATGTCGTTGACTTTGGCGACAGCAATTTTTTGTATTCGATCCGGTCCAGAATCTTCAGATTGTTGTGAAGCGGAATAGATCGATGAGGACCTGATTTCATCTACAGGAGCGAGGGTTCGGTGGTTGTTGCCTTCCGTTTCATTTTCCTGGGTTAAGGGTTTGACGGCAACCCGGTTCGCTGACAAAGGCAGATTGACTTTTTGCTGATCATTCTGAAAGGTCAAACCAAGAGAGAACGACAGATAGTGCCAGTCTTTGCTGATGTAATTATAACCTGCTTTTGCGGTCATGAGTGTATTCGCTGAAATGGATAGTTCAAATCCAATTGTACTTCTAAATTCACCTTTAAGATGATTGAATGCTTCATCCCGGCTGCTGCTATTCAGAGGATCATTTTCTGAATGACCGGACAAAAAGGCGATTCCATATCCGGCGGAAAGACACAGGGGGCGAACGGGAGTCACTTTGAAAAGGGGGACAAGTGATGAACGGATCCGGAAATGATCGGTCTCTTCACCTTCAATGGTATATTGACCGTATGTGACGTCTGCTGAGAGGCATAACCATCGCCATGTATAGGAAAGCTCCGGTGCAACTGTTAGTCCTGAAGCTTTGTTCCACTGGTTCAGACAGGACCGTAGTCCGATAGTTATACTGGATATCAACGGCACGGTGTTCAGCAGAAAACAGAACAGGATTATTATGGATCGTTTCATGATAGCAGGATCTCCATACTGATAACAGCAATGGTACGGTATAATGATAATCTGCTCAGACAGGGATCGAAAGATTTTCTATGAATAACAGTAGAAAGGTAAACAGATATTTTATCTTTTTCAAGAGAGATTTTATTCATTTTACTTGATCCAGTGAATTTAACTTAGTCTGTTTCATCTCGCAATGTGATTGAAATCTGTTCAATTTATTGGACATAAAGAGATGGGGGGCGAAACCATGAGAAATCATAAGTCTAATAGAAACAAACAGAGAAGGTTGTTTTATTTTTAAATGTTACAGAATGGCAATAAATTTGCAACAATCAAAAACGCTAGTGCAGATATGTCCAATAAAAACCAAAATTAGGGAGAGTTGCGTGATGAAGCGTATTCTGGAATTCATCATCTGCGCCATCGTACTAACAGGGGTGATATCTTCAGCTTTTGCCGATGAGTTTAAGATTACACAACCTGACGCGGTTGGAGGCGGTTTCGTTGGAACCAGGCAGGATCAGGGACAGGTTGGTACGTCCGGGCTCGGACCGGGCATTGAATTATTTCTGAAATACAATCTGTCTCCAAGTGTATTTTTGACCATGGGGACCGGCATCAGTAGTGTTTATGATAAAATTCTGACCTCTGAAAACTGGAAAACCACATTGTTCCCGCTGGCAGAACTCAAGCTGGGG
>Ga0272441_10007509_pt1 | contig 17696 bp, 8 predicted proteins | sample SSMProp6N_FD_193582 | JGI IMG/M metagenome (GOLD analysis project Ga0272441, IMG submission 193582) | Marine sediment archaeal communities from Little Sippewissett salt marsh, Falmouth, MA, United States - SSM-Prop-6N | ecosystem: Environmental > Aquatic > Marine > Wetlands > Sediment ... | reverse complement strand
AACTCCTGGAGCGAACGCGCCCTCCCGAGTTCGAATTGATGGACTCTTAGACGCGACTTCCCCTGCGAGCAAAACGCAGAGCGCTCGTTGTGAAGCAAGACGGAAAATCCGGGATATAGTCGGGTAGGACAGAACGAAAGGCTCGAAATGGACCGAAACTACAGGGTTCTTTCTGCGCTGGCGGCACTGGCCGTTGTCCTGGAGGGCTTTGTCGGCTCGCAGACAGCCCTCGGAGCGAAAGAGCCACAGTGGCCTCAATGCGGCTGCGACATGGCCGCCAGCGGCCGGAGCCCTTACGCCGGGCCCGGCGTCAACAAGCTCAAGTGGATCTTTCCGCTCGATGGCTGGGGTTGCTCGCCGGTCGTCGGGGCCGATGGAACCGTATACGTCGGAACCAATAACGGAACGCTTTATGCCATCGCCAGGGACGGCGTCAGGAAGTGGTCCCTCCAGTGGCCCATTGCCGAGATGCAGCGTCCCGCCGGAATATCAGATGAGGAATGGGCCGAGCGCACCGCGCTGGGCAGGAGGCATGTCGGGCAGGTATTCAGTTGCGCTGTGGGGCCCAACGGGACGTTGTACGCCGCCCAAAGCGGAAAAGACGACCGCTCCACGAAAAATCGACATCTGATCGCCTTGGATGAACGGGGAAGGGAGAAGTGGCGGTACTCCATCGGGCCGAACAACATCATTACCAGGATCACCGTTGACGGGAACGGAACCCTGTATTTCGGCACATCGGGAGAAAACTGGGCCTATCAAGCGCTGACGCCTGAGGGCAAGCTGAAATGGTCTCACAGATTTGCCCGTGACAAAGCTCTATCCTCCGCTGCGATTGGGAAGAACGGCCTGGTCTACATCGGTGGCGCCCGCTTGCGGGCCCTCGACGCCGACGACGGCCGCGTCGTGCACGAATACCCCAGGCCGGTCTACTCGCCGGGTCTGGAGTTCGGGCCGGCCGTCGGGCCGGACGGCACCGTCTACATCGCATCCGGCGTCCATTCCAGAACCGGCCACTTCCTCTACGCCTTTCATCCGGACCTGAGACTGAAATGGAAAATCAACGCCGGCGTGATGGAAATGACACCCGCGATCTCGGCCGACGGAACGATCTACATTCACAACTGGGGCGACGTCCTGGGCGTCACCGATGGAAAAGCTGAGATCCCGCCGGGCGTTCACGCTATCAACCCTGACGGGACGGTCAAGTGGTCTCTGCCCGGCATCATGAAGGCTCCGCCGGAAGCATGGGACGACAATCCCGAGGGGGCGGTCCTGGGCAGTGACTCATCGCCGATCGTCGATCCTCGCGGCGTTGTCTACTTCGGCTCGGACATCGGCAGGATTTTCGCGGTCAAGCCGAACGGAACCGTTCTGTGGCAGCTTGACTTCGGCGGAGAATTCGATACCCGCCCCGCCATCGACGCCGAAGGGACGCTGTATATCTGTCACGCCGGCGGCCCCGGGGCACGTCACGACGGCAAGCCGCGATGCTATGCCGTCAGCAGCGAGGGGACCATAGACCCCGAAGCCCCGGCGCGGATCGCTCGCAACGGCGAGATTCGGCAACTGCAAGCCGAGCTTAAACGAGCCCGAGAGGCGGACAATCTTCTCGAGGTTGAGGAGATCCGCGAAATTCTCGAAGACCTCCGTGCGGCAGAGGAAGAGAAAGAGGAGCACCCGTCGAGGCTGGACGACCTGCCGCACTCCTCGAACCGCTACCGGGGGCACAAATGGCGCATTGACTCCAACGGTTTGCTGTGGTGGGACGACGAACCCTACGTACGATTCGGATTCACCGGCAACGGCGATCCGGCCCAAATGATGGAGGCCGGCTTCGACCAGTTCACCCTGATGCCCAGCGAGGAATGGCCCATCTCGGGTCCCGACCCGGCGATTGTCCAAAGCGTGAACGAGACTTCCGACCGGTTGGAAAAAGCCGGGGCCACGTACTACGCCACACTGAACGCCTTCTGGCCCTGGCGTTACGGCAACCTCATCGCCGAGTCCGACAAGGCGACGGTGTTCGTCCGCGATGTACGGGATGTCACGTAGCATGCCGGCCGGCGTCTTGCCCTGGACGTTCAGGCCCGCTTGCCCATCGGCCCAGCCGAAAGCGACCAGGTGACACCTGCTCGCACGCACGCCGTGCTGTTCGATCTGGACCGTAACACGCGTCAGGATCTGAGCGATCGAGTGGAAAACGTTGCCCCGGTCGTCGCCGAGCCCGGCCCGGAAGCGCAGCGGGAAACGGACGACGAGCGGCACGACGGGAGGAGTTTTCGCGTACGGTTCAGGTCGATCCGATTCCCCGAATCCACTTCGCTGCGTTTGGTGCTGGCGACGGAAGTCCGCCTGGCGGAAGTGCCCGGCGTCCACGGCCTGCCGCCGTTGTGGAAACCAGGCATTCGGGAATTTTACCGGTGCAGCCTGGAGGCCTTCCGCGGTGCGTATGCCAAGCCCGGCTTGCGCGGATTGCAGTTCGGCGACGAGATCAATACGTATCCCCAGTCACTCCTGACGGCCCGAACCTACCTGGACCTTCGGCGCGATGAGGCAGCATTGAAGGCCTATCGGGACTGGCTGGCCCGCCGATTCGGCAGCATCGACGAGTTGAACGACCATCTTGGCAGCCGCTATCGGTCTTTCGACCGGGTCAAATGGCATGTACCGCTGCACCCGTTCTCTCCCGAGTTGGCCACTACGGATGACGCCGCGGAGCGCGAGGAATCGTGGGCAGACGCCAAGACAACCTGGAGCCTGGCCGATACGGTAGAACAGGTGCGAGCCCTCAGCGAGGTGCAGGACGAATTCCGCATCTGGCTCTGCGGCCATTGGCTGGCCGAGTACGCAAAGCTGGCCAAAGAAGTCATCGCACCGGTACCCGTCTTTGTCTGCTCGGCGTCTATCGGGGGCGACGCGAATCAATACCTGGCGATGCACCGCTGGGCCCTGCGCGAAGGAGCCGACGGCCTGATTCGCAATCATTACGGCCATGGCGGGCAGGAGGAGCGACACACGCTGGCCGACCTTGCTCGGTGGATGGCGAAGGTGCAGCAGGAAAGCGGGTGCACCAAGCATCTCTGGGCCAATGAAGTGGGTTACGTCCGGCCGCACATGACGGACGACGAATGGGCGGCCTACGAAGCGGCGGAACTGGGAGCCGAGGAATCCTTTGGCGGTCAGTGGGCCTTCCCGTCCCGGCAGTCCTTCCGCGAAATGCTCCTGTTGCTGACCCGATACGGTTACCGGGGATTCAATCGCTTCCTGATGAATCCATCCGCTACCCGGGCGGCCCGGGAAGTTGAATGGATGGCGCAATTGCAACCTGAGATCGTGTCCTCCGTTGTGGAGAGCAAGGAACCGCCGCTGAGAGCACCAGAACCCGCGCACGAACGGGAACTGGAGCGAGAAGTCGAGGAACTGCGCGGCAAAATCGATGGTATAAACGAAGAAATGCAGCAAATGCAAGAGATGCTCCAGCGGCTCCTGGCACGCAGCCAATCGCGATCCGACGAGCCACGGAAGACCAGGCGGCACTGACAACCTCGCAACGCAACCGTCCCGAGAGCCTCCGCTGAGTCGCGCCGTGTTTGTGAAAACATCCTGACATGCGCGTGGCAGCGGTAGGGTGGGTTCTCAACACGCGGAAAGACCTCGCCTGCACAAACGCGTGGGTCAATCCCGGCGCGCCGGGATTAGAGTTCCGTATGCCGATAACGGTGTCCCCCGGCGTTGCCCCATCGCCAAGGCCTGCGGCCTTGACGCTGCCACCCCGGCAACCGACAAGGGACGGGGTCCGGCTGCCGCGAAACTTTCACACACGCCGGGCCTCGGCGGAGTTTTTTTCTTTGCGCCGGTCCGGTTCCGGTGTATCATGCAGTGCAGTTGATCTGCCGAAGCGAGGATGGGTGGTGAGTTGCGCAGCAAAGAAGCAACGAACTGAGGAGAAAGGAGGTGTGGAGACAACCGGAGAGGGTTTTCCCGTAGACAGTCCAATCTTTTCCCCATGCGCGATACGTCAGCCGTAGCACTTGCGTAATCGCGCGGGCGAGGTGGCTGCTGCGGACGGAGGTGGCTGATGAAATGGCGTCAAGAGGGTTGCGAGGACCGGCTCTTCCGCCGGCCGCAAGGCGGACGGCACCTGCGGATTGGCCGTCGGATTTCGCCCCTCACGAAGAACTTTCGTTGCCGCCGCCATGATCGGAAAGGAGTGAGTCATGAGAGAGAAGACACGAAGGATCGTGAAGCACAGATGGGGTAGTGTGGGAATCAGCAAGCGACGGGGAGCCGCAATCGGCCTGGTGACACTGTTCGTCGTGGCCGGGACGAGCCTGGGCCAATGGCAGATGCCCGAGCAGGAAGGACTCCGGCAGATGGAGTACGTCATGCTCCGCCGGCAGCAGGAAGAACGCCAGAAGCACGAGCGGGCGCAGCAGGCACGCAGAAGGGTCCTGCAGCAGCTTCTCGAACAGCTAAACGCCCAGACGCGCGAGACCGAGGAAGCTCTGGAGCGCCGGCGCGTCGAAAAGGACGAGGCCACGCACGGCCTGCACGCGGAGCTGGAAGAGCTGCACGAACGGACGCGCCACGCCGAAACCGTCCTGCATGAACACGAGCGAGAATTCGAGAACGAAGCGCACGTTCGCCATGCCGAGCTCGAGGCGCTGCACGAGCAGATGCGCATCGTACAGCAGCGGCTCCGCGAGCCGCCGCCTGCCCCGCCCGAACGTGCGCCCCTGCGGGAAATGCACGAGCGCCTGGGCGACCTGGAGCGACAGGCCGAAGAGCTGCGCCGGGGCATGGGTGGATTCGAGGACGCGGACCGTCCGGAAGCCGAAGAGCTGCGCGAGGCGCTGCGACGGACTCATCTGGAGATGCGCGAAATCCAGGAGCAGCTTGAAAGGATCGAGCGCGACCAGGCGCCGCGTGAGCGAGAACGCGAAGCGCCGCCGGCGCGGGCAAGGAGACGGCCGCGGGCAAACCCCGACGAGCTCATCCATCGCTGCGGCGAACTCAAGGCCCAGATCGAGGAGGCCGAGATCGATCTCTGGCGCCTCCACGATCGCGGCGTGATCGGTGCCGCCGAAACCCACGAGCTGGCGCAGATCCTGCGCACGCTGCACCGACGGACCTGCGATTTCGAGCAGCAACTGCGCGATCAGGCCCGGGCCGGACAAGCCGAAGCGCTCCAGCAAAGACTGCGCCGAATGTACGGCCGAATCGAGCAGATCGCCGAAGCCCTGGAAGAGCTTAGAGGCGGACAGGAGGAGCTCCGCAACGAGCAGGAGGGACTCCGCGACAGGCACGAAGGCGACCTCGACGAGCTGCGCGACCGGATGAACGGGATGCAGGAATCTACGCAAAAAACGAACGCCCTGCTCCAAGAGCTGCTCTCGGCGGACAGCCCCGCCACCGTCGGCAGTGCCGGACAACATTGGCGGTGGTAGTCGCAAACGAGTTCGCCGCCCCGCCGCAGAACTAAAATCGCAACCATCGGGCCTCCGAGAGACCTACCCTTCCGGAGGCCCCTTTCCATGCGCGACACACCTCGCCACAAAACAGTAATCTGACGGCTCATCCGAGGGCAAGTGGCCGCCTGCCCATCCGGCGGCAAAAAATTTTTCCGGAAGTACGAATTTTTTCGTTGATTTGTTACGAATTCCTTCGTACATTGTCGATAGAAACAGGAAAAGGCGAATCAAGAGAAAGGAGAGTTGCCATGGCGCGGAAGAAAACCACCGGCCCGACCGAGCGGGAGCTGGCCATCTTGGGCGTCTTGTGGGAGCGCGGCCCCAGTACGGTGCGGCAGATCCACGAAACGCTGCACAGCGAGGCCAAGACGGGCTACACCACCACGCTCAAACTCATGCAGATCATGGCCGAGAAAGGGCTGCTGGTCCGCGCCGACGACGGGCGACGGCACATCTACAAGCCGGCCGTCTCGGAGGAACGAACGCAGAAACAGGTGGTCGGCGATTTGCTGGAGAAGGTCTTCGCCGGCTCGGCCGAGAAGCTGGTAATGCGCGCGCTCTCGACCAAGAAGGTCTCGGCGAAGGAGCTGAAACGCATCCGAAAGATGCTCGATGAAATGGAGGGAGCATAACGATGGCTGCGATAGAAAATCTGTTGTCACAGGAGATCGTTGAGAAGTTAGGTTGGACACTGATTCATTTTATCTGGCAGGCGACGGCCGTGGCGCTGTTGCTGGCTGGGGCGCTGCGACTGCTACGCCGATGCAGCGCAAACTGCCGGTACGCAGCGGGCTGCGCCGGACTGGCGCTGATGGTCGCCTTGCCCGTCGCCACGGTGCCGTTCGTCCGGGTCTCGGGCCCCCTGGCGGAGGCGGGCCCTGCCCCGGCGCACGCACGCGTAGCTGATGCGCCACTCGCCACGCCAGTCCAGGAGGTCGCCGAGTTGCCGCCGCTGTCGCTGGACGATGCGGAGCCTCTGGCGGCCGCTCCAACACCCGCGGTCGCCTGGCATGAGAAACTGGCTGCGGCGCTCGAGCCCGGCCTGCCCTACCTTGTGTGCGGCTGGCTGCTCGGCGTCTTCGGGCTCTCGGCCTGGCACTTAGGCGGCTGGGCCCAACTCCAGCGTCTCAAACGACGCATGGTCCGTGAAGTTGCGGCCGGGCTCCAGGCGAAGCTCCGCGCGCTGGCCGAGAAGCTCGGGGTGCGCCGGGCCGTGGGGCTGCTGGAATCGGCGCTGGTCGAGGTCCCGACGGTCGTCGGGTGGATCAAACCCGTGATCCTGCTGCCGGCCAGCACGCTGACGGGTCTCAGTGCCGAGCAGTTGGAGGCGGTCCTGGCCCACGAACTGGCCCACATCCGGCGCTGCGACACCCTCGTCAACATGCTCCAGACGATGGTCGAGATTCTCGGCTTCTACCATCCGGCGGTCTGGTGGGTCTCGCACAAGATTCGCATCGAGCGGGAGAACTGCTGCGACGACGTAGCCGTCGGCATCTGCGGCGACTCCATACGCTACGCCCGGGCGCTGACGCACCTCGAAGAAATGCGCTTCGGCACGACCAAACGCGCCGTGGCCGCCACGGGCGGGAGCCTGATCGCCCGCATCGGCCGCCTTCTCGGCCGGCCCGCTGTCAACGAGCGCCGCTTCGCCTGGCTTCCCGGCCTGATCGCCCTGCTCCTGGTCGCGGGCCTGGCCATCCCCGCCGCCCTTGTCCTCGGCGCCGCCGGTCCGCTCGAGCTGAGCGAAGCACAAGCACGCACGCTGCTGCAAGAGATGATCGAGGCCAACCGTTACTGGCTGATCGGTCCGGGACCGGAGATAAGGGACTACTCCTACGATTTCCACTTGCACGCCTCATCGGCCAGCCCCAACCCCGACGAGCTTGTCAAACCCATGAGGGTCACCGTCGCAGACCCGCGTACCGCAGATCCCAGGCAACGCAAGGGGATCTGCTATCACTGGGTCCTGCACGAAGTGGCGCAGAATCCGGCCAACGTGCGCATTACGTCGGCGGTGGACGAAGGACAACTGATTCGGCTGGACCTGAAGTTCGCAAATCGCGTCGCTCTCGAGCACGGCAACACGATGACCGGCCTGCGCCAGGGCACCGGCGGCATTCGAGCCAACAAAGTGACACAGGCCCGGCTATGGCTGGACCCGGAGAAACGGATTCCGGTAAAGACGGAATGGAGGCACGACCAAAGCTCTATTGAGGGCGTGTACTCGGAATTCGTACGCCTCGCAGGCGGCCAGAACGTACCCCTGCAAGTCGACTTCATTCACGTCGGGCCGCCCGACGAAGAGATGCCGTGGATACCCAATCATCGCTACCACAACTTCAAGTTCAGCTTCTTCGAGCCGGGCCTGTGGCTCTTCGATCAAAGCCGCATGACACAAGGCGCCTCGGATCGGGTGCTGCGCGACATGCCCCTGGTGGCATCCACGAGTGACATCACGATCAACGGCGTTCCGCGAACGAAGACCGGCCCGGGAGTGATGTCATCGGCCACGGCTCTGCGCGCGCAGCTCGAAGAACTGGCCCGTCGCGAGCGGGCGGCAAGAGGCATTAGCGGACTCGGACGGTCGCTGCGCGTATACGCAAGAAGCAGCGGCGGCGGTCGATACCCGCCGAGTCTGGCGGCTTTCGACGAATTCGTGGGCGATGCCTTGCCCGAACTGAGCGCCTGGTGGCACGCGAACGTGGTCTACCTCGGCCAGGGCCAGCGCGTGGGCGCACCGGACGATACACCCATCGCCTACGACAAGACCTTGCTGGCCGAACAGGGAGGAACCAATGTCCTCTTCAACGACACACACGTCGCGTTCGTAACGCGTGAAGAGTTGGAACCATTAGGCATCTTCCCCGATGCGGAGCTGCCTGACGCACCGCTTCCCACGCAGGTGAAGAAAAGCAAGCAGCCAAAACTGGATTCTTACGGCCAGTCGCAAGTCGAAATCGATCTGCTCGCGGCCGAGGTTTTCTCCGACGCGCGCCTGGATTACGAGACGGCCACGCTGGTGAGAGACCTTCTGGCCGAGGCCTTGACAGCGGCCGCCAGGGCAGCCGGCCGACCCGCGTCGATCCCCACGATCGAGGAGCTGCAACTGCCTCTGCGCAGCATCATTCGGGACTATGTGGTGGCCCTGAAGCTCACGGGAAATGAGGTCAAGGCGTTGGTGGACCTGCTCGTGTCACGCGGCTACGCCGAGGTGGTGGCCCGGCCGGTGGTCAGAGCCGTGGAGGGCGAACAGATCGAAATGGTCATCGGCGATACGCCTGAGACAGAGGAGCAGGCAGCGAGATTCAATCTGCACGCGACCCTGACGCCATACGTGGGACAAGATCGCGATACGATCCGGATCGAGACGGAATGGCGATTCCGATTCCGGCATCCGGCCGTCATAGGCCACGAAAACGAAGATGGGAAACCCGGGAGCGGCGCGGCCATCGTCGGTGACCTTCTCATAACGCCGAACGCCGAGTATGCGGGTCTCTACAAACTCCTGGATCACCAAGACGAGCAAGGCCGGATGCGTGTGCCGTTGCTGCTGCTCAAGCCGACGATTGTGCCGCCCGACGCGAGTCAGCCGGCGCAGGTCCGGGTTGCAACCGCAAATAACGAGAATACCACCGAAGAGAAGGCCCACGTCTCCATTGATTTCAAAACCGTCGTGGTTTCCGCCGATACGCGACTGGACCGCGAGACGACGCTGGCGCTGGCGGGCATTCTGGAGACGCCGATTCAGTTGGACGACAGCACGGGCCGGTCGCGGGCGACGCTGGACGAGATCCTCGCCAAGCACGTCGCCAGGCAAACCCTGTCGGACGAGACGGCACAGGCCCTCGTCCATCTGCTCCATTCGCAGGAGTGCATGAAGATCCTGGCGACCCCGCGGGTGCAGACACGGGACGGCGAGGAAGCGCAGATGAGCATTGTCACGGAAGAGTTCTACATGGTCACGCCGAGGGACAGCCGACCGAACGCCGCTCTCTCGGAGCCGAAACTGGAGAAAATTGAGACCGGAACGAAGCTGGCTATCACCCCGCACATCCCGGACGAGAATGATAACATCGTCCTGGAGATAGGCCTGGAACTTTTCGACGCCCTGCCGCGCGCCGCAGGCAACGACCTTCCCGTCGTCACGCGCCGCGCTGTCCAAACGACCCTCGCGATCGCCCCGGGAGAATACTTCGTCCTTCCCATTGAAGCAGAAGACAAGGAAACGCTGTATGTGATGGTCAAGGCGATCCTCGTCAAGCCCACAGCAGTGGAAAGCACCTCCCCGCCGACCGAGGCCGGCGCCGCGAGTCGAGAGCTTGTAAACGCCGATCCGCTGGTGCAGGAACTGGCCAGGAGCATCGCACAGACCGAGCGGGACCTGATCGTCTCAAAACAGACGTTGGCGTCACAACATCCGAAAGTAGTTCAGAAGAAGAATCTGTTGAACGCCTTGAACGAACGTCTCGAAGAGCGACGAAAGGAATTGCAGCAGTCCGCGTCCGCGAGACCCTCGGACGCGCATCGGCCCGCTGAGCCTATCACCCTGTCGATTGAAGGCAAACCCCTGAGAGAGGCTCTGCAGATGCTTTCTGAGGCGGCGGCCATACCCATCGTCGTCGACGTTGACGCGGATGAAATCGCCTACGCAACGTTGAGCGATATACCTTTTGAGAAAGCCCTTGAGACACTCCTGGCAGGCACTCCATATGTGATGAAGAAAACGCCGGAGTATTACCTCGTGACCGCGCCGCGTCATATCCTTCTGGATTTCACGGTTGCTGAGGTTTCGGCGAGCGAGCGTCTGAGCCCGGAGGCAGCGCGGCAGGTGTCCGCCCTGCTGTCGGCGAGCGATGAGACTCACTCCCCGTCGGTAGCGGCCCGTCCGGAGGCCCTGGAGCAATGCTCCGTGAAACACCTGCTGCAAAGTCTCAACGACAAAGTGTCCGACGAAACATACGAAAGTCTGCTCGATGCGCTCAAGTCGCACGGATACATGAAGCCCTTGAGCGCGCCGCACATGATGGTCGCAGAGAGCAAACCGGCAAAGATCAACGTATCAGAGCTGCTGAAACTCCATGTGATCGCGAAGATGCGGGAGAACACGAACGAGGTACAGATGAACATCAGCCTCGACCTGAAGTTCATCGAACAACTGCCCTTGCCGGACAAACACAGCGACTATCCGAAGGCGGCGTCGCCCACGTCCGTGCGAACGCTGCAAACGCAGGTCATGCTGGCGGCCGCCGACCGGAGATTCGCCGTGCTGGAGCTTGGCGGCGTTTCGGAAAACGCAGGCGAGAATGCCGACCACTACGCATTCTACCTCTTCGCCAAACCCGAGATCGTACGCCCGCAACCGAATGGCGGGTAAAGCAGCCCGACACAACCGGCTGCTCAGTGCCTCACAATCGGAGTGTGGTTGATCTCGTCGATGTCTGCGCGGCGGCAATGGGGGCAGCGGTAATGGCCCTGGGCCAGCAGAGCGCGATGGACACGGCTGCCGGCAGCGTCGAAACCGCCGTAGACAATCCGGCCCACAGACCGGGCGCCTTCTTTCCTTGCCTCGAGGATCTTCAGATGTGTCTGTTGTTCGGACATCCTGTCCTTTCTTCACATACAACCCATAGGCTTTCATTAGGGCCGCGGCATCGGCGATTGTCAAGGGATTCGAGATTTTTTTCGAGGCGAAAACGCGCAGACGCCGCGTTAAAGCCGCAATGGGTAGGGTGGGGCTTGCCCGGCCATCGGTTCGAGGGGAGCTTGATCCTATCGTATGGCCTTGGTGGGCCGAGGGAAAGATGGTGGGGCAAGCCCCACCCTACGCGTAACTTAGAAGAGGAGTTTTGCAAAATGGAGATTAGGCTTATATTCTTCAAGGAAATCGTTGGTGTGATTTCCTTGAAGAAGGGGCTTATATACCTATACGAAAAGCACTTACGTTCTCAGGAGGAAAAATCACGAAGGAGATTTTTCCTCCCTAAAGTAAGCCTAATCTCCATTTTGCAAAAGTTCAGTTAGAACTTTTTCGAGGTGAGAATGGGCGGGCGCCGCGTCGAGACCGCAGGCCGGAGGCTGGAGGCGGTAGGCTGGAGGTATTTCTCCCGCCTCCGGCCTCGGGCCTGCCGCCTCTCGGGCTGCGAGCCAATGGAAAAAGGGCGTGACCGATCCATTCGATCACGCCCTTCGTGGTGCTGAAGGTATCTGTCGATCCGTCGTCAGATTTTTTCTTTGGATTTGGGCTCGACTTTGGCCGGACCGGAGGAGATGCTCACACCGGAAGCCTTGCCGTCCGGGCAGCCGTCGGGGTCAGTCAGGAGCATGAAAGACATGTCCTCACTGGCGCCGGTCTGGTCGTACAACTCCCGCCACGGCCAATCCTTGTTGCTGGGCGTGGTGAAATCGGCGGCAACGGCATCGTTGTTTCTGCTGCCGCCACCGGAGCTCACGCCGCCACCACCGGCCAGCGTCAAAACGTCTTCGTCGCTCAGCGCGAAGCCGAAGACCCGAAGGTCGTCCAGAAGTCCATCATAGTACTCTCCGTCTTCCGTGCCGCGGGTACCAATCGTCAGATTCGAAACGTACGGTGCAGCGAATCCAAAACCGTGCTTCGCCGTCGTTGCAAGTGATCCGTCGATATAGAGCCTGATCTCGCCGGTAGCGCTGTCAAAACTGGCCACCAGGTGATACCACTGATTGGCGTTCAAAGACGACGACGTCGTAACCGTGTCCCAGCCGACGCGGAAATGGAACCGTCCGAGGCTGTCAATCCAGGCTCCGAAGCGGTTGGTGTTGAGACCAAAACGGTCGTATTCCAGGATCGTGCTGAACCGGTCCTCCAGGTTGCGCGAGTTGATCCAAACCGAAACGGCGAACGAGTTGGGAGCGAAGTTGAAGCCGACGGGCTTGGTGACCTTGACGTAGTCGCCGTCGCCGTCGAGGTCGATCGCGCCGCCGGACCACCCGTCGAAGGGTCGCCAGAGGGGATTGCCGTACACGGTGCCGTCGTTGCCGTTGCCCGAGCTGTCGGCGGCGACGAGGCCGCTGGTCTCGTCGAACTTCCAGTGGCCCAGAGCGTCGAACTCCTGGCCGGGGCTGTCTCCCCACGAGACGGACTCATGATTGGTCCAACCCCACGGATAGACGACGGACTTGCCGTCTTCGTACACGGCCACGACGCTGAGCCAGTAGACGTTGTTGCCCCTTTCCTGGCAGAACCAATCCTCCTCGGGCAACCGCACGGTGTAGCGGTACACCGGCTCAAAGCCGGCCATATCCTGGTCGCCGAGCTCGGGGTGCTTGTCGAAACCGACCATCACCTCGTCGAACTCATCGGCGCGATACTCCCAGATCTTTTCGCCCGGCAGGCTCGAGTTTTTCGAACCGACATTGGGAACATCGGTCCATATCGACAGCACGAAGTAATCGGGCTTCTTCGGCGTGGGCATCTGCTGGCACTCGCACGGCAGATATCCGTAACCGATATAGGAACCCCACCAGACCAGACCGGTAACGGGCATATCACTCGTGCAGCGCCAGTCATCGGCAACCACCCTGTGGAAAGTCGTTCCGGTTCCGGTGCCGGTGCCGCTCTTTTCGGTCGTCTCGATGGCGAAAGCCAAATCCATCGACTGCGAGGACATTGTGTGGCCCTTCGGATACGTCAACTCCTGCCATGCCCTGCCACCGTAGGGCTCGTCGGCCTCGACCCAGACGGCGTCGTCGTTCCAGTGATCCAGCGACGTCTTCCACCCGAAGCGCGTGGCTACGCTGCCCGGGGCATGCACGATCTGGGCCTGGACGACCAGCCAGTAGATGGTGGGGTCTTTCTCCGAGCCGGTCTGCACGAACGCCGCGCTCGAGTCGATATCGAAGGTGTATTTGTATACCATCAGGTGGTTGTTGCGCTCGAAGGCCTGATTGGCCGGACTGTAGTAGCTCTCGGCCTCGCCCTCGATCGGCTCGATGACAAACTGGCCGCGCTCGAAATCCCGACGCCACAGAACTTCGCCCGGCATGCTGTAACCGGTCGCGCTGCGGTCGGCCGGGATGTCCTCCCGGATGCTCAGCGTAAACGTCACGTTCTCGGCGCTGCCGCTGGGCAGGATGTCGTGATACCACGAACCCCAGACCGTGATCCCGGTAATCGGACCGGTGGTCGTACACGCAAAGTCATCGGCGCAAATCTGCTCGGGCCACGTGGGAGGCAGGTCTACCGTAGCGTCCACGTCGACGCCCGTGCTGCTCGTATCCGGAGCCTGGAGCCACTTGGCGCCCGGGCTCGGACCACCACCGCCGCCACCGCCGACGGCAAGGGATTTCTCGTCTTCGTAATGGGGCCAGTGACGCAGACCCGTGAAGGCCTGTTCCCACTTGATATAGTCAGGATCGGTGTCAAGCTCGAAGGCCATGTCATACATATCGAGCCGCTCGCACACAAGCGAGTTGGTGACCGGCTCGGCGGTGGCCGGGTCCAGGGAGAATCCCGCGTTCAGACTGGAACGCTGGAATTCGGCCGTCACGGCGCCGTCCATCCACGGCTGCGGACGAGTCTTCCAGCCCCACGGATACCGGGGCTGGGAATAGCCGCTGTAGTAGGCCGTGATGCTGATCCAGAACACTTCGTCTTCCGTATCCGAATCCGCGAATTCGCGCTGCCAGAAGTACTCCTGCTGATCAAAGGTCACGTTGTACTGGAAGCAGGTATCCGAGGGCATCTGGGGGAACAGATCGATTCCGTCAATCTCCTCTTCCACCCGGGCGCCGTCGAGGTCAACGAGCCACAGCAGCTTGCCGGGCCGGCTGAACGGATAGCGGTTGTCCGCCGGTTCGTTGCTCCAGAACCCGATGCGCCACGAATCCGGCGCCACGTCCGGCGCTTCGACGCCGTCCCAGCCGGTGTAGGAACCCCACCAGTGAACCGAGGTCACCGGCATCTCGCCGGCACAGCGGAAATCATCCGCCACCAGCTTCCAGGTCGGCGTGCTGAACCAGAACGGCTTGTAGGTATACGCCGCCTCGTCCCAGCCGCAATAAACCGGCGTCCCCAAACCAGGGGCGGTCTCAATCGGCGGCTGCGACCACTTCAGGTGCTCAACCGGCGGCTTGCTCGGCACCACGATGTCGGTGATGCTGATCTGGTAGTCCTCGACCTCGCCGTCCGGGGCCAGACCAACGTAGTCCAGCCAACGGAACGTACTGAAGCGGAAGCGAGCGAACGTCTTTCCCGCCGCCGCCTTGCCCGGCACCGTAAGCACCAACGGATTGACACCGGGATTGAGAGACTCGTTGAGGAACACGTGCTCGTCGGCGTCTTCCCAGTCACCGTCGCCGTTCCAATCGATCCAGGCATTCAAGATACCCTTGACCGAAGCGGTCACTTGAATCGTTGCCGGGTTGCCCGGCGTCAACGTGGCCGGAAATACCACGCCATCTTCATCATCGGTCCCGGTCAGGTCGTCGCCGGTAGCCGAAAGACTGGGCTGTCCGTCTATCTCGCCGTCGATCCTGTCGCCCAGGTGGACACCGGGAACGATCATGTGGCGCGCCCCATCGCTGGCCAGCAGGGTCGCGTACGTCGGATCCGGTGCATCACCGAAATCCTCCGTCGGCACCGCGCCGCCACCGGTGATGACGAACGCCAGATCGAGCGGACGATTCGCATTCTCATGTCCCATCGGATACGAGATCGGCATCCACTCCAGCACCGGATGGAACCAGGCGGCGTTGCCGCCGAAGTGCAACTCTTGCTTGGTCGACTTCCACCCGAAGGTGTAGGTCGGCTCGACGTCCTTGGGCGGAACTTCTTTGATCTCGAGCCAGTAGATCGTACCTTCTCTTTGAATGAAGAGATTCGGATCGTCTTCATCGAAGCAAATGTCGAACTGGTAGATCCGCCCGTGATTGTCGGGCTCGTAGGCCTTGCTGGCGGGATCGAACCAGTCCTGGCGAGTCCCGTTGCTCTGCTCATGGAAGTTGTAGGCGTACGGCTGAATTTCCCGTTTCCAGAGCAACTCCCCGGGGCGGCTCCAGCCCACGAACTGATCCGCCGGCTGGTTGGAGTAGATGCTGATTTTGAATCTCAGGCCGTTGGCCGGCCCGGGCCGCACGTCGTCCATGTACCCGCCCCAGAAATGGATGTCCGTGATCGGACCGTCTTCGGAGCAGCGGAAATCGTCGGCCAACGGACCCCAGAACATATCGACGGCCAATCCCTTCTCAAAGGAATCGGACACCTGCGGCCAGTGCATTTTGTGGAATTCGCCCTCGCGCCAATAGCAGACGCCCGGCGTGTTGCGTACTTGCAGCAGATAGTCTTCGGTTTCGCCGTCCTCGAAGACGCCGTCGCCGTTCCACCACCAGGGCTCTTTGTCCCCAACCGGTTCGATCGGGCGCTCGGTAATGGTAAAGCGGGTCCAAACATAAGAGAGGTCGGGCAGAGGCCCGGCCATAAAATCGGGAGGATTCAGAGCCGAGAGCGGGCCGTGGTAGCCGGCAGGCACCGGGAAATTGACTACCGCGTGCTCGGGAACGTTGACGTCGCCGCACCTGACCTCGCCCTGCCAGATGCCGTCGCGGTTCCAGTCCACCAGGATGTTGACGTAGCCTTGCCGTCCGTCGGGCCTTTCGTTGTGAACCTCGATATCGATGTTCCTGCCCCAGATGGCCATCTCACAGGACTGGGCCAGTTCCCAATCAATCACCGAGGTCAAGGGCCAGATGCGTTCGGCGCCCACATCCCCGGTAATCGTGAAGGAACGCGGAAGCAGCAGACCGGCGTCGCGATCGTTGACTTTCTCGTCCTTGTTGTAGTTGTTGGGATTGAACAAGGGGCAGGTGCCGCCGTTGCCGTCGGACTCCAGGTCCACGCCCGGACCGAAGTACAGCCACTTGCTGTCGTGCTCGATCCAGGAGGCCGGCCCTACGCCCACGCATGTCGGGAACAAACCGTTTATCCCCAGCGACGGGTATGCCAGAACCCCTTCCGGAGCATCGCCGAAGTCGGCGTCGGCCAGCGGCGGTTCGGGCGGTTCGCCCGTGCTGCACTCATGCTCGATTCGCCCTTCCACGCTGACATTGGCGCCGCGAACATCGATCGAGACCCACTCCGGGCAAAAACCCGTGATCTCGTACGTCGTGTTGAACGACATCGAGGTGCGAATGTCGGTCTCCGGCATAATGGTATATCGCTTGATGTACCGATCTTCCAGAGACGGCGTCCAAACGTTGTTCGGCAGAGGCGGGCCGTCCTGGTCCAACGGCCATTCCTCGCCGCTCCAGTTCAGCGCCACCGTCACGTTGCTGCCCGTACCCACCTGCGGGTCGAGCACTCGAATCGTCAGGTACACACGGACCGTCTTGGTACCGGCCGGATCGTACCCGTTGTAGAACCACTGATTCCACCAATCCGTGTTGGGGTAATAGTACCAACTGCCCCACTCGAACCCCGTGCCATCTCCGTCGATGACCTGCCCTCCTTCATCGATTTCGACGGTGAAGAAGTCCTGTACGGCCGCCGCCGAGCCAAGACCCACGAAAAGGGTCAGCAATGCGATGACAACCGCTTGTCTGCCGAATAGATCCTTCAGCCCACTCATGACATGATCCTCCAAAACGACTTTTACGCAAAGTCAACGATTACAACCATTTGCGGGTGGTCCACCTGCACTCTTGCAGCGCACACACCATGTTATAGTTCCACTCTGGAATCGACTTGTAACGCCTTTTCCTCAAGAAAAAACTGTCGAAATGGGGTGAAAACCACGCCGAAGACCTCCCAACATGACATCTGTGCCATAACAAAGAATACCCAAATCTTCAAATAAAGGCCAGAAAAAAGTTATAGGACCCGCCATTTTGCCCATTCCCCCAACGTTTTGGGCATTGTATGCGCGTACCCGTCCGCCCAACTCCACCTTGATCCCTTTGCCTGCCTCCGCGATGCTCTTGATCGCATCCGCGCGCACCCAGTCAGCCGAATTGCCAAACTGACGCCTCCAGGCCAGCCAAAGACGTGTGCGAGATTTTTTTCTGGCGCGATGTTAGCCTTGTGTTTACAGTGACTTATGGCCAATGGTGGCCGTGGAGATAAGTCGATGGACAACACGAAGGTTACTGCAGAGGAATTGAAGGTGGCATTGGCAGGGGATATTGATCGATTGGCTGAGAAGATAGCGGCGGCGATGAACGCGGCGAAGGCAGGCCATATCATTGCCGACAGCG
>Ga0272441_10007508_pt1 | contig 17696 bp, 16 predicted proteins | sample SSMProp6N_FD_193582 | JGI IMG/M metagenome (GOLD analysis project Ga0272441, IMG submission 193582) | Marine sediment archaeal communities from Little Sippewissett salt marsh, Falmouth, MA, United States - SSM-Prop-6N | ecosystem: Environmental > Aquatic > Marine > Wetlands > Sediment ... | reverse complement strand
GAATACCTATCAAACACTTCGGTCTCAAAAGGAAACTCACGTAACTGAGGCTTAGACAATTCGAGTTTTCCAAATTTCGTAAGGAGAGTGCGAGACTTGTAACCGTTTCTACTAGCCTTACGAGAATTGGTTCTCTCATAACTGTTTGCACCGGATTGAAGAAGAGCCTCTTCTTCCATTACAAGGTTTAAAAACCAGGTGATTATAGTGTTTAACGATACTTTTCGGACAAATCTCTAACTCGCAAGAGTTCGAGATTAATCCGAAAAATATCGTTAAGCACTATAAATGGGAATTATGTTGTTGATTTTGAAAAGAATTCGAAAAAAGAATCTATATATATTTATTGAGAAAATAAGGGCTAATAATCCTGAAAACACATCGTAGTCATTTTGGATAATTTTACATCACATAAAGCAAGTGATGTGAGGGAAAAAGCCAAAAAATGTGATATTGAGTTGGTTTATCTACCAGTATATTCACCTCATTTGAATCCAATCGAGTATATTTGGAAAAGTATTAAACGAACTATATCCAAGAATTTTATCAAAAGTCAGAATCATATGAAACGGCTGATACGGGTAAATTTCTTGAAGTATGCTTCACGCATCAGCTTCGCAAAGAGTTGGATTGAAAAATTTTTGATAGACGAGTATAAGTCCAAATTATTAGGTGCTTGACTATAAACAGTCTGCACACCCAAAAAATGCCTGGCAAGAAAGCGATGATCGTTATTTCAAAAGGAAAATCCACGAGATCATACGGTTATCTTGCAAGAACAGAAGAACAGTTCAAACTTGCAGGAATAGAAACCGTGGTGTTTGACAAAGTTGAACCCAATCCATTGAAATCGACGGTTATGGCAGGCGGTTCCTTTGCAAAAGAAAATAGCTGTGATTTCATTGTCGCTTTAGGTGGTGGAAGCTGTATAGATGCGGCAAAGGCAATTGCCGTTATGGCCTCCAACGGTGGGGATTACTGGGATTATGTGTTTGGTGAAACGGGAAAAGGGAAGGCAATGGAACATAAACCACTGCCAGTTAGAGCCATTACAACAACAGCAGGAACAGGTTCCGAAACTGACCCCAGGGCGGTTGTAACACATGAAGAAAATCATGAAAGAATCGGGCTTGGTAACGACGACATGTTTCCTGTTCTGGCAGTAGTTGACCCGGAGCTTATGACGTCTGTACCGCCAAAATTTACTGCGTATCAGGGATTTGATGCCTTGTTTCATAGCGTAGAAGGCTATGTCTCGAAAGTTGCCAATCTTATGAGTGATATGTATGCTATCACAGCGATTGAGAACGTAAGTCGAAATCTTGCAAAAGCGGTGAAAGACGGAAAGGACATTGACGCACGCGAGAAGGTTGCATTTGGCAATACGCTCTCTGGTGTGGTTGAAACTGTTGGACTTTGTACAAGTCAACATTCTTTAGAGCATGCCATGTCAGCATTCCATCAGGAACTCCCACATGGTGCAGGCCTGATCATGAATAGAAAAGCGTATTTCACACATCTCATTGATAAGCACGTATGTGATGACAGATTCGTTCAGATGACAAAGGCTATGGGAATGGGAGATGCCACAGAGCCGATGGACTTCATCAAGATGCTGGTGAAATTACAGGAGGACTGCGGCGTTGCCAACCTCAAAATGTCCGATTATGGCATAACGCCTGAAGAATTTGAAACCATGGCGAAGAATGCCAAAGACACAATGGGCTTTTTGTTTACGTGTGACAGAAGCGAAATCAGCGTCGAGGAATCTGCTGCTATTTACAAGAAATCTTATAAATAAAAGGAGTATCTGACATGGATTGCCCAGACGATTTGAGTGGAAGTGTAATCTTCAGCAAAGGCGAAAAAATGTTGGATGAGCATTTCATAGGGTCTGTATGGCTTGATATGCTGGTTTCTAATGACAGCACTTTTAATTGCCCGATAGGTAATGTAACTTTTGAACCGGGCGCAAGAAATAATTGGCATAAGCACCCAGGCGGGCAGATTCTGCCTGTTACCAGTGGCAAAGGATATTTTCAGGAAGAAGGCAAGCCGGTACAGGTGATTCAGAAAGGTGATGTGGTAAAGATCAATCCTGATGTTAAACATTGGCATGGTGCCACACCGGATAACTGGCTCGTACATCTCGCGATTAGCACTAACGTCCAAAAAGGAGTCGTCGAATGGCAGGAACCAGCAACTGATGAAGAATACAACAACTTAGGATAAAATCATCCGTTTAGAGATGAAAGGATTCTATGAAGATACACACGACGAAGAGTTCAAGCACAGAAGAAAACGAGATCTTTGTGGCATATTTTTCGCATACCGGCAACACGCGTGAAATTGTCAACCAAATAAGCGTTGAGGATATCACAAAGCTTTGCCCACAGTCAACCATTCAGGAGAGGCTTGCAGTCCGAGGATCAAGTGTAAAAAATAGTGCAGGGTGAGGTATCCGAGTGGCTGCTTGAAATTGGTATGACAGAATAAGAGCAACATTTCCGATCTGTTATGTGATTAATTCGAGCGTTCTAATTTCGTATCGCCATCTATGATGGCTTCCCACAAATAAAATAGCAATAAAGCAAATCAATCGAGGGAATTATCATTGACGGATAATGTCGGACACCATTACTTATCCTGGTGCTTGTACTCGCGATCACCCTCACCAGCTACTTGATGATCGCATTCGACATCTTCTGGCACAATCTTGGCTTCTCTACCACTGAACTTTCCTGGACCCAGAACGCTTATACGATTGCCACTGACATTTTTATAACATTGATAAGGGATGGCCTATATCAGTCACCTCTCTGCTGATACCCCCCTATCTTACCGGAATAATGGGCCCTCTCACTGCATCAAGTATCATCGGCGTCACCAGAGAATATGCAGGCACCCCGCCAGCTTGGCGGTTCTCTTGGACTCATCACTCTGGTTACCATATTCGCCACCGCCAACTTTTCCAATACCGGCATGGGGAAATGTAGCAAGTAGGTTCACGTCTGTGTAGAACAGAATGATTGCCGGAACGTCTTCGGCGTAGACTATCGTGGCTGCTAACGGCGAGGTCGAAAATCTCGCCTCACCGTTTTTAGCCCATTTCATCAAGAAGCGTTACTGAGAGTTCAGGTACTCCCTTGGCCAGACCAGGTAGTCTACGTACTCTGTAAATACGCCGTCCACGCCGAGGAACGCCTCAAATATCTCGTTGCCCTCAACCTCCAGATCCACATCTCCGAGTTCCTCTGGGTAGAGAACCTTGGCCATGTAGATCATGTTGAAGAGGCTTCTGTCTGGGGGTCTACCCCTGCAGTGGGGATAGAAACAGTTGTAGACGTTTCCGGTCTGAACTGCAGCTATCGTCTGAAGGTCGGGAGATTCCATGATCCAGTCGATCACTTCTCTATCGTCAGCGTTGCTGCATGAGACGAAGATGTAGTCGGGGTCCCAGGCGATGATCTGCTCGACGGCGACGTTAATCTCGTAGCCTTCAGCCCCCTCGGCGACATTTTTGCCACCAGCTATCACCATGGGGTCGTACTCCGTAAACGTCCTGGTGAAGTCTCGTCCCTCCTTTGGATCGTAGAAACCGAGCTTAGCACCCCTAGGTGCGAAGTAGACCTTCGGCTTTTCGCTCTCATCCTGGTTGTCAGTCACCGATTTTATCATGTTGATCTTCGACTCGACGAAACTGATCAGCTCCTTTGCCTCTTCTTCTCTATCAAGGACTGCGCCTACGACTTCGATTCGCCCATAGAGGCCGTCATCATAGTTGTATATCCAGCCGTCGCCTTCGGCTACGACGCAGGGACAGCCCACCTTGTCCTCAAATTCCTGTGCATCGGCTGTGTTGGAGGTGATGATGACATCCGGGTTGAGGGAGGCTATCAGTTCGTAGTAGATGTCGTATCTTGTGCTAATCTCTGGAAGATCCGGCATCCTTCCGTCGAGAATCGTTTGGTAGCATTCAAGGCATCCTTCGTCGAAGGCGCCGAATGTGGTCGGGCAGAGACACGACTTGACTGCCTGCTCGGAAGCGACGATCTTGTCGCCGTCACCGAGTGCTATGACGAGCCGGCAGTTATCGGGTGCTCGGGTGATGATCCTCTCTACGGGCTTGTAGAAGGTCACCTCTCGGTCCGCGCTGTCTACGATGGTCCTTGGGTAGTTATCGTGTATGTTCTGGATCTTTTCCAGCTCCACTTCGGTGATATCCCCTTCGTCGTAAGACTCTTCGGCAACCTCCAGCTCCTCATCCGATACGATCAGGTCGTCGTCTTGGTCACCAGGAACAACGACGTCATACGCATACGTTGGTGTAATCGATGCCAGAAGCAACGCGGCCACCATAAGCAGCGTGAATGAAATAACTCGTGCTATTTCATCGTTTTTCATTCGTTTTTTAATCATTTTCTATCTCCAATTCGTATTATTAAATACCTAAACAAAAGGTCAATATATTGTTTTTGGTATTATGTATATCAACTGCATTCATACATAATATATAATGTGTATATATAACACACCGAGCAAATGATATAACTCAATATATATATATATATATATATATCCAAAGTTTGGAGCGTGTTGTTTTGATAATGCAAGACAAGAAGAGCATTGACCTTTTAACGATGGTGGGAGAATTAAGTATGTTGTTAAAGTATCTTAATGATAACCGCCGCAGTACATTGAAATGTCTAGGACCGATTATCTGTACTATAAAAAACAATCCGTTGAGGTTACAACGGCGCTTTGAGGGCAGTTATTTCCTATCTCTTTTGAAGCACAAAGAAAACATAACCATATTCGTCAGAATGTTTTCTGAAAATCTCCATCTCTTTTCTGGAGAACTCTATTACAGATTTACCATCAGCATTTCCTCTGTACTTTCCTTCAATATCTTTGAGCCTTTTTTCCATAGGAACATAGTAATCATCCCACCAGGCAGACGCCGGAAGTTTGAACCTGCCTACGATAGAGTATCCTGCAACCTCAATCATCTTTTCGTATTCAAGAATGCTCGTTATGGCGGGATAGCATTCCTGCCAGAATTTGAACACCTCCTCAGAAGGGGTTCCAGTGAACCAAGCAGCTTCAGTCAGTGCCAAAAATCCTCCTTTTTTCAGGAAGCGTTTCCAGTAAGAAAGTCCTTTTTCAAAGCCGATGATGAAAATCGATCCCTCTGCCCAGATTACATCGAACTCATCCTCTTCGAATGGCAATTCTTCCATTGAAGCACATACCGTAGAAATCCTGTCTGCAAAACCTTTTTCCACCGCATGTTCCATCAACTTGTCCAGGTAGGGCTGGTAAATGTCTATTGCAGTAATGTGACAGTTATTACATATGCTCGCAAGATGGAGGGTCTGCATCCCCACACCACATCCGATATCCAGGATTTTGCTGCCTGATGGCTGGGGTGCAATCAAGCCAAAGGCCTTTTCAGTACATTCATTGCTGCCCGGACCCTGGCGCGGCAACCCTTCAAAAATCTCAAAAATAGCTGATTCGTCCATAAAAAGACATAAATACTATTGATTTAAGTTTTTTGGTACACGTACATATTTGAAAGAGCATGTTTGATGATGGCAAAGTTCTGCGGACGCTCGACATTTCAGCCATTGAGCAGGCACACAAAGGTATGGGAGGTTTAGATTTTAAACAATCCCTCGGTAAGATGTAGATCACTAATTGTGAATGTAAATCCTGCAATGTCGGGGGCCAGGAGCACTTACACGAACGCAGTACCAATAAATCCATGTTAATATATTTTTATATATAAAAGCTAGTATATATTTTACTTTGATCGTACTCCATTTCCTCTGCCTTTATAAGTACCATCTTTGCTTCAGTCTCGTAGCCGAGCTGCATTAGGGATAAGCCCTTCCCTGCCCAGGCAAACGCAAAATTAGGATCCAATTCTATAACCTGATCGTACGCCGTAATGGATTCCTCGTATTTCCCAAGCTCAAAAAGGGCAACTCCTTTGTTGAACCAAACCCAAGGGTCCGAAGGATTTATCACCGTCCCCTCATCGAAGCATTTGAGGGCTTCTCCATGTTTTCCGAGTGCACTGAAAACAATGCCTTTGTACATTAAGGAGTCTATATCATATGGATTCATTTTTAGGGCTTTATCGAAGCATTCCAGGGATTCAATGAAGCTTCCCATACTAGAGAGAGCTAATCCTTTGTTAAACCATAAGTTTGGATTTTCCAGCCCAAAATCCATGGCTTTATCTAAATGTTTGATAGCTTCTTCGTATTCTCCCAGGGCGCTCAAAGACGCACCCTTGTTCATCCAAGCCTTTGCATACGCAGGATCTATTTTTAATGCCTCATCATAATATTTAATGGCATCTTCTTGTTTATTCATAGTGAAGAGAACGGTACCTTTATTCATCCAGATATTGGCAGTTTCTGGTGACAACTGGATCGCTTTGTCGAAACAGGCAAGTGATTCATCGTACTTGCCTAGGTCACACAGAGCAAAGCCTTTGTTATTCCATGCTGTGGCATCTTTTGGGTTTATATCAAGGGCTTTGTTACACGCTTCCAGAGATTCTTCAAACATCCCCATGGCATCCAAGACGAGTGCCTTCCCGTTCCAGGCATCTGACGAACTTGGATCAATTTCTAAGGCGTTTTCATAACATGTGATAGCCTCATCATAACGTCCAAGTTTGAAGAGAGAAGCCCCCATATTATGCCAAGTTGTCACAGCATTTTGATATCCATCTGATATCTTCAGTGCTTTATTATAAGACTCTATGGCCTCTTCATCTCTCCCCATCTCGCTAAGAATGAGGCCTTTTTCAATCAAGGCTACCACATTTCTGGGATTTATCTCTAGAGCCTTATCGCAGGATATAAGAGCTTCGTCATATCTGTGTAAAACCCTCAGAACGAGTCCCTTGCTGCTCCAAGGTTCTGAGAATCGAGGGTTCATTTCGATTGCATTATCAAGTGCTTCAAGAGCCTCTTCATGCCGTCCCTCTAGACAGAGAGTCAAGCCTTTCATATTCCAGGCAAGGGGTGATTGGCAATCAATTTCAAAAGTCTTATTCTGGAATTCGACGGCCTCTTCGTCTCTGCCTAGCTGCTGAAGAGCAATGCTTTTACCACACCATACTTCTGCTATTTCAGGATCTATCTGAATGGCTTTATCGAAGCATTCCAGGGACTCGTTATAACTACCTAACTGAAGCAAAGCGGACCCTTTACCTGTCCAAGAATCTGCCATTCCAGGATCTATCTGAATGGCTTTATCGAAACAATCCAGGGACTCATTGTAATTACCTAACAACGCCAAAGAAGTGCCTTTTCCCGTCCAACTGGACGCGTTGGCTGGATTTAGCTTTATAGCACTGTCAAAACAGTCAATGGCCTCGTCATATATGCCCAGACCAAGAAGGGTGAAGCCCTTTCGTTCCAAGGCATCAAAACAGCTAGGTTTTATCTCCAATGCAGTGTCATAACATTGAATGGATTCATTGTATTTACTTAACGCATAAAGAGCATTTCCTTTGTTATACCAAGCCTTAAAGTACCTCGGATTTATCTCGATGGTCCTGTCGTAATATTTTATAGCGTCTTCATGTTCGCCCAGTTCATTGATGGCGTTTCCTTTGTTGTTCCAGGCCTCGACGTATCTGGGATTTAGTTCAATGGCTTTGTCGAAGTATGCCATGGATTCGTTATACATTTTCAGCATGCAGAGTACCATACCCTTATTGCACCAAGCAGGAGCATGTTTAGGGTTTGCTTTTAAGGCCCTATCGAAGCATGCCAGGCTCTCTTCGTTCCTTCCCAGGCCGTTGAGAGCAAGCCCCTTGTTGCACCAAGCTTCTGCCATCGTTGGATTTAACTCGATGGCCTTGTTGCTATGGTTAATCGCCTCTTCGTATCGTCCCAATGCGAGAAGCGGTGACGCTTGGTTGCTCCAGGCAGATGCAAAATTGGGATCTAATTTTATGGCCTGATCGTAAGCCTGGGTGGATTCCTCGTATTTTTCCAGCTCAAAAAGTATGAGTCCTTTGTTGAACCAAAACCAGGGATTATACGTATCTATCCGAATTCCCTCTTCAAAGCATTCCAGAGATTCTTCAAACCTTCCCAGAAACACCAAAGAAACGCCTTTGTTGTTCCATATGTCTGCATCTTCAGGTTCTATTTTGAGGGCTTCATCAAAACATTTTACGGATTCATTTAAATTGCCCAAGTTGGCCTGTATAACTCCTAATTTGTTCCAGTCCTCCGCAGATTGATATTCACTAATAACTCTCTCGTGTGATTTCTTCACATCGTTGGTTTGCCCGTCGTTTTGAGCACTATATATACCTATAGACAAACCAACAACAATTATATATATTATTATACATATGCTCCTCAAAATATCAGCCGCACAAAATCTATACATATAGTCTTAATATAAAAAGTTTATGAAATTTTCTTTTTGTAAGGTCCTAAACGCTTGACATTTCTCGCGCTAATCCCGATCAATACCACTTAAATTGAACATAATGCTCTTGTTTCAATAATCACTTTTACTGAAGTTTTAGCTAAGCCTTAGCTATATTGGATAAATGTTCGATTGATCTTTTATATCTCCGAAAAATCAAATTTCTGGATCGTCCCATAAATTTTTGTAAATTGTCTGAATTTTGCCTAGCTATGAGTTGGGCAAATCGTGAGGATGTTTAATTATGGGGATTATGCGATTATAAAAAGCTAACAAGAGACGTTTGGGTGGTTCCTGTTAGGGTTCGGGATTTGACCTTCCATTTACAAAGAGGCGTTCTGAGCCGTTTATCAATCTCATCAAGTGCTTCTTCTAACGTATTGAACCTCATAGGCGGGCTTGATAGCGCAGATCGTGCAGCTTCTCTGACCACCCATACCCCCAAAGGGGCCCAGTACTCCTCAGAGATCTCTCTTACCATCAAGACTGTGCCCTGCCGTCTTTCGGATATCAAACGCTCCAATAAAGCCAGCCGTGCGGCGTAATATCCTCCCATGAGGTTGCTATACGTCTTCTTTCCTTCAGGACCTTCGTTGTCTGCATCAATCCAAGTGTCCTCCCCAGACCAGATGGACCGAGGAAGCCAAATCTCGATCAGTTCGAAGTTGTAGACACCGGGCATTATTAGAATCTCGAAGTGGTTTCCCAACTGTTCTCCAGAGTAGAGAAGGTAATCGTTCACCAGAGGGAAATCCAACACTTCTTTGGTCAGCAGTTTTCCGGCCATATCATCTGAGGCGGTGATGGACCATCTGGTGGGAACCAACTTCTTTTGTTTTCCCAAAAGGCCTAAAGAAAGCAGCCTTGATATGTCGCCTACGTCCACTCCTGAAATGTAAAGCTCTCCAATTGCTTGGCTGGCTTTCATCTCTTTTTCTTCTACGATCTGATCTACCTTCCTGGGAACGGCTGGGTTTGTGGTGAGATCCAAATCTTTGACTTTTCCACGGGGGCCCATTGGCATGAGCAATCCATCGAAACGGAGATGGCCTTTTGGCGGCTTGAAAAAAGTTACTTCAGTTCCTACAGGCGTGGAAGACATGGCAATCTCTTGAGCCTTTTGCAACATTTTCCCAGGATTGTTGGCGTCTTTAACCTCCACTTCAGTTCCCGATCTTACCACCGATGATCTCAAGGTCACAACTTTTCCAACGTCCATTTTCAACCAATCTGATGGACTGCGATGAATCTCTACGTCTTTTTGAAGTGGTATCAAGGGGCCAGCACTCACTCGAGGGTACCCATATCTTCCTACGAATACCTCCGGTGGAGAGTACCCTTCTAGGCTTTTGCCCAACTTCGGGAGATGGGCCATCTCTTTGAACCGCTGGAGTATGGGGCATTTTGGCCTGCCACAGAGTCCTCTCCCTTTACAACGAAGGCACAGGCTCATCGGCCAAACTACTGTTTTTATAAGATATAGGCCCTACCATCGATCATGATGGGTATCAAAGGCGAGCTCATACCGGCCATATCTCAGGACGCCGAAACGGGCGAAGTTTTGATGTTGGCTTACATGAACAAAGAAGCCCTCTCAAAGACCATCGAAACCGGTAAAGCTCACTATTGGAGCAGATCCCGAAAAAAGCTGTGGTTGAAGGGAGAGTCGTCAGGACATGTACAAATCGTCAAGGAGATCCGCATCGATTGCGATGAGGACACTGTTCTTCTCAAAGTAGAACAAGAGGGAGGTGCCTGCCACATGGGTTATAGATCCTGTTTCTACAGAGACATAGAGGGAAACGTAGTAGGAGACAAGGTCTTCGAGCCAGATGACGTCTACAAATGAAATTCAGAAAGCTGCCAGATATCCACTTTCCACTAACCCTTTGCTTAAGGCCGAGGCTGTGATCGAGAACGGCAGAATAAAGATTCAATCTCGTGGGCCTTTTGCAATGGTTCCAACCATAAAATCGGCCATTAGTATGGTAGATGGTCAAGTTCCCGCTTACGTTGGCGAAAGGCTTCATCTATCCACCTGGTTTCCGCCCATTCCCAGCCCTGCTTTCGACAGGTTGGTAAAAAGCTACGTTAAGTCGGTTTTCGGCATCAGAACTCCGGACCAAGTGACGATATCCATAACGGAGGAATGCCCCAATAGATGCCTCCACTGTGCCTTACCAGATTCGGGCCATCATTTTCGACTGGAGCCAGATGAAGTGACAAGCGTAATAAAACAAGTTTTAGACCTGGGGACCACTTTGGTGATATTCGATGGTGGTGAGCCTACCACCTACAGAGAATTGCCCGAGTTGGTCGCGTCGGTGGATGACCGAGCCATTTCTGCTATGTTCACTTCAGGTGCGGGTTTTTCGTTGACGTTAGCAGAACGTCTTAAAGAAGCAGGGCTTAGTGCAGTTAACGTCAGCTTGGACAGCCCCTTTGAAGATGAACACGATAGAATGAGGGGCCGTTCGGGGGCTTTCAAGGATGCCCAGATAGCGGTGAAAAATGCCCTCAAAGTTGGCTTATTGGTTGACCTTTACGTGGTGCTCAGATCCGATAACATCTCACAAATAGACGCATTTCATCAGCTAACAAAATCAGTGGGTGCCCATGAGTTGACCTTTTTTGAGGTGGTACCTGTAGGCCGCTGGGCGAAAAAGGAGGGAGTAACGCTCTCAGAAGATGATCATGTCTTGCTGGATCGTTTCGTAAATAAAGTCACTTCACCCCGGATTTTCTCAGTTCCCTCGGCCTTCAGGGAATTTGGTTGTTTTGCAGGTCGAAATTGGCTCCATGTTACCCCTAAAGGAGAGGTATATCCCTGCGCCTGTTTGCCGTACGTGGCAGGAAACGTCAAAGAGGAATCAATGGGCATGATATGGAAAAACATGGCACAACTTCCTTATAGGAACAAAAAAATCTGCCCTGCGCGCCGAATCGATCAATAAACCTATATAGCTGTTAATCGTGAACAATGGGCGATCTATAATGGAACTTACACAAGTACAGAGAGAAATTTTAACCGCGCTGATTAATATCCAACGGCGTAAAGGCAGGGCTGTCAAAGGCGATGAGATTGCCGTAGTGGTGGATCGTAACCCAGGGACCATCAGAAACCAGATGCAATCTCTGAAAGCGCTTCGGTTGGTTGAAGGCGTGCCGGGGCCAAAAGGTGGCTACAGATCAACTGCTGCAGCCTATGAAGTGCTAAATCTTTCTTCCAACGACCAAGTAATCGATGTCCCTGTGATTAAAAATGGATTGGTAGTGGAAGGGATCACAGCTAACGAAATTACTTTTGCAACAGTCATGAACCCTGATAGGTGCACGGGCACGGTCCAGATAATCGGGAACATTAGAGACTTTGATGTTGGTGAGGATATCGTGATAGGTCCCACGCCAGTGAACAGGCTTTTCATCAAGGGCATAATTGCGGGGCGAGACGATACCTCCAATCGGCTCATATTCGATGTAAGCGATCTAGTGTCCGTCCCCAAGATGCCGGTGAGAGATGTAGCCCGGCCTGCGATCACCGTTGGTCCTGATACTTCTCTAAAAGAGGTATCTGCTATGATGATAAATGCAGGCGTTCAGGAAGCACTGGTTAAATCAAATAACGAGTTGCGGGGTCTAATTAATTTAGAAAGTATTGTTAAAGCAGTATCTAATAACGAGATTAACACCTCTGCAAAGGACGTGATGATCACCGATTATCCCACCATCGACGCTGACTCCCCCCTCTACAAGGTCGTAAGGGCGATTAGCAGCAAAACAGGCACCTCACAGTTGGTGGTAATCGAATCCGGCCAACCGTGGGGCATAATAGAAAACAGAGATCTAATACGAGCACTGATTTTTGCTTAGGAGATCTCCGTACCACCGTGGTTGCCTTCAACTGCTTTTTTAAGATTGGCAGCTTCGCCCCCATAAGCTACGATTGTGAATATGGAGCTGCGCTCTATTATTTTGGTGGCCAAAGGATCTATAGGTGACTTCGATCCCGCTTTGAGTTCGGTCTTCATGGATATTTCGACCATCTCGTGAGGGGTCAAGTGATCAAGTTTCTTTGCAGATGGATATATTTCCGGATCGGCTGTGTAGACACCATCCACTGAGGTGGCCACGATTAGTTTATGGGCGTGGACGTACTCTGTTAAAAGGGCAGCCACGGTGTCTGTTGTCTGACCCGGTTGCATTCCACCCATCACCACTATTTTTCCACATGCTGAAGCTCCCAAGGCCTTAGCGTAGGAATCTGGTGGTTCTGCCACGGCGTCTTCGCCCAACGCGGCTATTAAAATCATGGCATTGATCTTGGTAACGCTAATTCCTATTAGGTCGCAAAAGGCCTCTCCTGCATTCAAGGCACGAGCTTTATTGATGAATTCTCTGGCAGTACTGCCGCCGCCCACCACTATGTAAACCTGATGATTTTGTGCGATTTCTCTCAGAACTTGGGCAAACTCCTCAAGTTCGGCAGGGGTGCGATCGCAGAGAACGGATCCTCCTAAAGAGTAAACTAGTTTCATTTGGCAGTCCAACTGAAATTGTTCGGTAAAAAAAAGGGAAAGTGTGTTCACAGTTTGTCCAGTGCTGTGGAGATCTCTTCGAAGATCTCACCAATCTGGCCTGCGCCGTTTATGTCGGCAATGATGCCCGCCTTGTTGTAGTAATCGATGAGTGGCTGCGTTTGTGTTTTGTAGACCTCTAGCCTGTTGAGGATTGCTTTTTCTTTGTCGTCGTCTCGGTGGTAGAGTTCGCCGCCACAGACGTCACATACGCCTTCTTTCTTTGGCGGGTTGAATTCTAAGTGGTAACTGACACCGCACTTGCACATCCTTCTACCGCTTAACCTCTTGACTAGTTCATCATCGGGGACATCTATGTTAATTACTACATTAATTTCCTGCCCCAGTTCGGGTAGTATTTTGTCCATCGCTTCTGCTTGAGGTGTGGTACGAGGGTAGCCATCCAACATGTAACCGCCTGCCACATCGGGCTTGGAAAGCCTGTCTTTGATGATGCTGATGAGAAGATCATCAGGTACCAGCTGGCCTGCGTCCATGTATTTCTTTGCTTCCTTTCCCAGATCGGTGTTGTTTCTCACGTTCTCTCTCAGAATGTCGCCTGTGGAGATGTGAACGACTCCGTACTTGTCTGCGATCATCTTTGCCTGAGTGCCCTTTCCGGATCCTGGTGGACCGAGTAGTACTATGTTCATTATATCCCTCCATTCTCTGAGATCAAGCAACTGCTTATATTGTCACAGCTAAAGTTGCTTGGGCCCTAAGAATGTCAGTTTCTTGTACGTTAAAAAACCTTTCTCCAAAAAAAGAACATATGCAGAATTAATAAAACTATAGTGTTTAGCGATACCTTTCAGATTAATCTCAAACTCTCATGTGTTTGAGATTTGACCTATTCGTATCGTTAAGCACTATTCTGGCGAAAACCAATTAGGTGAAACTAATTGGTTCTCGACTATACATTGAATTTTTTATGGAATTTATTAATCAAGTCTTCGGCATTATTACGTGGATGTTCACATTAAACCAGCAAGGGTCATCATTATACCGGTGCATATTGGTATGGTAAAATTATCGTCAACGACCCACTTCCGATACGATAAGGGTATGGCATCTGCTGCTGTAGCACCTATGGAGCCCGCCAAATAGACTGCAAATTCAAGTTCTGCCAGTCCTGTAAATTTCACCAACACCGATGATAAATATCCCACGAGTAAACAGATCAAGAATGTGCTCAGGACCAATGGCCAGGGTTTAGTAGCCCAGCGTTTTCCCTCCAAAAGATTAGCACGGACATTTGACCCCTTGATAATGGACCCTATTATACCACTTGCGGCATCGCCCAATGAAAGCATGAGTATGGCAGTCACCGCGATTGCGGGAGGAAATAAGAGCACCGTTAGAAGCGCGCCTAGGACGTAATATACGTAACCAGACACTCGATTTTGCTCGTAGTCTCTCACCGCAGGTAATTTTATCTTCCCTTGAAGCTTGTACCTCTCAACGATTATGGCCGATACCATTGAGAGCACCAATGCATATACGGTAATCTTTTGGCCTAAGAGTATGATGGATATTGGTATGGAAAGGCCGGTTAGGTGAATCAGCTTTCTTTGCACCTCTCTGTAAAAATAGATGCGCCATTGAGCATTCAGTTTAATGAAAGACCCTCGTGGCGACATGCTTTTTTGGGGTGAATCCATGGATTTCAATTTGGTGTTTTATACTCATTTAACCCTTTAGTGAAGTCCCTGCTTGTTCGAACTCGATCTCCTCTTTGAGCAGAGCCATAATCTTATCAGGAATATCTTCAACTTTAACCCTAATTTGGTTCATCGAATCTCTATCTCTGATGGTGACAGTATTCTCTTCTAAAGTGTCGTAATCCACGGTGATGGAGTAGGGGGTGCCCACTTCGTCGTTTCGTCGGTAACGTCTTCCAATGCTGCCTGATGAATCGTACTCTACGTAGACCCCACGCGCCTTAAGCGTCTTTGCTATATCCTCGGCAGGAGTCATAAGCTCGTTTCGGTCCATGAGTGGCAAAACTGCCACTTGAATGGGGGTCACTCGGGGACGGAGCTTGAGCACCATTCTAGATTCTTGGTCTACCAGCTCTTCATAGCAAGAGTGTTCCAGAACAGAATACACTATGCGATCTATGCCAAAAGAGGGTTCTATAACGTGGGGAATTATCTCTTCTCCTCTGATCTCTTCTTCGATCATTTCGAAAGATACCAACTGAGGATCGATTTCCTTTGTATCGCCGTCCAGCTCCACAACAATGGGGTCTTTTTTCAAATCCTCTAGGGGCAATATTTTGAGCGCATCTGCAACATCCCTCGCTTTTTTTCTGAAGAGGGGCCCCAGCTTTTTCATGTCTGGTTTGACCACCAACTTATCTCTTTTTTGAGGCACTTCGAATGGTATGAATACCTTGAGGTTGGCTTGGCTTTGGGCCATATGGGATTTCAAGTCGTAGTCTGTTCGGTCGGCGACCCCTACTATCTCAATCCAGCCAAACCTCTCCAAGAGGGCCTCAGCATCCCAACAATCTACTGCATAATGGGCCATTTCATCCTTTTTGTGTTGTCTGAACCTCAATGAATCGTGGGATAGACCTGCTTCTATGAGAAATTGGTGGGTGCGGGCCATATAGTAAGCCAGAGTCTGGTGAGCAATGGTTCCTTGATCTACAGCGTCACCCACTGTAGTCTCTTGGGGTGTTCCATTCTCCTTTTCTTGTTCCTCTTCAGAGTAAAGAATCAGTTTTAGGTCTTTCACCTCGGAGAAGCGAGGGTGCGATTTATCCCGAGGATTGATGAATATCTCAGCTTCTGCTTGGGAGAATTCGCGAAGTCTGATCACACCTTGCCGGGGCGATATTTCGTTTCGGTATGATTTCCCAATTTGCACTGCGCCAAAGGGTAGTCTGTCCCGATAATAGCGCAGTAGTCTAGAAAAGTTTATGAACATGCCCTGGGCGGTTTCTGGACGTAAGTAACCAGGAATTTTAGAGCCGGGTCCGATAGAGGTTTTGAACATGAGGTTAAATTCATATATATGGGATAGTTCTCCGCCACACTCCGGACAGAAAACGTCGTTATTTTTTATGACGTGGTAAATCTGTTCGTTGGAGAGTGCGTCGGGAACTTCCACTAAATGCTTTATCAAGTGGTCTGCGCGGTAGATTTCCCCACATTCTTTGCATTCAGTGAGCGGGTCTGAGAATCCGCCCAGGTGTCCTGAGGCCTTGTAAATGTCTTCCACGCCGATGGTTGGGCACTCAATCTCACAGAAACCTTCTTTGATTACGAAAAAGTCTCTCCATAAGTCTTCGATCTTCTTTTTGAGTGGAGCACCCAGTGGGCCGTAGTCGTAAAATCCAGTGGCCCCTCCATAGAGCTCGAAGGCTGGCCAGATGAAGCCACGTCTTCTGGCAAGCCCGATCACCTTCTCATACTTGTCCATAGCCAATCCTCACACCTTTAAATCGCAAAGGGCCATTTAACCTTTGTCGTTCCCTATTTGTAATGTGCAATTAAAAAGGGTTGGATATTTTTTAATCTGGTTTTATAGTGTTTAACGATACTTTTCGGACAATTCTCTAACTCTTGCGAGCTTGGGATTAATCCGAAAAGTATCGTTAAACACTATTCTGGCGAAAAATAATTAGTATCATCTAATTGGTTTTCGACTATAGTCGGATTGCCAATGTTCTACATTTGACCAAAAGTTGCGTTCATATAACAGCCCACACTAACGGTTTGAACGCCTATCATAGTACTAGTTATCGGTTTTTTGAAATCGATATGCAGCAATGCGATAATTTGAACCCCTTATATGAGAGCTATCATATAAGTACATATTTATAAATATTTGATCGTTGGTATCATAATAACAGATAGAATGGAAAGTATTATGTTCAAATCGCAGAATATATACATAAATTAGTACTCAATAAAGCAAATATTAAATTATAAATTACACATGCGCGCACTGTGGAATGCCGAATTCATATAACGACCAATGTGTTTTTAAAAAATTTACTTTAATGCATTCATATTGTTGTGTGGTAAACTCATGCAGAAGCATCAAATAAATAAATTTTGGGGGAGGGGGGCGACCCCATTAACTTCACAACATATTATTTGTATGTGGCACCAAAACTTAAAATTTTAGCGTATTTTGGATACTTTCTATGTCCTTCATTAACTTAACACCATTTGATGTTGTTTTATATATCGTAGATCCATTTTTCTCTACTAATCCGTTTTTGATCAATAAATCAAGATATGGATTAATGCTCCTAAAATTTAAGTTAACTCGATAAACTATCGCAGTCTTGTTTGTTTCAGTCGTACAGACGTCAAGGATGTTATATACGATCTGTAATCTGTCTCTTCTTACTCGATTTCCCATCATTTGCCTCCGTTTGGTACAAGCCCCATATATATATTTACAAATTTGCCCCTATGTGACAACATTGCTTCTCCTATTTCTTAAACCTTATAAGTTTATCGAATTACACGTATGTTTTTATATATAAATTATACCATCATATAATCGGAGAAGCATCACTGTTATGACACACATAGTAAAAATTTATAAGTATTTCGTTTCAACCAACATAAATAATGGCACGACGTATTTAGAAATTTTAAATAACAAAATTAAAGAAAACATTATAAGGTA
>Ga0272441_10007507_pt1 | contig 17697 bp, 11 predicted proteins | sample SSMProp6N_FD_193582 | JGI IMG/M metagenome (GOLD analysis project Ga0272441, IMG submission 193582) | Marine sediment archaeal communities from Little Sippewissett salt marsh, Falmouth, MA, United States - SSM-Prop-6N | ecosystem: Environmental > Aquatic > Marine > Wetlands > Sediment ... | reverse complement strand
GTTCCAGTTCAATCCGTTTAATCTCTGTTCCGAATTTATTTTTGATTTTTTCAGGATACTCATCAGGGCCTCCGGTTTGGAGGTTGAGGATCTTGGCTTCTCTCAGGTGATGAATTGCACGAAAAGGCCTGATGGCTGTTGCCAGTTGTTTATAGTCACTTGTCAGAATACAATCCATTTTTTGCCCGAGTGGCTGATTGAGTAAATCACCGAAACCGACCCATTCATGTCCTGAATATGGAACGGCAAAGACCATAGTGGGGACTCCGGCACTAAGTATTTCATTGAGGATCGGCATTATACCGATTGTGAAATGGATGGCAAGGATACCATCGACATCCTTTAATCTGCCTTTGATGTTTGACACCTCTTCCGGTGTAGTAACCATTTCACTGATGACAAAATCGACATCGTACAACTCATTCCTTAATTTGTCAAACTCAGATTCATATACCTGGATCTCCTTTTTAAAATCCAGGTTTGGTTTAGGCCATAGTCCGGTTGGAGTTCCCATATAAAGCTTTGCAACTTTGACCTTTGTTCTTCTGCAGCCCGGACTTATAAGCTCTGGTCCGCTAAATCCGGAAACAAATGACAGGTTATTCAAACCGCACAGACAAAAAGCGCTTCCGGCTATTGTCATCTGCAGAAATTCTCTGCGTAATACTTTTTTTTGCATGGCAACCTCCGATTATTTTTAATTGGTTTACCCATTTATGGTCGGGCATAGTAGTTAGTTCAGTGATATAAATTTAGGAAAGTAATGGATACGGGGCAAATAAAAGTGAGAGTGCGGGAGAGCGGGAGTGCGAGAGGGGGGGAAGGATCCTCACGCCCTCTCCCCCTCCCCCCTTCATTCTCTTTCTGGCGGGAGATAGAGGTTCGATACTGGCATCGATACTGCTTAGTAGAAGATAGTCACAACCCATCCACCGGGTTCATTGATAGTAAGTCGTACTTCGCAGCTGAGGTTGGCAGTGGCTGTCATGTTCGGTGCCAGGAATTTGAGTTTGCCCTCGAAGGGGAAAGTAACATTTTCAAAGCCTGTAAAGTTATATGATTGATTTTCAGTTCCTGAGCTGCCCTGCATCAACAGATCATTTATAGTCATAGCTGAGGCAGATTCACCACCTGAACGTGAAAACTTATACCTGACATAAAACTTATCCTTATCCATTTTCATGAATGTCATCCTTCCTACATTGCTGCGGTATCCGATAACATAGGGAGCCAATGCTTTTTCACCAATATACAAGTCATCTTTCCAGATACCTGAAATAACGGAATCCCGTCCCATGATGTTAAAGTAATATTCTCCCATACCTTCCCTTAGTCCCTTTTTCCATTCACCCTTATATACCTCTCCTGTCTGCCAGAAATAAGTTCCCTCACCATGAGGAAGGCCTTTCTTAAATTCACCGGTATACCTGTCGACACCTGATGCTTCGCCTTTACCGTCGGCCAGTCCCTTCTTGCAGGGTCCGGTATATAAAGTAGCTATCCGCGGTAACAGTACTTTACAGTTTTGCTGAGCGTGAACCGCATTAGTGATTAATAACAATGCGATAATTGCTGAAACAAGTGATAATCTGGTCATCTCCCTGATTTTTAGATAAAGATAAATAACTTTTAATAATTGAGATATAACAAAAATTGAACCAGAAGGAGGATGTATTAAAAGTAGTTATCATACATCTCTTCCCCTTTGTGTACCTTTGTGATGTACTTTGTGTTTGTGGTAAAAAATAAAATCCTCAACCACAAAGGATCACAAAGGAATGCACAAAGAACACAAAGGACTTATAATACATCCTCCTGCTATTCAAAAACAACTAATATTAATTCTTTTATACCAGACGGGGATATGTTGTTTTGATTATGGTTTCCAGTCTGTAATTACGATCCTGTCGTTAATGAGTTTTACTTCCAGTTTTTGTTTGCTTCTCCATTTCAGTTTGCGGATATACTCAATAGGGATTGTTAACGCATAGCTTGTACCACCCGATACTTTTATAAGACTGCGGATGTACCTGTCTTCAATTTTTCTTCGTGCCATAGTCATAGTATTTATCAACGTATTAAACTACTGCTTTAACTACGTTGATTCTTTGTAAAGTATTAATTGATAAATGGATATAAATATAGGAAAGTAATGGATACGGGGCAAATAAAAATGATCCTCCTACGCCAAGGCTACGGAGGACAGGGGAGTGGGAGAGTGCGGGAGGGCGGGATGGGGAGAATGGATAAAAGGGAGAAAAGGTAGTAGATACGTTGAATGCAACGACTCTACTACCCAATACCGGTTATTATTTCTTGTCGTAAACCATTGTGGTTTTTACCTCACCACTCTGGCCTTGCCTGGTTGTTTCGATTGCCAGTGTCTTTGCATCTTTCAGGCTCCAGACTGCCGTAGTGGTGAATTCATTATCATTAAATGACATTTTTGTAATAATTGTCAGGCTCTTTCCATCGGCTGACCATGTTGCTGTATACTTTGATTCACCACGACCCATTGTGTTAACATTCTCTTTTCCATCCAGAATATACTTGGTTTCCCTGGGTGTACCATCCCGTCCTGCCCGTGACTGGGTAAGAGTAGTGGCATCCTGGGTGACGGTCATATCTCCGCCTCCAAATCTCTGGCCTCCTCCACCTTCCGGCAAAGTACTTTTTTCGGCATTAAAAGTCCATGAGCCTGAGAAATCTGCTTTGCCTGTCTGGGCATTGGTCATAACAGGGGCAATGAGGAACAATGCGATTGTCAATGACAATAGCTGCATTAATTTTGATACATTTCTTTTCATCTTCGTAAATATTTATGTGTTTAGAAAGGTCAATTGTTTTAACCTTATCAAAGGTAACTAATAGCTGGAAATTAAAAAGTTAAAATTGTTTAACAGATCATAAGCGGATCTTACCGATGATTTCAGTAAATCGCGGATCAGTCCTGACATTTGAGTATGATAATGTATCGATATTCATTAAAAGGAGTATAAATTCCTCCCTGTTTTCATATCCTTTTATCAGATATTCCAGAGCATCCTTTTTGTGGCCGAGTTCATTCAATAAAGATCCTCTCATGCTATAGGGTATAAATTCTGATTCAGCTCTTGTTTCAAGAGTGTCAAGCATCCGCTGTGTTTCATTCATCATACCTGATTTACTATAAGCAAGACCTAATTGTGTTATTGAAATAGGGGAAAAATCAGATAAAGTTCTTTGCAGACTTTCAATTGCTTTTTCATACTTTCCTTCACGCAGGTATATTATTCCCAGGTAAAAGTTACATACCGGATATCTTTCAGTAAGTTTTGAAAGATGAACGATTGCGGAATCCTTATAACCGGCATAATAGAGGTGTACCCCATACAAACCATCCCTCACAGGATATAGGGGGTCTATTGCCATTGCCTGTTGATCGACTTTGAGTGCTTCGCGAAAGTACCCTTTATAAAGCATCAATTCTGCCAGAGATGCATGCGCTTCAAGATTATTGGGTTCCAGCTCGAGTGCCCGTTTATAATTTTTTTCAGCACTGACATAATCGAAATTATAACATAAATCCACTATGCCTTTTATGACATAAGCTTCAGCAAACAGGCTGTCGAATTCCAATGCTTTTATCGCCAGGTCGTAGGAGCTGGAATAAGCTTCCGTTGGTGGCATATTGGCATAGAATGCAAGAAGTCCGTATAGCTTTGCCAGACGGGTATATGCCCTGATAAATTCAGGATCAGCTTCAATTGCTTTCTCATAATGGTCCATGGCTTTGAGGAGGTTCTCATGTGTACGTTGGATGCGTAAATGTTCTCCCAGCAGGTAATAATCATAAGCCTGCATATTATTGGTCGGGATTTCCTCGATAAGATCTTTTTCTTCGGGTTTGATGATGATTTTAAGTTCTTTTACCACAGCTTTGGCAACTTCACTCTGAACAGAGAAAATATCACTCCATTTCCGGTCATATTCGTTTGACCATATATGATTGTCAGTACTTGCTCTTAATAGCTGTACAATTAACCTTACATCATCTCCCGATTTCTGGAAACTGCCCTCAAGCAGGTATTCAACACCGAGTTCCCGACCGATTTCAGGTATGGCTTTATCAGTATTCCGGTATTGCTCGGTCGATGTTCTTGATCTTACGCGCAGGTCGCCTACCTGCGAAAGATGTAATAATATTGCATCCATCATGCCATCTGCAAGATATTGTTTATCGGGCTCATCACTGAGTAATGCAAACGGAAGAACGGCTATGGACTTTTCAAGTTCTTCTGAAGGCTTGAACAGTTTTGGCAGGAATAATATACCCAGGATGATCAGTATTATTGCAATTGCAGACCCTGCAATAAGCTTGATTTTATTATTTTTCTCTTTTGTTGGTGCTGCCTGAGCTTTATAAGCTGAAACCTCCAATGGTTTTTCTTCGAATTGTTTTATTCCTGTGATGATCTCCTTTATTGAGTTGGCAACTTTATTGATCTGGATCCTGTATTTTGTTTTGTTCAGGTTATTCCTGTCATCATCGTCGTTGGTCAGAGGCTTGTTCACTCCCGGTTCTTTATAGATAAACTCAATGCCTCTTAATACTCCGCCAAGAACAGATTCACACAATGTAATATCCTCATTATCCAGGTCGTGGATTTGAACAGGGAGCACCCTGCTTGCCACATTGCCATTAGGCAGCTTAACCTTAAGTCCAAATTGGTCATTTGAAGCCTGTTCAACAAATGCTTTGAATTCATGTTCCCATGCAAATGATTTAGGGTCACAGTATGTACGAGAGATGATTGGGATAAATACCAGACATTTCAGCTTCTCTTTCAGAGATTCATCAACGTCGTGGGTTTCAAGGAGACCATCATGTGGGTTAATATCAAAATAAACGCCGATCTCTTCCTTGAAGGTAGCCTCAAGTTCTTTCTTTAAATTTTCAACAAATTCTGTTACCCAACCATCGTATTTATTATCCTTTTGTCGGTAGCTGATAAAGATATCGTATGTGTAGCCTTCGATTATGCTTGGCATCAGAGGTCTATTTAATTCATTATCAAAGTTAAGCCTTTAGTAGCTAAATGCAAAAATTTGTTTGCCACGGAATCTAAAGTTGTATCTAACAGACCACACGACTGTAAGACTGCAGGACAAAAGTGTGAGTGTGAGTGTGAGATTTGAGGAAAAAAGAACGAGAGTGCTAGCTCTCGCTCACACTCTCGCTCTTTTTTAGCTCCCCAGGCTGGACTCGAACCAGCGACCCTCTGATTAACAGTCAGATGCTCTAACCAACTGAGCTACTGAGGAATTTAACATTACTCTTTAAATTCGAAAAGAGCGTGCCAAAAGTACAGGCTTTTAGTGAATTTAACAATATCTTTAGCAAAAAATTTTTACATGAAGAAAATACTCGGTATCGGAAATGCCCTCGTAGATGTGATGACAATCATAGAGGATGATGAGATACTTGAAAAATTCTCACTGCCAAAAGGGAGCATGACACTCGTTGATGCACAAAAATCGGCACTTATAAAAGAAACTACATCAGGTTTTAAAAAGGCATTTACATCAGGTGGCTCAGCTGCCAATACAATACACGGACTGGCAAAACTTAATACGAATACAGGATTTATCGGATCAATAGGAAGCGATAAAACAGGAGATATCTTTGAAGAGGATATGAAAAAAGCCGGGGTGAATAATATACTGCTTAGACGTGAATCGGTAACAGGAACTGCCGTTGCTCTTATATCCCGGGATTCACAAAGGACTTTTGCCACACATCTCGGTGCTGCAGTCGAGCTCGAAGCAGATGACCTCAAAAAAGAATTCTTTAAACCATATGATATCCTCTATTTCGAGGGATACCTGATAATAAATAAACCACTTGTTGTAGAGGCATGTAAACTCGCAAAGCAAAACAATATGGAGATTGCTGTCGACCTGGCAAGCTATAATGTAGTTGATGCCAATAAAGAGAATTTTATTGAGATTATTGAAGAGTATATAGATATTGTTTTTGCAAATGAGGACGAAGCAAAATCACTCACTGGTCTTGAGCCGGTAAAAGGATTGGGTAAAATTGTAGATATGTGCAATATTGCAGTTATCAAGACAGGTAAAGAGGGTTCTCTTATACAACGATCCGAAGAATTAATCAAAGTAGGTATCCTTCCGGTTAAATGTAATGACACAACCGGTGCGGGCGATCTCTACGCATCAGGATTCCTTTATGGCTATGCCGGTGGTCTGGAACTTGATAAATGCGGCTCCCTCGGAACCCTTCTTGCAGGTAACGTAATAGAAATGATAGGTGCAAGGATCCCGGATGAAATATGGCCGGGGATAATTAAGAAGGTTTCAAAAATAATTAAGGAATAATCGCATCACTTACGACGCTTTCTCTTTATCTCCCTTATGTTATTCGATAAATGCCGCTTGTACTTACTGGAATAATATAATTTATTTTTTCCAAGATGTGAAAGATCACATGACGAATCGCCTTTCTGGATAATCTTACGTACCTGCCTGTCGGATGCACAACCCGACGCGGCTATCAGAATCAGGATAAGAACCGGGATACAGGGTTTCAATAACCTTATAAGAATATCAATTCTGTTCATAATACCTGGTCTTCAATTTAAGGTAAAGGTACACTTAATTATCAATAATACATATCTTTATGTGGACATTGAACAGAAATGATGGGCAATAAGTTGAATTTATCAGGAAAGCAGGTCTTTTATATTTTCCTGGGAATATGGGGTTTCCTTAATATTATTCAGGCTCTTTTTACTCCTCTTCACAATGATGAAGCTTATTACTGGATGTTCTCAAGATATCCGGCATGGGGCTATTATGACCATCCGCCGATGATCGCCATGCTGATCGGTACAGGTTATCTGATATTCTCGAATGAGCTTGGGGTAAGACTACTTGTCATTCTAAGCCACTTAGCAACATTATTGATTGTATGGCATTTACTGGATAAAGAAAAAAGAGAATTACCGGGAAATGTACTATTGATCGTACTGGTTATTGCAATTTTTCCTGTTCTGAATATCTATGGTTTTCTGGCAACACCCGATCCTCCATTATTGCTTTTCACGGCTCTCTTCCTGTTTTTCTACAGACGATTTCTCAGAGATGAAAACTGGTTAAACACACTGGTTTTCGGATTTACTATGGCAGCACTGATGTACAGCAAGTATCATGGTGCAATAATGCTGATACTTATCATTCTGTCGAACCTGAGATTACTAAAAAGGCCGAAATTCTATATCGCCTCGGTATTTGCCATTTTATTGTTCCTGCCACATATTTACTGGCAGGTATCGAATGGATTTCCGTCATTTCAATATCATCTTGCGGAAAGAGCTTCAGGATTCAATATTTCAAACGTAGGAGAATACTTTATTAACCAGCTGCTGGTCCATAATCCTCTTTTATTGCCATTGTTCCTTTTCATAATCTTTAAAACCAGGACAAATGATGTTTTTGTAAAGGGATTGAAGTATATCATCATCGGATTCTTTGTCTTTTTCCTTATATCAAGCTTCAGATACCATGTTGAACCTCAGTGGACCGCACTTATCACAATCCCCATGTTGATCATGGTATTTAACTCCGATAATATATATGGAAAACACAAATATATCAGAACAGTCTTTTTTGTACTGTTTCCGATTTTCTTATTTGCAAGATGCGCCCTGATGATTGACTTCCTGCCGGTATCATTTCTGAAGAAGGAATTCCACCGCCACAAGGGATGGGCATCAGATATTGAAGATCTTGCCGGTAACCGGCCTGTTGTGTTTACAAATTCCTACCAGGATCCTTCGGTATATTCTTTTTATACCGGACAATTTGCACATAGCCTTGATAATAAGGATTACAGGAAAACACAGTACGACATCTGGCCTTTTGAGGATCAGGTACACGGCAAGGAGGTTCTGTATGTGCCCCACTGGCTGAATGATTTTTACAGGGAAAGACTTTCGGTTCATGTCAGTCCGGATGGTGATACATTGTATTACCGGATATTCAAAGATTTCCGGTCTTTACAGAAGGAGTGCGTTATTCCAAATCATTATTCATGGTCGTTCAGCAATGTAGATGAGAACAGCCTTGATCTTAACATATTCAATCCATATTCATATAATATTGATATAACACATCCTGAATTTCCTGTTGTATTTCAGGCTGCTATCTACAGGAAAGATGGAAGTATTGTTATGAAACGAAATATTGAAATTGAGCCCGAGCTGGAAATTTCACATCCCGGCGATACCGTATCAGTTACTGGCAGGTTCAGTCTTAACGGATTACAGGAAGGGGCTTATGATATGGTTATATGTACCGAAACCGGTATACTATATGATGTATTCAGCAGCAGTTTCAGGGAAGTGATTGTAATGCCTTGAAAGTAATGTAATTGTTTGCAAGGAAATTCCATATCACTGTGACACCTATGGCAAAGAGTTTTGCGACATAGAAAGGAAGCTTTTTTTCAAAGAGGTAAAGGAACAGGTTATTGATTCCGAGTCCTATAACGGAGATTATTACAAAACTGCCGTATTCCAGCAGTACCCTGGGGTCGGTGCTCTCGAATGTCCATATACGGTTCAGAAAATAGTTGGATGTTGCAGCAACGATAAAACCCGTGGAACTGGCAATATACCTGTGTATCTTTACTTTCTCCTTGAGCAGCCAGGTTATTGAAAAATCAATAACCATGCCCAGAAGACCAACGACTCCGAACTTCAGAAATTTCAGTAGCATGGTGTACCCTTAATATCCGGGAAGGGTATAACCATTATGATATTCGGGTGTTATCAGTTTGTTTGCCTCTTTCGAGGTAAATTGCTGCCTGTTGTCATTCCAGAATACCTTTTCTCCTGTCCTGTATGCAACATTACCCATCTGAGCCACAAGTGCAACATCTCGTCCCACATCAATATCGGCATGAAGCTTTTCAGGGGTGTTATCCCTGATACAATCGAGGAAATTTCTAACATGAAGATCAAGTCCTGAACCAACGTTTTTCTGAAGTGGAACAGCTTCCATCCTCTGTTTTTCGGGGAATACCTCCCAGCCGTTACGGTCGAGGACAAGTGTTCCGTTTTCACCTGTATATGCCATACCATGGGGTCTTCTCCAGTTACCAAGACCAATACCGATAGTATGTTCCCAGGTCATTGTAAAATCCTTGAAATCATATACAGCGGTCATAGTATCCGGGGTTACCATATCATCATCGGGGAAGGCATATTTCCCGCCTATTGCCATTACTGATTCAGGGATCGACACGCCCATTCCATATAATATATAGTCGATCAGGTGTACACCCCAGTCAGTCATCACACCGTTACCATACTCCCAGTACCAGCGCCATGTAAGGTGAAACCTGTTCTTATTGAAAGGGCGCAGTGGTGCAGGTCCCAGCCATCTTTCATAATCAACACCCTGTGGTGCGGGTGAGTCGGGGACTTTAGGCACAGGACCTTTCCAGTCGACAAACGACCATGCCTTGCAGGCACGTATACGTCCCAGCTTACCCGATTTCACAAAGTCGATAGCATCAACAAAGTGAGGTTGACTTCTCTGCCACTGTCCGACCTGGGCCATTTTGCCATTCTGTTTTACTGCTTTATGCATTATGTTGATCTCGGCGATGGAATTACCTATTGGTTTTTCGACATATACATGGTTTCCGTTTTCCATAGCATCGCAAAAAATCATGCAGTGCCAGTGATCGGGAGTGGCAACTATTACAACATCGATATCCTTATTCTCAAGCATTTTACGATAATCGATATAAAGTTTTGGTCTGGGGCGACCAATTTTTACAAGATCATCGGTTCGCTGGTTAAGAACATTCCGATCCACATCGCTTATCGCCACACATTCGGTTTCGGGATTTTTCAGGAATGATTCAAGATCACTCCATCCCATGCTGTGTCCTCCTACAAGGGCTATATTTATTTTATCGGAAGGAGCCACTCTTTTCCCGGCATTTGCAAGTACATCAAAAGGCAGAACAGATCCTGCAGCCACAACAGAAGCTGTCTTAATGAAATTTCTTCTTGAAGAAGTCATGATATATCAGGTTTAAATGAATGATCCTAAAGGTAATATTTTCTTGTATAATGATCAATTTACATTACGTAAAAATCAGAATTTCACTTTTTCCGTCAATACCAGACTGAGACTACTTTAGAAAGACTTTGTGTACCTTTGTGGTAAAAAAAATCCTTAACCACAAAGGATCACAAAGGAATGCACAAAGAACACAAAGAAAAAAAATTCCCTAATAAATTGTTATATTTATATTTTATAAATTGCTGCATAACAATAATAATTAACCCCCATAAGAATATAAATACACAAACATGAAAAAATTGAAATTTATCCTGGTGCTTGCACTATGCGGGCTCATATTCACGGGCAGTTATGCCCAGATTATAAATCCTAATGATCCTATTCCGCCGGATACTGCCATAAGGATAGGTAAGCTTGATAACGGGCTCACCTATTACATCAAGTATAATCAGAGGCCGGAACAGAGAATGGAGTTGAGGCTGGCTATTAATGCCGGTTCTGTATGTGAAACTGATGAACAACAAGGGCTGGCACATTTTTGCGAGCATATGTGTTTTAACGGCACAAAAAATTTCCCGAGTAACAGAATAGTTGATATGCTTGAAGAGATGGGAGTGAAGTTCGGGGCAGAACTTAATGCCTATACCAGTTTCGATCAGACGATATATATGCTGAAGGTTCCGACAGACAGTATGGAGTGGATAAACAGGGGTTTTCAGGTTCTTGAAGACTGGGCTCACCAGGTAAGCATGGAAGAGGAGGAGATTGACAAGGAACGCGGGGTCATTATTGAGGAATGGAGAATAGGTCTGGGGGCTGATGAACGTATGATGCAGAAATACCTTCCTGTATTGCTCAAAGGATCACGGTATGCAGAACGTCTGCCAATAGGAAAGATAGATATAATAAAATCGTTTCCTTATGAAACATTGCGTGATTTTTACAGGACATGGTACAGGCCTGATCTGATGGCAGTTGTGGTTACAGGCGATATCGATCCCGGCCTTGCCGAGGAGAAAATAAAGGAGTACTTCAACAGAGTCCCGCGTAATGACAATGCTGCCGAAAGGGTAGAATACGGCGTACCTGATAATGATGATCCGCTGATAAGCGTTGTAACAGACAAGGAAGCATCAGGTTTTTCCATTGAGATTATGTACAAGCAGCCACATGCAGAGTCAGTTACCTATGATGATTACAGGAACAGCCAGAAAAGGTCGTTATTTATCAGTATGTTAAACACACGCTTCAGGGAGTTATTACAGGAACCGGATGCTCCATTCCTCATGGCCGGCTCAAGTTATGGCCCGTTTATAGGACGTACAATAGATGTTTATTCATTATATGCCGCAGCAAAAGAAAACCAGATAGAACAGAGTATCGAGTTATTACTTACAGAAAATGAAAGAGTACGTCAGTATGGATTTACTGCGTCGGAGCTTGAAAGAACGAAGAAGGATATTCTGGCTTTGTATGAAAATGTTGCAAAAGAAGCTGATAAGACATTATCATCAGAATATGCCGATGAGTTTGTCAGGAACTATATGACAGGCGAATGTATTCCCGGGTATAAAAAGGAATATGAGATTGTGAAGGAGATACTCCCCGGGATAACACTGGAGGAGGTCAACAATCTAGCTGAAGACTGGATCACCGGAGATAATATGCTGGTTCTGATTGCCGCTCAGGAGAAAGAAGGAGTTACAGTTCCATCAGAACAGGAAGTTGCTGAGATGATCAGATCGGCCGGATCAAAAAAAGTCGATCCCTATGTCGATGAAGTTACTGATGTCCCTCTTTTACCGAAAGATCCGGTTCCTTCCCCGGTAGTGACCAGAACAGAAAACAGCGATTTTGATTTCACCGAGCTGACATTTGGTAATGGAGTAAAGATGATCCTCAAACCTACTGACTTCAAGAATGATGAAATACTGATGACAGCTTTCAGTCCGGGTGGATTATCGCTTTATCCCGATGAGGATATTATGTCGGCAATGCTTGCCGCAACAATAATCTCTCAGAGCGGACTCGGTGAATATGATTTAACGGGATTGCAGAAAAAACTATCTGGTAATACGGCACAACTGTCTCCTTATTTAAATGAACTGCGTGAAGGAGTAAATGGCAGTTGTTCTCCCAAGGACCTTGAAACCATGCTGCAGTTAAACTACCTGTATTTCACCGGGATACGAAGGGATGAGAATGCATTCAACTCATATCTCTCAAGGCTCAGGAACATGATCAAACCTATGAGAGCAGTGCCGCAGGTGATCTTTGCTGACACATTGTCGAAGATCATCTCGATGAATTCTCCCAGAGTGGTGGCTGTTCCGACAGAGGCACAGCTCGACCAGGTGGACCTCGACAGGATAATGGATATTTTCAGTGAGCGTTTTGCAGATGCAGGCGATTTCACCTACCTGATGATCGGGAATTTCAAAACCGAAGAGGTAATACCACTTCTTGAAAAATACATAGGTGGTCTTCCTTCAATATACAGGAGCGAGATATGGAGGGATATGACACCTGATTTCCCGGAAGGTAAAGTAGTAGTTGACGTACCAAAGAATTCTGAACCGCAAAGCCAGGTTGCAATGGTATGGGACGGAGATTTCAAATGGAAACTCAAAGACCGCCAGGGTTTTGCGATGCTTATGGATATCCTTTCAATAAAATGCAGGGAATCAATGCGTGAAGAACAGGGCGGAGTATACGGTGTCAGTATAAATGGTACTGCTTCAAAACTACCGGCTCCGGAATATTCAATTACATCTGCATGGGGATGTGATCCGGGAAGAATAGATACTTTGTCACAGACTCTGTTGGATGAGATGATAAAATTGAAAAATGACGGTCCGACAGAGACTGATCTTAACAAGGTAAAAGAGACCATGATCAGGGAAAGGGAAACGCAGGTAAGGGAAAACAACTTCTGGTTGGCATACCTGCAGAATCATTATCTCTATGGAAATAAAATATTTTCACTCGATGAGTATAAGGATTTTGTTAACTCGTTTAAAATAAAGGATATACGAAATATTGCAAGGAAATATTTTGATACAGAGAATTATGTAAGGGTTGCCTTGACACCTAAAGAGGAGGTGGGGTCAGAATAAGCCGTGAAGTTCGGCATCGATCTTATCAATGACTTCGCTCAGGTGATCCTTGTTATTGGGGAAATTATAATGGTCGGCTTCTATTATAAGAAGCCTGCCAAGGTCGTATGTTTCTATCCATGCTTCGTACCTTTCGTTAAGCCGTTTCAGATAGTCGAGACGTATTGAGCTTTCATATTCACGTCCTCTTGTCTGGATCTGGTTAACGAGTGTAGGTACGGATGCCCTCAGGTAAAGAAGAAGATCAGGGGGTTGGAGCAGTGAACTCATCATCTTGAAAAGTGAGGTGTAATTATCGAAGTCGCGTGTTGACATCAGACCCATTGAATGAAGGTTGGGTGCGAAAATATATGCATCCTCATATATTGTCCTGTCCTGGATGATAACCTTGTCAGATTTTCTTATTTCGATAATCTGGCTGAAGCGGGAATTGAGAAAATATATCTGCAGGTTGAAAGACCAGCGTTGCATGTCGTCGTAAAAATCGTTGAGATAGGGATTATCATCAACATCTTCATAATGAGCTGTCCATCCGTAATGTTTTGCCAGTAGTCCTGCCAGTGTGGTTTTGCCCGATCCGATATTTCCTGCGATAGCTATGTGCATGGTATTAAGGTTACAAAAATGGTTTATAAAAGTAATAAAAAAAGTTTTGAGTGCCTAGAGTTTGCCTGCCTGCCGTCAGGCAGGGAGTGACTAAAGTTATTTCATGGGTCACTTTTTATATCTGCTATTTTATAGATTTCTTCTAAATATTCCCTTGTATTTGAAAGCCGTGGTACCTTATTCTGTCCGCCGAGTTTATTTTTCGATTTAAGCCAGTTATGAAAAGTCCCGTGAGGAACAGAACGTATTAAAGGTTTTACCAGGTTGATATTCTTGAATCGTTTTGCTTCATAATCAGAATTTATTTCCTGAAGTGTAAGGTCGAGTACATGATCAAACTTTTCTTTATCCGACGGGTCTTTTTCAAATTCAATTAACCATTCATGTGATCCTCTTGATACTCTATCCATGAATACCGGACCGGCAGTATATTCCGATACTATTGCACCTGTAGCCTTACAGGCTGCCTCAAGTGCCTTGTCGGCATTATCAATTATAACTTCCTCTCCGAATGCATTGATGAAGTGTTTTGTTCTTCCGGAGATTCTTATACGGTATGGATCGGTAGATGTGAATACAATAGTATCGCCGATCATATATCTCCAGAGGCCACCGCTGGTGGAAATCACAATGGCATAATTCACATCTTTTTCCACTTCCCCGAGAGTGTATGCAGGAGGCTTACTGCTGTTTACCTTACCGGCAGGGATAAATTCGTAAAAGATACCGTAATCAAGCATCAGAAGCATATCGCTCACGTAAGGATCATCCTGGATGCCGAAAAATCCTTCAGAGGCATTGTATGTTTCCATATAATGCATATTATCTCCCGGGATTAATTTCTCATATAGTTCACGATAGGGTGTGAAGCTTATTCCTCCATGGAAGAAGACCTCAAGATTTGGCCATACCTCATGAAGATTCGGTTTCCCGGTATAATCCAAAACACACTTTATCAGAGTGAGGTACCAGGAAGGGACTCCTGAGAAGCTTGTAACATTTTCGTTTACTGTTGTTTTAACGATGAGCTCCAGTTTCTTTTCAAAATCTTCGATGAGGGCAACCTTTTTTTTGGGTACTCTTATCAACTCAACCCATGATGGTGCATTTTCAATAAGTATTGCTGAAAGGTCTCCGCTGAGAGATTTACTATTGAACTGGTCGATCCTGTGACTTCCGCCGAGAGTAAGACCTTTGCCGGTAAAAATGCCTGTTGAAGGATTGTTTGACGAGTAAATGGCAAGTATATCCTTTGCAGCACGGTAATGACATTCTTCAAGAGCCTCCTTTGTCATCGGGATGAATTTACTTTTTGACGAGGTTGTGCCTGATGATTTAGCGAACCATCTTATTTTACCCGGCCATATGAGGTCTGATTCACCCTTGCCAAGCCGTTCGACAAAAGGAAGAAATTCTTCGTATGTCTGAACGGGTACCCGTGACTGATATTCTTTAATCGAGGAGATGGACGAATAACCATATTTCTTTCCCCATTCGGTTGATGAGGCTGTCTTTAAAAGCCTGTGGAATGTTTCTTGCTGTACCTCTTCAGGATGTTTCTTGAAATGCTCAATCTGACTTATGCGTTTGACATTAAGGCGGTTAACAATATCAGTGGTGATTGGCATTTAAGGGTAGATTTTATTTTTAAAGATAAGTAATTTCAGCAGACATTAACCGAACACCTGCTTCAGAACTTCCAGCGACCTGATCTTTTTCAGTCCCGGCAGATGTATTGAATAATAATTGACCAGTACTTCAAGCACTTCATTCCGCTGTACACCAGTCAGTGATATATTCATGCTTTTTTCAAATGAAGTGGAAAAAAAAGCTGCCAGTATATCCGATATTTCAGGTCTTGTATAATCGTCATGAAAAGGGGGTTGGGTAAGAAAAACACCATTGATCATATCGAAGAACATATTTTCCCTTGATGATCTGGGGCGTGGTTCAAAACCCAGGTAGCTGCTCAGTCCTGCAAGAAAGGCAACGTGGAAATTAGTAAAATTATCCCTGCGTTTGTCGAAGTATATGATTGAATCTTCAATGAATCCGAAAAGCTCTTCATTAGGAGAATCCTGTCTTAATATTGATGTAAGGACTTCTCCCAGGAAAATTGCAACACTTGTTTTTTTGATATCTGAAAATATATCAGCAGGAGAATAATAAACTGAAAATTCTTTTATCAGCTGCATTTCCCTTGATTCCTTATAGAATATTTCAAGGTCGAGAATGAACATGGGTTGAAAAAGGACCTTGTGTTTTCCACTTTTCCTGCTTCCCATACCTCTGACAAGAAATGAAAGCCTTCCATAATTCCTGGTATATATCTGTACTACTATACCTGAATCAGAGTATTTTAACTGGTGAAGTACTATGCCTCTTGTTTTTTCGATCATGCTACGCTAAATGGAATATCAAATTTATACTTTCTACTTATATTTAGTATATTTACTGTTCAACAATTATGTTATGGTTGCAGCAAGTAATGAGGAACTGGTAAAAAGGATAGCAAAGCTTGCCAAGCAGAATCAGGAGCTTGAGGAGCATATCAAGAAACTGGAGAAGCAGAATGAAAAGCTTTCAAGGAATTATGAAAAGATAAAAGCTCTTTATGACAAGGTGTCTCCTGAAGGACTGAAAGAGATCACTGAAGGAGATAAGAAAGAGAGATCGCTGAAATTCAATATGGCGACAGTGCTGTTCGCCGATATCCATGGTTTCTCAAAACTTAATGAAGACATTGATTCATCAGCCGTTATGGATGAGCTTGATGAGATCCTTTATGAGTTTGACCAGATAGTAACAAGGTATAAGATCGAAAAAATAAAAACCATCGGCGACACATATATGTGTGCCGGCGGTATCCCTGTAAAGAACATTACAAACCCCATTGATGTGGTGATGGCTGCCCTGGAAATGAAAAATTACCTTGAGACTTATGAATTGAATAAGAGAGGTGCAGGAAACAGTATCTGGGATCTTAAGATAGGTATACATACAGGGCCTGTTACAGCGACGATAAGCGGTAAAAAGAAAATCAGCTATGATATCAAGGGTGATACGGTTAATACGGCAAGCAGGGTAGAGGCAGTATCAGAAACAGGGATGATACTTGTTTCGGTGATGACCTATGAGCTGGTAAAAGAGTTTTTTGACTGTGAATATTTCGGTAAGCTCCCTGTGAAATATAAGGACGACCTTCAAATGTACAGGGTGATAGGCCTCAAACCTGAATTTTCAGTCGACGGGAAAGGGATTCTACCGAATGAAGCCTTCAGGATCAAATTCGGACTGATACAGTTTACGGATATCCAGGAGATAATACTTGACAAGCTTGAAAAGGAACTTCCGGAATATCTTTTTTACCACAATGTTAAGCATACTGTTGATGTGGTTACCGAGGTTGAGCTTATCGGATGGGCTGAAGGATGTTCAGACGAGGAGATACTCCTTCTTAAAACAGCAGGTCTGTTTCATGACGTGGGACATACGGTTTCGTATGACAATCATGAATATGAAGGGACACTCATTGCACGTGAAATGCTTCCCAAATTCAACTATACTCCGGAGCAGATAGAAAAAATATGTTCCATAATTATGTCAACCAAGCTCCCGCCAAAACCTCAAAACCTTCTTGAAGAGATAATCTGTGATTCTGATCTCGACTACCTGGGAAGAAGTGATTTCATACCTGTTTCAAATACACTGTTCGAGGAACTGAAAGCACAGAACAAGATGGGTTCTCTCAACGACTGGAACAAGATACAGGTCAAATTCATTTCCGGACACCAGTATTTCACAAATACTGCAAGAAGCCTCAGGGAGGTTAATAAACAGCTGCAGATTGAAAGGATCCAGAGTTTGATTGAGGACT
>Ga0272441_10007506_pt1 | contig 17700 bp, 14 predicted proteins | sample SSMProp6N_FD_193582 | JGI IMG/M metagenome (GOLD analysis project Ga0272441, IMG submission 193582) | Marine sediment archaeal communities from Little Sippewissett salt marsh, Falmouth, MA, United States - SSM-Prop-6N | ecosystem: Environmental > Aquatic > Marine > Wetlands > Sediment ... | reverse complement strand
ATGACCCAGACCACGCCGACCTGTCTTTGGAACGACAGCGCTTCAGTGCAGGAGCTGAACTATTCCATCGAGCACGGGGCGGTGGGAGCCACCTGCAATCCGGTGATCGTGCTGAACGTGCTGAACAAGGAGATGGACCTCTGGCAGGATCGCATCCACCAGTTGATCCAAGAGATGCCCGCGGCCACCGAGGATCAGATCGGCTGGCGCCTTGTAGAGGAGATCTCCATCAAGGGAGCCGGATTGCTCAAACCGATCTTTGACCGGGAGAAGGGCAAGAACGGGCGGCTTTCCATCCAGACCGATCCGCGCTTCTACCGCAATACCGAGGCCATCGTGCAGCAGGCCGTGCACTTCTCCGAGCTGGCCCCGAACATGATCGTGAAGATTCCGGTCACCAAAGCCGGCATCCCCGCCTTCGAAGAGGCCACCTACCGGGGGGTGAGCATCAACGCCACCGTGTGCTTCTCTACCTCCCAGTGCCTGGCCGTGGCCGAGGCTGTGGAGCGGGGCCTGAAACGAAGAGAGAAAGAGGGCAAGGACATTGCAACCATGGGCCCGGTGTGCACGATCATGGTGGGCCGGGTCGACGACTGGTTGAAAGTGGTGACGAACAAGGAGAACATCATCACCGATCCGGGCTACCTGGAGTGGGCCGGGGTGGCCGTGTTCAAGCGGACCTACAAGATTTTTCAAGAACGGGGCTATCGGCTGCGCCTGCTGTCGGCGGCCTTCCGCAACCACATGCACTGGAGCGAGTTCATCGGCGGGGACGTGGTGATCTCACCCCCCTACAAGTGGCAGCTGCGCTACAACTCGAGCGATGTGGAGGTCAAGGAGCGTATCCACGATCCGGTGGATCCGAAGATCGTGGCTGAGCTTTCCAAGAAGTTCGGCGAGTTCCGCCGGGCCTACGAGCCGGACGGGATGAAGATCGAGGAGTTTGACGGCTTCGGGCCCACGGTGCGCACGATCCGGCAGTTCTCCGCCAGCTGCCACAACCTGTCCAGCCTGATTCGGGATTTCATGATGCCCAATCCCGATGTATAGAAGGGATAGATAGGTCGGCAGGAGTTCGGGTATCTGTGTTTTGGTTTGTTGGATGTTGATTCAAGACTATATAGAGCAAACGGTGTCGATGAAATGAAAAGTAGAACAGCGTGTATTACAGGAGCTGCCGGCGTTCTAGGGAAAGCCGTAGCGCAAGGTTTAGCCGACGAGGGAATGCGGGTCGTCTTGCTGGATTTAGATCAGCGACGCCTCGAGGAAGTGCAGTCTCAGTTAGGCAGCGAAGCCTACACTGTGGCCTGCGATATCAGCGATCCCGCAGAAGTTGAAGCAGCGGTCAGCAGGATGACCGCGGAGGTGGGCGCTGTGGATATCCTGGTAAATAACGCGGGGATCCTCACCACCAACAAAGTAGCGAATACGTCATACGAAGAGTGGGACCGCATACTAAAGGTAAACCTCAGTGGAGCCTTCTATCTTTCCAAAGCGTTGATTCCCGGGATGAAAGAGCGAAAATGGGGCAGGATCGTGAATACCTGCTCTGTGGCCTCCAAAACGGGCGGGATAACGGCGGGCACGGCATATTCGACATCCAAAGGAGCGTTGGTCGCCTTGACATTTTCTCTGGCTGCAGAGACAGCTGCTTTCGGGATTACGGTGAACGGAATAGCCCCGGCTTACGTGAAAACACCCATGGTCACGGATCAGCTGACGGAATCACAGCGTGAACAGCTGCTGCAAAAGATCCCGGTTCACCGTTTCTGTGAGCCGGAAGAGTTCGCGCACGTTGTCAAGTTTCTTGTCCATCCATTGGCAGGGTTCATCACCGGAGAGATTATCGACCAAAACGGCGGGCTGTATTTCGATTAGGGTAAGGAATAGGTGGTTCTGAGTTTCCTCTTTACTGTACAGATTGCCCATGCCCCGTCGCTCGTCCGCCTCCCTCTTATTGGATCATAGTCTGTACAGCGGCCTAACCTACCAGGTGGTTCTGACAGACTTGCGCCACAATCCGGAGGTTTAACCGTTGTTATCACTTCCTACTTATCCGATCCTCTCCCAGTGATACTTTTTCGTTTTGCCAGGGTATCGAAAGTAACCGCAGCAAGCAGCACCAGCCCTTTGGTTATCTGTTGGTAGTATTCGCTCACATCCATCAGAATCATCCCATTGGCCAGCACCCCGGCGATCAGGACGCCGGCGAGCACGCCCAACAGGGAACCTTCGCCGCCCATGATGCTGATACCTCCCAGGACAACGGCGGTGATCACGTCCAGCTCGTATCCGGTACCGATCTTCGGCTGGCCCGTGTTGATCCGGGACAGCATGATAATACCGGCCAGTCCGGTGAGGAAGCCGGACAATACGTAGACCAGGGTTTCGATACGTGCCGTGTACACGCCCGACAGGCGCACCGCTTCTCTGTTGCCGCCGAGACCGTAAATGTAGCGGCCATTTCTGGTTTTATTCAGGAAGACCCATCCCACTGCAAACACACCGAACATGATCAGAACCGGAATAGGTATGGGTCCAAGGTATCCCTGCCCCAGGAGCTTGAAGGATTCCGGCAATCCCCAAACGGGCATACCGTCGCAGAGAACGTAGCAAAGGCCTCTCAAGATGGTCATCATGGCGAGGGTGGTGATCAGGGCGGGAACGCGAACGTATGCCACGAACAGTCCGTTGACCAATCCGATTCCCGAGGCCATGACAAGAGTTATCAGCACCGCAGGAAGTATGGAGAAGCCCCCCTTCGTCATGAGAAGGGCGGCGACTATGCCGGTTATGCCCATGACCGAACCCACCGAAAGATCGATGCCCGCGGTGAGGATAACGCAGGTCATGCCTACAGCGGAAATGCCGAGCATTGCAACTTGCCGCGCCACTGTCAGGAGATTCCCCGTGGTTAAGAAGGATCGGCTTACAATGGAGAAAAAAACGATCAGCGCAAGCAGTACGCCGAGAATCGCGTATTTTTTCAGAGATGCTATTTTCTTGATCATGATACTACCTCCCCGGATGCAAGATGAAGGACCTTGTTTTGGGTTGCCTCTTGTTTGGAGAGTTCGCCCGTGATACGGCCCTCGTGCATGACTATGATCCTGTCGGACATGCCCAGGAGCTCAGGCATCTCCGAGGAGATCAGGATTATTCCCTTTCCCTGCGCCGCGAGCTGCGTGATGAGCTCATAGATTTCCTGTTTCGCGCCTACGTCGATGCCGCGCGTAGGTTCGTCGAAGATAAGCAGGTCGCAGTCTGTGGCCAGCCACCTTGCCAGGACCACCTTCTGCTGGTTTCCTCCGGAGAGCTCCTTCACTTTCTTGCTGAGATTGGGAGTCGCGATGCGCAAGAGGACTCTGTACTTCTCTCCGCACGCTCTCAGAAGCCTGTTGACGATGATGCCAGCCCGACTCACTTGATTTAACGAGCTGTAGGCGATGTTCTCCATTACCGAGAGCTCGGAGATGATTCCGTGGCGCTTCCTGTCTTCCGGGATAAGTCCTATCTTGAGCCTCACGGCCCGATTCGGGTGAGCGATCTTTACCTCTTTTCCCCGGATGCGAATGATGCCTTCGGATAGGGGATCCGCTCCGAATATCGCTGTGGCCAGTTCAGTTCTGCCGGCTCCTACTAGCCCTCCAAAGCCGAGAACCTCGCCTTTTCGCAAGCAGAAACTGATGTTCCTCAGCAGCGACGGCGTAGACAGGTTCTGCACTTCCAGGAGGACCTCCTCACTAGCTTCAGCTCTTTTCGGGTAGCTTTCCGACAGTTCTCTGCCTACCATCAAGCTAATGAGTCCCTTCTTGTCGGTTGTCGCGGTGGGCATCGTCTTGATGTGCCTGCCGTCCCTGAACACTGAAACCCTGTCGGACAATTCGAAGATCTCCGAGAGCCTGTGGGAGATGTAGATGACGAGTACCCCTCTTGCTTTGAGGTTCCGCACCAAGTCGAACATCTTCTCCACCTCGTTGGTCGTGAGTGGTGCCGAAGGCTCGTCCATGATCAGCACTTTCGCGTTGTGCGAAATCGCTTTGGCTATCTCCACTATCTGCTGAAAGGCAACCGTGAGAGATCTGACGGTCTTCCGGGGATTCAGGCTTACGCCGAGTGACTCGAGAAGCTCCGAAGACCTGCTGTTCATGGTACGAGTGTCGAGAAATCCGTTGCGCATGGGTTCGTTGCCCAGGAAGATGTTCTCCGCAATGGAGAGAAAAGGTACCAGATTGAACTCCTGGTAAATGGCGCTGATACCGAAGCTGTACATGGCATCGTGCGGGGAGTATCCCTTTCGCCGAACGCCCTCAACCTCGATGACCCCTTCGTCCTCCTTGATGGCGCCGGTAATGACCTTGATCAGCGTGGATTTCCCGGCGCCGTTCTCTCCACAAATGGCATGCACTTCAGCCGGATAGAAGTCCAGGCTTACGTGATCCAGGGCTGTGACGCCGGGATACCGTTTGACAAGGTTGCGGACGGACAGTATCGCTTCCATTCCTTGTCCTTTCGTTGTCTGACTGCGGAGAAAGTGAAATCCCTCCCGAACGTTCGGGAGGGATTTATTTCGATCCACTACTTCATGTACTTGTCTACGTTGGCCACGGTGATCGCTTCGTTTGCGATCTTCTGATGCGGCTCGCAGGGTTCACCGGAGATGAGCTTCCAGAGTATTTCCATTTCCTGCCTGCCTGATTCATAAGGAGCCATGGAAACCGAAGCCCTGAACATCGTTCCTGCCTTGATCTTCTCCAGCGCCTGGGCGATACCGTCGGTTCCGGTGATACACACCATGTCCGGATTCTTGCCGGCTGCCGCCATGGCTTCGTACGCTCCGAGGGCGCCGTCATCGTTGAGGCAGCCTATGACGGCAAGGTCCGGATGAGCCTGCAACAGTGACTCGGTGACGGCCATGCCTTTGTCGGTCTGAAAGGCATCCTGGCGTCCCACGCACACCGCATCAGGCGCCTCCGAGAGTATTCCGTCTCGGATACCGTCGGTTCTCGGGATGACGAAGGGAGTGCAGTCCGCGGCCAGCAAAGCGAACTTGGCCTTGCCTCCTAATTTCTCCTGGATGAACTTTCCAGCCTCCACGCCGGCGAGATAGCCGTAGTGGAACTCGTCGTTGTACAGAGACCCGTCCGCGCCATCCAGGGGATGGACAGCGGCCATAACCTTGATACCCGCCTCTTGGGCCTTCTTGCAGTACTCGTGGCTGGCTTTTTCGTCCACACAGGAAATCATGATTCCGTCCACCTTCGAGGTGATCAGATTTTCCCAGGTGCTGATCTCCTTGGCAGCGTCAACCTGCAGGTCGATCACCGTCATCTGCACACCTAGCTCCTCGGCCATGTCGGTGGCTCCCTTCGCCTGGGTCGCCCAGAACGGATTGCCCAGGTCGTGAACCATGAAGGCCACTCTGAAGCCGTCGGCACCAGCCGCCTCATTTTTGCCCCCCGCGAATGCTGCGGTCATCCCCGCCAGTACGAGCACGAGGGCCAGCACGACGATTCGTCTTGCTTTCATTTTCCTCTCCTCATAGAATGGTTTTTTTGTGATAGACGGGCACTTGCAGTATCCGCTATTCACTGCCGACGCCGCCTCACAGAGGTCCTGCCTGGCTCGCGCCGTTGCTCTCCGTTGAAGGTAAGCAATAAATGTGCCAATTTATTAATTTTGCGTTGAAGGAATTTCAATTGTTTGCTGGAAAAGGAATTACGGAGTACAGAATTCGGTTTCCCTTGCCCCCCGCTTGAATACGGGCCATATCCGGCTCCGAGCACCTACACAGGTTGGGTAGAAATGTATAGCTGCCGAGACGGTCTCCCACAGCACTGATCGCCATGCAGACCTCGCCCAGGCTTCGTATAGTCTTCCGATGGATAAGGTTCATCTGTTTACTGGAAAAGGAGTTACGGAGTACAGAATTCGGTTTCCCTTGCCTCCCCCTCATGCCTGAATCCGGGTCATATTCGGCCCCGAGCACCTACACAGGTTGGGTAGAAATGTGTAGCTGCTTAGACGGTCTCCCACGGCGTTGATCACCACGCTGACCTCGCTCAGACCTCGTCAATCACGATATTTCACAACTAGTAGAAAAATCCTTTTTCCCAAATATAATTCCTTTAGCCAAAAGAACTGATTTCGACGAGAGGATCTTCAAAGACTTCACCTACCGAACCTTAAAAAAAGTTGGCCTCGGCGGCGTCGGGTAATCGGAAAAACAGAATACCTGGCCAAAGGAGCCAATCCCCGCTTTGTCGTGACCCATCTGGTGCGAGAAGCGATAGAAGCGCAAAGCTACCACGCACTCCAGCCGCTAGAATAGATATTGCCGACAACAATACGCGGACCATAGTCAACCCTTCGGCCGCCTTCGCGCTAGACTCGAAGGTATATGGACATACTTTGATAGCCATCTGCCAATCTTGCTCCGTAAATACGCCCATTATTTGGCACGGAATTTGATACATACCTATGCAGGATGTGTCGTGAAGGAAAAAACCTCCGGCATCAAACTATGGTGTATTTGTTGTAAAAGGAGTCTGATTATGAATAACAGAACACTAGCACTAGCCATTCTGTGTGTACTTGCATCGGCTGCGGCATTTGCCGGTCCGGGAGCAGAAGGGGCCAACTCAAACAGGGGTGCCTATTTATCCAGCAGCGGATACATTATTCATCCCGATGAGATAAAAGTTGAGCAGTATATCGCGCAACGGGACTACGACTATCCATTGCCGGAATTCGGCGATCTTAACGTTATTACCGCATCGGGAATCAACAGGGAAAATGCCTATATCCTCGTTGGTTTGAAGGGAAAGAAAGTACCGTTTTCGGATCTGCCTCCATTGAACGTTTCCTTTTGCATAGACCGTAGTGGATCCATGACTTCAATGATGCCGTGGGTAAAGAGCTGTTTCTATATCTTTATAGACAGAGTACGTAACGGTGATACTGTCTCGCTGGTGGACATGAATACCAATGCCCAGACGTTAATACCCCCAACGCAAATAGAAAGTGATGCGGACCGAACAACGTTTAAACGCCAGGTCGACCGAATTACTGCCACTGGCGGGACAGATGTTTATGCAGGTCTTCAGAAGAGCTACCAAGAGGTCGAGAAGAATTATCATTTCGGAAATATAAATCGAGTCGTAATTCTCACCGACGGCATGCATAATTTCGGCGAAATGATAAACAAGGATATCCTTGATCTTGCCTCTGAGTATCGGGAAAAAGGGATCAATATATCATCGGTATTATTGGGCGTTGCGGCCAACACCGGATTGATGGTCGATGTTGCAGTACAGGGCGGGGGCAGCTCCCGCTTTGTTTCTGATCACGACGAGATGGTAAAGATTTTTAAAACGGAATTGGATCGCATGCTCGTTCCTGCTGCACGCGATTTGAAAATGCGATTGGTCCTGGCCGATGGCGTGGAATTGAAAAACACGTGGGGGTACGGAAATAAGGCAGAGGAGAACACAATACATTATTCTCTGCCAGCACTGCACAATGGTGATTACGAAACCATGTTCGCCGAGCTTTCGACCAAGCAGAACCGTGAACAGGCCGCATTGGGAAGCTTCTATGTCGATTATGTGGATTTGCAGAACGATCAGAAAAGCTTAGGACCGTATCAAATACAATGTGATCTGGCCTCCCCTGTTGATCAAACTATCGCTGATCCAAGAGTCCGGGAGGCAGAAGGCTTTTTGGCGCTGTCCCGTGCACTCATCGATATTGGCGGTAAAACACTAAAGATAGGCAAACTCGAAAGCGAATTGTCGCAATACGCAAACCCGTCCCCGCAAAGGGCAGATGTAGTTGAACAGATAAAGGTCGAGATTACACAGAATCTTGGATTAGTCGAGAGAACAAAAAGCTATCTGACGGATATCGGCATCAGTCTCGGCGGCGGCAAATACGAGAAGGAACTGGAAATATTGCAGAACTATAAAAGTACTTTCACGGAGTTTTATCGCCAATACACCGATGTCACTGAACCAAGCGGCGGTCAATAGTCCGTAACTCTACGTAATGCTCATTTCGCAATCGCGCTAAGCCGGATGAAAATCCGGCTTAGCGCGTGATTTTGCTGCCGTTTCCCGCAAGGCGTTGCATTTTTATCTCGTTTGCTCAAGACCCAGCTCAGGGAACAGTGAAAGGATTTTGTTAGCACAGAGGCCGCAACCGGTGGCCCGATTTGTAACTATTACTTGGAATTAGAGAGGATCGGAATGTTTACATACAGTGAAACCCGATGTACCATTTTGGATGAGTATGAAGAATGTCTTTTGCGGCAGTGCCTTATCAGGGAGGCTTCCGAAATGAACGATATCCCCCTTTGCCCCATAGACTATGTATTCACCGGCGCAGGATCGGTTCCAATCACATTCGCGTTCTTTTACCCCCACCCTCTCGATCAGACAGTCCTGTGGAAAGGCCTGTCTGAAATCATGCAGCTTTTCCCGTTGGTTGAAAGTCGCCTGGCGAGAACCGGAGAAAAGGATTACTCGTTCCGCGTCTCCGAAGGCGATTTGGCGATTGAGACTCTTGTATCGGATCAATCTTTCGCGGAATCCAGGGCCATAGGGCGGTACATCTCTCCCGTCGATTCCTCGGAAGGCCATCCCCTTTCTCGGTTCTCCCTGACCACGACGCCGGACGGCTCCGTGCTCGCGGTCAGCATCTCCCACGCACTCGTGGATGGATTCAGCTACTTCCACTTCCTGTCCAGCTGGGCGCGAGCATGCCGGGGCGAACGGTTTCTGCCGCCAGACCTGAGCCGGGAGGGAATTCCCTCGGACCTCGGAAACCTCGGAGAGCCCGTCACATCAACGACCTTGCTGGAGCACTGCGGGCTCTTCATCGCGGATCGGCGTAACCCCCATCCCGACGGCACGAACCGTGAGGAACGAATCTTTCTTTCGAAAGACCGGCTTCGAGAAATGCTGGAGGAGGCGAAGCATGACCGGCCTGATGCGATATTCTCTGAAAACGATGTGGTAACGGCGTGGCTTTGGAAGAAATTTCTTCCCCAATGGATTCAAGGATCAGACGATCTCGACGTGTACGTGACCTGTCCTGTGGACAGCAGACGGATTTACAAGGCTCTGTCGAGGCGCTATTTCGGCTGTGGGCTATGTTTCGTATCCGTGTCGGTCCGGTTGGGCGATCTTCAGCAAGCCTCCTTGGGCGAACTCGCGCTGCACGTCAACGGCGCGGTCCACAAGGTGAACAACGATTTCGCATCAAGGTCCATGCGAACACTGGCACAATTCCGCGGCCAGCAAGGCCTGGCTGCGATGGATCATGTCCATCTCAAGCATCCCGCGCACGGCTTGATCGTGACCAACCTGACGCGAATGCCCATACAGGACCTTGATTTCGGGGCCGGCGCCCCTGCGGATTTCTCGTTCCATTCGGACGTTTCGGGGAGCGCTGCGCTACTGCCTGCGGAGAACGGGATCGAGGTCGTAGTTCTGCATCCACCCATTCTGGTCTGACGCCGGGACAATAGTATTATGAGGCTTAAGATATTACCCGGATCGGCGTCGCGCCGCAGCGGGAACCTCACATCAACTGATTGAATTCCACCTTTTCGCCGCTGGGGCCCAGAACATTGAAAAATCTCACACCTCCCCGGTGGATCGGCAGGGAAACCGGCGCGTCTTCGATGATTTCGTAGCCGCCGTCCCGCAAGTAGGTGAAAGCTGCGTCGATGTCCCTCACGTCCATGGTGAAATGGTTGATGGGCCCGGGGAGGCGGGTATGGTTGAAATCTCCGGCGGGTTGATAGAGCTCCAGGCAAAATGACCCAAAACTCATGAAGACGATACGCGTCCTCCCGCCATTCTCCTCCAGCTCCGAACGGACGTCGGTGCGAAAGCCGATGCTCTCGTAAAAACGCACCGAGGTTTCGATGTCCGGCGTTGGCACTCCGAGATGCTGAAATCCCGTGACGTTTCCGATTAACTGCATGAAGACCTCCTCGTTTGTTAACTGCTGGACACACCGTCGTCAGTGGTCCGCGAATACCGGCGTATGAAATTGTAAGGCGACGGCGTCGGGACGGCGCTGGCTTCATCCAAGATAGCTTCCTCCTCGTCGTCCATATCCCATCCGGCGCAGCCGAGGTTCGTCTCGAGCTGCTCCGAGGTACGGGCGCCCACGAGAACCGTTGTCACGCCCTTCTTTTTCCTCAACCAGTTCAACGCTACTTGGCTCATCGGTACGCCCCTTTTCTCCGAGACGGTTTGAAGGGTTTCGAGGACGCGCCAGGTTCGATCCCCGCCCCTTTGCTCTTCCTGATCGTCCCACCGATCCTTCCGGCCGACCCGGCTGTTCTCCGGTGGCGCCTGGTTCCGTTTATACTTCCCGGTGAGCCAGCCCCCGCCCAGGGGGGACCAAGTGAGGACCCCAAGACCTTCATTCACACATACCGGAAGGAGGTCCCACTCGGGACTCCGAACCAAGAGGCTATATTCCAACTGCAAGGAGGCGATGGGGTGCCGTCCGGCCTGCCGCTGCGTCATGATCATCTTCATCATCGTAGACGGTGTGTAGTTGGAAATCCCGAAGTAACGGATTTTCCCAGCCTGGATGAGGCACTCCATTGTCAGGAGGGTTTCCTCGAGGGAGATCGCTCCATCGTAACAATGGTACTGAAAGAGGTCTATCGCATCGACGCCGAGCCTACGGAGGCTCTCCTCCACGGAGTGGAAGATATGGATTCGCGATTGTCCCCGTCGGTTCGGCCCGTTCCCGGTGGGGAAATAGCTTTTCGTACCGATCACCAGATCCTGGTGGTCCGCCCGGCCCTTCAACCAGGCACCCAGGGTCTTTTCAGACTCGCCCTCATTGTAGGAATCGGCCGTATCCAGGTAATTCCCGCCTGCGTCCACGTAGATATCCAGAAGTCTATGAGCATCCTTTCCAAAGATGTTCCACCCGAATGTTTGGGTACCGAAACCCACCGAGGAGAGCATTAAGCCGGTACTACCCAGATATCTGTAGTCCATTTTCTGTCCCTATTCGATCAATGAAAAACGGAGCACGGAGCATCACAGCCTACGATTTCCTATTGCCACTGCTACCGAATCATGACGCTCAGACTACAAGGCTATTTGACGCTCCATTTGATCGACATCCGAGGGTGGAAAAAAATCCCACTCTCACATTGTCTATTTTTGCAGAGCTTTGATGATCTCCCCGCAGAATTCAGTCAGATCGTCCGGTACACGCCCGGTGATGATGTTTCCATCTCTCACTGCCGGCACGTCGACGAACTCCGCACCGGCATTACGCAGATCATCCCTCACAGCAGCGTATCCGGTTGCCCGTTTACCCGACATGATTCCGGCGGAGATCAGGATCCAGGGTCCGTGGCAGATAGCTGCCAGCAGTTTGCCTTTCTCGTGGAATCTGCGGACCAGGTCAAGTGTAGCTTCGTGAAGGCGAAGGGCATCAGGAGAATAGCCGCCTGGGAAGAGGAGGCAATCACAGCTCTCCGGCGACAGTGATTCCAAACGGGTCACGGAATAGAGCTTCCCCTCTTCCATGACGGGCAGCGGTACTGTATGGCCGAACCTTCCGGTCACCGGTTTATTATCGAGATACGGCCGGGTGTGCAGCCCTTCCTGGACCGGGACAACAGAAATTTCCGCCCCCTCTTCGCTCAACCTGATTATCGGATACAGTAACTCTACGTCCTCGAATTCCTGCGCTACAATGATGGCGATCTTTTTCCCTTTACAACTCTCAGACATTTCTACCTCCTCCTTGGTAGGATCGTAGACCTATTCCACAACGTTTCAGAAAGGACCGGCGTTTCATTTGACAATAGGGGTCTTCGTTCGATCAAAGGTCAGCGTGACGCCGACGATAACCATGGCACCCAGGATAGCCTGTTGGAAGTACTGGTTGATGCCGACCACGTTCATCCCGTTGTCGAGCATGCTCATGAAGATCGCGCCGAACAGGGTGTTGATGACCCCTCCAGCACCGCCGGTGAGCGCCGTGCCGCCCACAACGACTGCCGCGATCGAGTTCAAGATGTATGCATTCCCGACCATGGGGTCGCCGCCGTAGCGGACAGAGGATATCAGGAGGCCCGTGATCGCGGCGCCGGCTCCTGAAAGAATGAAAGCGATGTTTCGCGTCTTCGAAATGCTGATTCCCGACATCCAGGACATCTTGATGTTGCTGCCGACGTAAAAAATATTGCGGCCCGTGCTGGTGAAACGGAGAATTATATAGAATAGCACGAGCACGGCAAACCCAATATAGAGCACTTTGCTCACGTTGAGCAGTCTCCCGTTGACAATGTTGTCAACCACGTGGTAGTTCGCCGGGGAAAGGTTCACCGGCCTGGGCGCTCCGGCGCCCGAAGAAGCGATGTAGGCCAAACTGGTGAGGATACCGCCGGTTGCCAGGGTGGCGATGAATGACGGGATCTTTATCCGGGTGAGGATATTTCCGTTGATGTATCCGACGATCACTCCTATTAGAAGGCAGGCCGGATATGCCAGGTATCCTAATGGCTCGATCAGAAGGATGAAGACAACAGAGATGAACGATACCAGCCCCCCGACGGAGAGGTCTATCCCGCCAACGAGAATGGCACACGTCTGGCCCAAGGCGACCATCAGGAGGATCGCGGAGAAACTGATGATCGTGTTCAGGTTGTAAAGCGACAGGAAGTTCCTGTTTCCCAGGTAGAACAGGAGCCCGACGACCACGAGAAGGGCGATTGTAAAATAGACCGGAGAGATCCGCCCCGTCCGCATGAGTCGTTTTCTGGCATCCTGGGATTCGGCTGTGTCCGCTTGCTCTATATCCGCCACTTGAGGTTCTCCTCTTAGCAATCCTACACGATCAGGCCGATGATATCCTGCGGGGCCGGCTTGTTATGCGATGAGCTGTCGATTTCCTTCACCAGCCGGCCATCCTTCATCACGAGCATCCGGCTAGCCAGCCCGATATCTTCCTCTAGAGTGTCGCACATGATGAGCATTCCGATCCCCTCCTTGGCGAGCCTCCTGATGAGCTTGTAGATCTCATCCTTTGCCCCGACATCGACTCCTCGCGTCGGGTGATCGAGGATCAGCAGCCGGACGCGGGAGCTGAGCCACTTGGAAATGACCGTCTTCTGCTGGTTGCCACCGCTCAGGTTGGCACACAGGGTGCCGATAGACGGCGTCTTGATCTGGCATTCGGAGATCCAATATTGCGCGTTCTTCTTCTCCCGCACCGGGCTCAGGAGCCCCGCGGTTTTCAGGTGATTGAGGACCAGGAGGTTCACGTTCTCCGCCACGCTCATCATGAGGGCGAGTCCCTCGCTGCGGCGATCGATCGGGATATGACCGATCCCCGCCCTGACCGCGGCGCTGGGAGACCCGCCCGGGAGCTTGCGCCCGCCAAGGAATATGTCGCCGGTATCGGCCTTATCCAGGCCGGCGATGCAATTGCAGACCGCTTCCTTCCCCGAGCCGACCAGGCCGACCAGACCGACGATCTCCCTCTCCCGAACCGTGAAACTGAGGGGCTCGAAAAACCCGGCCTTGCTCAGGTTCTCAACCTTAAGGATCTCTCTGTCCCTCGGCGTTACCTGTTCGTCCTCCTGAAATCGATCCGTCGAGAAGGTATGCCCCACCATCAGCTGCTCTATTCTCGAGAGCTTCGCCTCCGCGGCGGGGATCTCCGTGACGTTCCTTCCATCTTTCAGCACGACGATCCGGTCGCTGTTCTCGAGGATCTCCTGCAGCCGGTGGGAGATCAGAATGATCGATGCCTGCTTCTTGATATCCTGCAGGATCGAAAAGAGCCGATTCCTCTCCTCGTCGGCCAGCACGGTGGTCGGCTCGTCCAGGATCAACACGGGATTCTCCTGTCCATACTGCCGCGAAAGCCACAGCAACCGCGCGATCTCGACCATCTGCCGCTCAGCGGAGCTTATCTCTGTAACCGGCAAGTCCACGTTGATGTAAAGCTTCATCTGCGCCAGGAGCTCCCGGGCGGCATCTCGCATTGCCCGCAGGGATAGAATGCCGACCTTGCGGAAGTCCGCTTCATGGCAGAGGAAAACGTTCTCCGTTACCGATAGATTGGGGACCAGGGAGCCGTCCTGGAAAACCATTCCGATTCCATTTTTAATCGAATCTGCAGAATTTCTCAGAGCGATTTGCTCACCCCGAAGCACAATAGTCCCCTCGTCCGGCTGTTCAAGCCCGATCATGATCTTCATGAGCACCGATTTCCCTGCGCCGTTTTCACCCACAAGGCCGAGCACCTCATTCTTGCGGACCGCGAGGTCAACACGGTCGAGTGCGACCACCCCGGGATAGACTTTCGTGATCTGGTGCAGCTGCACCACGGTATCCTGGTTAGCGCCGTTGCTCGTGTCACTCATATTCTGCGCCTTGTCCTACTTGATGAAGCCAAGCTTCTTCCTGTCCAGCGTGAGAGCGACGGCTGCGATCAGAACGACCCCGTTCACCGCCTGCTGTATGTAGGGGCTCACCTGCATCAGGACCAGACCATCATTGAGCGCCGTGACGATCAGGGCGCCGAGGGCGGCATTCTTCGCCCCGCCGATCCCCCCTGTCAGGGCCACGCCGCCGACGGTGACTGCGGTGATGGTCGGAAAGAGCAGACCGGCTCCCATTCGCGATGTCGCCCAGCCCAGCCGGCAGGCAAGCAGAAGCGATGCCAGCCCGTAAATTGCCCCCGCGAGCGTGAAAACGGCGATCTTGATCCCCTTGACCTTGACACCCGCCTGCTTGGCGATGACCTCATCGCCGCCGATCGCGTACATGTAGCGCCCGAACCGTGTGCGGTCCTGGACCATCTGCACGATGACGGCAATCAATACCGCAAGGATCGCAATCTGGGGGATGCCCAAGACCGTCGCGGCGACGAAACTCTCTATCCTGGCGTCTAGAATCTGAACATTGACCGCCTTACCGATTAAGACGGCCATCCCGTAGAGTATCCAGCTCATCCCGAGAGTGGCCATAAACGACGGGATCCTCAGCCCGGTGTTCAGCAGGCCGTTTATTACCCCGGCGGCTCCTCCGATCGCTATGGAAATTGGGATGATCCACAGCCCCACGTCATTGGGGTTGTACTGATTCTTCAGCAATATGCCGACAAAAACTGCGCACAGTGAGGCCACCCCCTGTACGGATAGGTCGATTCCCCCCAGTATGATCGTTGGGTGCAGCCCGATGGCGTAGATCGCCGGAATCGCCGCGAGGCTCAAGATGGTCTGGATATTCGCCCAGGAGAGATACTTGCCTTTCGTGCCGATGGCGAATACACCAACGATGATCGCCAGAGAGAGGATCTGGGGCAGGATGCCGAAACGCCGCAACCACATCCTGGCGGCCGCGAAGGAAGCGGGGAACCGCTCCCGGAGCCAGTTCAGGGTACCTCCCTTGCTGCTCACTTCCGTCATGGGTTGTGATCCCTCCTTCGGCAATTGTAAATCGCAAGCACCTTGAGGGCAAGGTAATAAAATCCTCCGCACGGTGCCAAAGAGTCAGCCGTGCGGAGGTCCGTTTATTCGCGCAAGTTCAATTCTCTTTCCGTGACTGATCTAAGTTCACCAACTCAGGGCGCTTCACCCGCCCAATTTGCGAAGAGATCCGACAAATCGTATTCGGGCATTTTGTCGATGTACTCTTTCATGAACTCGTCGACGTTTTCACGGTTCACCTTGACCCCAGGGATCATCCAGCTGCGGTACTTTTTGGCAAGGCTCTCGACATCGATCGTTCCGTCCCTAGCCTGCAGGCACATGGTCAGGCCAAACTGAGCCTGGTAGCGGGAATCCTGGAATTCCGTCGAGACCATGTATCCCGCCTTGATGGCGTCAAACGCCTCGGGGTTACCATCGGTACCGGTCACCAGGACTTTCCCCGCGAGCCCGGCTTCCTTCAGAGCCTGGATTGCACCCATGCCCATGTTGTCGTTGGCGCACCACACACCGTCAACGTCCGGGTAAGCAGCAAGCAGTGCCTTCGTGGCGTTGTACGCCTTGGTTGTGTCCCACTCTGCGCCTTCCCATTGCAGAAGAGTCACGCCCGGATGTTCCTCCAATGCGTTCTGCAAACCCTGGAATCGTCCGATGGCCGCATTGTTGGCCAGCATGCCCTGGATGGCGACGATCTTGCCCTGGTAGGGTGTATCGAAGGTCTTGAACAGCTCGTTGGCATTGTAGTAGCCCTGGCCGACGGCGTCGAACTGGATGTGGGCCACCCAGTATTTATAATCCGTCACCTTCACATCCGGCGGCTTGTTCCACCAGTTGACCCAGTACGCGCCCGCTTCCTCGAGCATCTTGGCAATGGGGACGACGTCGGGCGCTTCGTTGGGATCAACGCTCGCAACCATGTTGCCGCCTGTCTTTGCAATTTCCGCCCTCAAGTCCGCGAATTGCTTCTGGCTGTTTGCCTCACTGGTCAGCACATCGACCGGCAATCCCAACTTCTTTCCCAGTTCCCTTGCTCCTACCGCGTAATTTGCGTGATAGGGGTTGTCCAATCCTCTGATGCAAACCACAAGGGTGACAGGTGCCTCCGCGGTCTCATCCTTACCGCCGGCAAAGACACCAACGGAAAGGACCAGACTCAGCACGATCAGAATAGTTGTTAAAAAGAAAATCCGTTTCATTCTGATTCCTCCTTGGTTTTTCAAAGGTATTTCACTCTCCCGTAACACACGCTCGTAGACCAAACTGTCTACATGCGCTCGATTCTCATTCTCTTGCCTTAACACCTCCTTTCTCCGCCGCAGACATACCCACTACTGAGCCGTCAGACCACCATCCAGCACGAACATAGACCCGGTCATGAACTCAGCATCATCCGAAGCGAGGTAGAGCGCGGCCTTTGCAACGTCATCCGGCATGCAGACCCGGCGGAGGGGTTGCCAGTTACGCTTTTCCTCAGTTTGATCGCCGTCGGGCTTGTAGTGGGCGACGACAGTATGGCCTTGGGCTGTTTCGGTCATGCCGGGACACAGGCAATTGACCCGCACGTTGAACGGTGCATAATCCAGCGCCATGCTGCGGGAGAGATTGACGATCCCGCCCTTGGATGCCGCATAAGAGGATGCGTCCGCCGCGCCAACTAACCCCGCCACCGACGCTACATTTATGACCACTCCCCATTTTCGTTCCATCATGCCAGGCAGGAAATGCCGGGACACCAGAAACATCCCTTTCAGGTTCGTATCGAGGACGCTATCCCAGGTTTCCTCATCCAAGTCGGTAACCCGGCCCGGTCTCCAGATTCCTGCATTGTTTACGAGGATATCGACTTGAGGGAAATCTTTTAGGATCTGTGCAGCGACCTCACCGACCTGATCCGCCTTGGAGACGTCCGCAACGTAGAACTTGCACTCGCCGCCTTCACTACGGATGGATTCGCATGTCTTCTCTCCCTGAGCGCCGTTCCTCCCGATCAATGCCGCCCGCGCGCCCTCGCTAGCGAAAACACGCCCGATCGCAGCACCGATACCTATTGTGCCTCCGGTAATCACAGCTACTTTGCCCTTGAGCTTCATGGGTGTCCTCCTCAACTACTGGAATCACGCAAGCTTCGAACGACCTCGTGGCATTTCTCGGTGAACAGACCAACGTCCACCGAATAACACAGGTACTTGACACCCGCTGCGATCCACTTCCCG